>Ga0066710_100000448_pt1 | contig 24854 bp, 24 predicted proteins | sample GraSoiAngelo_159_FD_79666 | JGI IMG/M metagenome (GOLD analysis project Ga0066710, IMG submission 79666) | Grasslands soil microbial communities from the Angelo Coastal Reserve, California, USA - 14_1009_16_40cm | ecosystem: Environmental > Terrestrial > Soil > Grasslands | place: USA...
GATGATAGTGTATTATCTGCAAGAAAATTCTGAAAAGCTTTCCCAACGGTTTCCCATTGTTCAATAAGAAGATATTTCAAAAATGGCTGATTCGATACGCCTAATTCACCAGTTAGTATTTTTTTTCGTACAAGTTCTGCATCAAGTTTACCTGGAGTTAGCACTTGAATTATTTCAAAACCACAATTAATTAAAAGTCTGCTAAGAGATTTAGGATGGAAGTAATTAAGATGATTTGGTCCAGTGATACCATCGGCTAATTTACCTAATGTAAGTAAATCAAATCCTTTGATATTTGGTGTTGTTATTATAAATAAGCCTCCTTTAGATAATTTCTGGCCACAGGTATTAACAAAATCTTTTGGCCAAAAAAGATGCTCAATTAGTTCAAAACAAGTGATGACACTCACATTGTTAAGATCGATATTTTCTACAGGTTTTTCAATTACATCTACGTTCTTTTGTCTACAGGCTTCGGCTAGATCTTTTGATGGCTCAATTGCTATCACTTTCTTGAATACACTAGATTTTTTTATTTCCTCACAGAAAGTCCCAAAACCAGCTCCTACATCAAGCAAAACTTCTGTAGGAGCATTGTATCTTTTACAAAGTTCAATGACTCGTTCTACTCGTGGAATAAAAATCTCAGTCCGTCTAACGTTCTCAGTAATAGAAAAAATTTGTTTCCAGTGCTTAATACATCCAGAACTTTCGTAGAACTTCACTAATAATTCAAAAGAAGGTCGTGGATTAATAAAATATGTTTCACACTCAAGACATTGAACGAAATTGAATCCAGTTTTTTCAAATACAAATTGTTGCTTACTGGATTCACACGCAGGACATGATATCTTTACGAATTCGTTGCTATGATTCATTAATAGTTGTATGTCTTCGGCAAGTAGCTTGTGATTTTCCCGAATTAGATAATCTGGTCTTATGTTTTCTTCTTTCATCCTCTCGACATAATCCATTTGTCTCTTATGTATTTATTTCGGGATTAATACCATAGATAACACCATTTTTACACATTAGCAGAAAGATTAAATTTGAATTTTAAACCCTTAATCAACAATGCAATATTGTTTAAGGTGTTGTTATCCTGCCAATACCAGACCACATTTAATAATTGATGAAATGGGAGTATGTGCCTCGTGTCGTGCATTTGAACAAAGGGCAAGCAAAGATGAAAATTACTGGAATAATAAGAGAGAAGAGCTTAAGAAGCTACTACAAGAATACAAAGAAAAGGCAAGAAAGAACGGAGCCTCGTATGATTGTATTATACCTGTAAGTGGTGGCAAGGATAGCCATTACCAAACTTATCTTATCACACAAGTCTATAAAATGAGGCCTTTATTGGTAGCATACAATCATGGATATAATTCAAGATTAGGTCTTCGAAATATAAATAATCTAGTAAATCAGTTTGGATGTGATCTTCTGAGATATAATACTAATCCGAAAACTGCTAGGAAGCTCTCTTTGTTCATGCTATCAAAAGTAGGAGATATGACATGGCATCATCATTCGGGAATATACTCATTTCCATTTCAGACTGCTGTAAGATACAAAGTGCCACTTGTTATCTACGGGGAAGATGGAGGAGGTTACTGGCAAGGTATGTTTAATCTGGATGATCAAGTTGAATTTACACAAAAACACAGACAAGAAATTGCCATGCGAGGATTTGAACCGGATGATATCTTGAATGATGCAGAGAATAAGGACATAACCAGAGCAGATCTTGCTCCGTTCTTTTTTCCACCAGATGAAGAAATAGAATCAGTAGGTGTGAGAGGGATTTATTTATCAAATTATGATCAATGGAATCAAATAGAACACGCAGAATTAATGATCAAAAAGTACGGATTTCAAACTTATCAAAGCAGTGAACAAACCTTTAATTTACACAGTTCAATTGACGATTTATTTGAGGGCACTCACAATTATCTCAAATACCTAAAGTTTGGATATAGTAGGTGTACCGATCATGCTTCTATGGAAATTAGATATCAAAGAATGAGCAGAGAAGAAGCCATAGAAATGATAAGAAAGTATGAATATCTCAAGAGACCGAAAAATTTAGACCTTTTCTTAAAATTTGCAGGAATAACTGAAAAAGAATTTTTAGATAAAATTGATCATTTAAGAGATCCTCAGATATGGGAAAAGGATTCAAAAGGCGAGTGGCACCAATTAGATTGGGTAGGTAATCACATTTGGGATAAAGGTGTGGAAGATGCACGATTACCAATTAAAGAAAAATGGCGTTTTATGACGTCTGCACCGTACCAAGATCCTCCAGTTAATTATTCATATGGAGAAGACGAAGAAATAATATCCCTGTGAATCGTATTTTTCCTATACATGTTAGCCATTGTAGATTATGGAATGGGGAATGTTCGTTCCATTTATAATGCATTTAATCTACTAGGCGAAGAAGTTTGTATTACTGATGACAAAAACACATTATCTAGTGCAGAAGCAATCATTGTTCCAGGAGTAGGAGCTTTTTCTGATGGTATGAAAAATCTGAGGGAAAAAAATCTCTTAGAAATTTTAGAAAAAGAAGTAATTGAAAAAAAGAAGCCTTATCTAGGAATATGTTTGGGACTTGAATTTTTGGCAGAAAAAAGCCTTGAGGGAGGATCACATACTGGATTTGGATGGATAAAGGGAACAGTAATTAGACTTCAGCCAAACACTCCATCTTTAAGAGTTCCTCACATAGGATGGAATGATACTATGGTTTTAAAAAAAGAAGGATTGTTTAAAGAAATTCAAAAACCTACATTTTATTTTCTTCACAGTTATTACCTAAAAGTTGATGAGTCTGAAAAGAATATAATTACTTCAATCTGTGATTATGGAGGTAATCAAATTACTGCCACTTTGCAAAAGGATAACATTTATGCTGTACAGTTCCATCCCGAAAAAAGTCAATCCACAGGCATAAAATTACTAAAGAATTTCTTGGATGATATAAGGAAATAATATGCTCAAAAATAGACTAATTCCAAACATAATTGTTAATAACGGACATGTTGTTCAGAGCAGAAATTTCAAGCATACTAATGTGGTTGGTTACGCAATAACTGCGGTAGATTTTTTTAATAATTGGGCTGTGGACGAAATTATAATCTTGGATGTTAGTAGACAGCCTGGTAACCGAGATCAATTTCATAACATTATCCAAGGAGTGTCTAGGCGATCTTTTGTTCCCATGACTGTAGGAGGCTGGATAAGAGACACTACTGAAATAAATCAGTTTTTGAAAGAAGGTGCAGATAAAGTTTCTATAAATACAGAGGCAGTTAATAATCCTAATTTTATTTCTGACGCTGCAAAAATGTTTGGTTCACAATGCATAGTGGTTTCTATTGACGTAAAAAAAAATCAAGTTAATGAATATGAGGTTTTCATTGACAGAGGACGTAAACCAACAGGATTACATCCTGTAGAATGGGTGAAGGAAGTTGAAAAATTAGGAGCGGGAGAGATATTTCTTACTTCTATAGATCATGATGGAACCAAACAAGGTTATGATTTGAAATTATTACAACAAGTTTGTGAGAACGTTACAATACCTGTTATTGCCTTTGGGGGAGTTGGAAAATGGCAAGATTTTGTAGATGGGATTAAAATAGGAAAAGCGGATGCAGTATCAGCTGCAAATATTTTTCATTACACTCAACAGTCTACCTTTAATGCAAAAAAATACCTCGTTGAAGCAGGTTTAAACATGAGGATGCCGGAATTCTATAAATTGTCAACTCCAAGGAATCCAAAGTATACAGAAACTTATTGATACAATGTTTATCAATTAATTGTTACGAAGATCCTTTGCTGTGATTATTATATGGAATTAAGATTTCTAACCAAATATATCTAATGATGTTTTTCATTTATTTTTAAAAGATCTTTGTTTTTGTCTAACAGTTCAACTACATCTTGATATTTTATAATTGAGCCGTGTTCATAAAGTCTAGAAAAAATTTCAGATATTAGATAAAAATCCTCCATATTATCCACTGTCAATCTCCAATTAGGTCTAGCAAGTTCTGAAGGTGCAAAAACTTCTTTTATATCATACAGGCTTGGGTTTTGTCTGATATGATATGTTACATGTTCTCTGCTTAAGGGATCTTTTTGAGTATCATTTATTTTTTTAAGCGTATCAAAAGTGATTGCTTCAACAAGGTATCCTAAGGGATACGTTTGATGTATCATGTTTGATGCATAATTACAACGTGTTTCCTTACAAATCTGGATAACTTCATCAACTACAGTAGGATCTATTAACGGATTATCGGCTGTGATTCGTACTATTAAATCTCCATTGAACAATCGTGCACATTCATAATATCTTTCAAGAACATCAGTCGGGTTTCCACGATAACAGTCTATTCCAAGAGTTTTTGATAATTCTTCTATTTTATCGTCTTCAGTCAGATTAGTAGTTGCTACTATTATGCGATCAGTTAATTTGGAATGTTCCAAAAATTCAATAATGTGCTCAAGAATTGGTTTCCCTCGAATAGGCATCAAAACCTTACCTGGAAGTCTTGTAGAACCAGTTCGAGCTTGCACTATTGTCAAGACTGTCAATTAGAAAAATAGTAGAAGCTCTGGTAATTAAGATATTATTTCTGTCATATCATTGATTTTATAACATTTATAGAAACATGATTTAAAGACTCAAGTTATTGAATGATTATGATTGCCAAAATATGATAGGAACAAAGTTATTATTCAGCCCCTCCAAATCTTACAAGAATAGAACAAAATGAATTAATTAGGAACAGAAAAAATGAATCGAAAAACAAACATGAGTTTTAAAGCAATCATGAATAAGGAATTAAAAGGCAAAACAATTTTAATTACAGGTGGAGGAGGCAGTATAGGTTCACATTTAACAAAAAGAATTCTAGAATATCCAATAAAGACAGTAAGAGTCTTAGATATTGATGAACATGCATTATTTAGATTAAGTCGTTCTCTAAATGATTCTAGATTAAGATTACTATTAGGTAATGTCTTAGACAAAGAAAGGATCGAGATTGCAGCTAAAAATGTAAATATAATTATTCATTCCGCAGCAGTAAAAAATATAGAAATATCGGAATTCAATCCCATCGAAACAATTGACACTAACATTAATGGAACTACAAATATGATAAAGATGGCAATAAGGAATATGCCAGAAAAATTCCTCAACATAAGTACAGATAAAGCCGCGGATCCTTCAACCCTTTATGGAACTACAAAACAATTAAGTGAAAGATTAACTAGTTGGGCTGGTTTCCATGTTAAGACAACTAAATTTGCTTCTGTACGTTTTGGAAATGTTATTGAAACAAGAGGAAACGTATTTGAGATTTGGAACGAGGAATTAAAAAGCAAATTACCTTTATCAATAACTGATCCAAATATGAATAGATATTTTTTTAGCGTCGATGAAGCAGTGAATTTCATTTTACAATGTTTATCTATGATAAATGAAGGTGAAATTTTTGTACCTAAAATGAAATCATATAATATTAAAGAATTAGCATCAAAGATTTCTAAAAACCATAAGATCATAGGAGTCAGACAGGGCGAAAAAATGAAAGAAATATTGATAACTGAAGCAGAAAAAAAGCAAGCAAAAGAAAATCGAGATATGTGGATTATAAGTCCGTATGGCCATTAAATTATGTCCTATTAGAATTAAATTATTTTTCTCTACAGTTTGTTGAATTTCAAGTATTTTGTTTTTTATATTGTTGAATTTTGTTAAGATGTTCAATTGCTAATTTTTCAAAAATTGAATTGTATTTTTCTAAAAATGAATTCATTTTAGGTATAGGGATGCTACTACGTGCACTATTAAATTCATCAGAAAAATATTCATCAAATTTCAAATAAAGATCAGTCAAATCTATCTCAAATGAATTTTTTTCTATGAGATTGACATATTCGTTTAATGCAGAAAGATCAACTTCTTTCTTCAACATCACTTTGATAGCTTGAGGGAGCTCTTCAATATTTTTTAATCGGTATACAGACGGGAGCATAGTATAGCTGACATCAGCAAAAACAATTACAGGCTTATTGTAAAATGAAACTTCCAAGCCAGCGGTACCTGCAATAGTTATTAGCAAAGAACAGTTTTTCATTAATTCTTCATGATTAACTGTGGGATGAACTAGACGGACATTTGGAATATCTAAAAGTTTTTTATAATATGAAATATCTCTCCACGCGTTTAAGTACATGACTGCGTGTTCTTTCACATACAGTTGATAGTCAACTGGTAGAGATCTAGCTATCTGAGAAATCACTGTAAGTTGATTTCTATAAAATGGTGCGACAAGTAGAAGAGAGCGTTCGGGTTCATAGTGTAAAGGAAAATAAATAAACTTAGTATTTTTTTCTATTTTTCTGATAAAATTCTTATCAACAAAAGATTTTCTATAGAACCTTTTTAGAAAAACAAAATTCAATATGATCGGTAATTTTGTTCTACCAAAATGTGCATAGTAGTTTTTATAATCTTCGCTACTAACAGATGACAAATATTGTACATATTTTTTTATTTTCTTCCAAATTGGAAATTTCAATGTTGACTCCAATGTAGTTATTTCTTTTAACGCATGATATTTGTTCATATAATTTTGTAATTCAACAGTTGACCGGTTTGGACCACCAGTATCCATTGTGAAAAAATTAGTTGTATTATCATAATCGGAATAGATGGTATAACGGTATCCAAATCTGGTGGGACCCATCATTAAAGACTTAATTCCTAAAGCTTTGCACAAGTCCAATAAAAGTTGACTTTGATGAGAATCAGTTAATTTAATTATTAGAAAATCGGGTTTTATTTCTTGTAACACATTCTCGAAGAATCTGCATTCGTGTTCAAGTATTGATAAAATCTCGTCAGAGTCAAATTTATAAAATTTATTATATTCGTAAAAAAATCTCTCTCCTAACGCTATTCCCCAAAGATTAATTTTATACTTCTCTTCAAAGTATTTCAGGTATTCAACATCTGGTTTTTTTGTAGTTTTTGGAAGATGATCCCTATAATACCAAATTTTATTAAATTGTACTAATTTTTGCTTTTGAAAAAAAAATCTTGATCGAGGATCTATATCAATAACAGCATACATTTCACAATCATGCTTATTTTGTAAAAATTTTGCAATGCCAAAATGAATCCATTCCATATCTAGCAAAAACAAAATTTTATCTTTCATGATTTATCATCTCACGGTTTACTAATACATTTTTAGGCATTCCTATATTAAGAATGTCGTTATCTATATTCAAAAAAACTTTAACATAAAGTCAAACCGTTTGGTACTTAAGATACAACGATGAGTGGAATTAGAGTTACATATTCTGGCTTAATTTCTTTTGCTATAGGAATTGGAAGCGTCATAACAGGAATGATCTTCATACTTATCGTAACACGTCAGTTAACTTCTAATGAACTTGGCGCTTGGACTCTCATTGGTGGATTAATTACTTATATAATTATTTCAGAATCTGTAATTTCTTATTGGGTTACACGAGAAATCGCAAGAGGTACAGAATCAGGTAAAACTGCTGTTTTTGCAAGTGGAATTTTTTCTATTGTCGGAATTGTGATTTATTTATTAGTTGCTTATGTGGGTGCTGAGCAATTTAAGGTAGATAAAAACATCTTATTTTTTGCGTCAATATTAATACCTGTTATATTTTTAGATAGGACCTTATCATCAATTAATTTAGGCTGGAAGCCTCAGGCTGCTAGTTATGGTTCGCTTGCGTTTGAATACTTGAAAATTCCGGCTGGTATGATTTTTGTGTATTTTTTGCATTTAGGAGTTACTGGCGCAATAATAACAACATTTGTTGCGTATTTTCTCAGTACTATTATTTCATTGATCTATGCACGTAATAAAATTCGAAATAAAATTAGAATAGAGTTCTTGAAAAAATGGTTAAAGCTCTCCTGGCTTACATACTATCCCCAACTTGCAAATTTAATTTCAAAATTTGATGTTTTAATTTACACTCTCATAGTAGGTTCTGTTACCGGCCTTGCATATTATACAGCAGCAATAACGATTTCTTCTCTTGTTGCACAATCAGGTACCATCTCTAAAGCTTTGTATCCAAAATTACTAGAAGGCGACGGACGACAGTACCTTCAAGAGAATTTAATTCGTGTGTTTTATTTTATAATTCCTTTAACAGCACTATCAATTGCTTTTGCGAGACCTGCGTTATTTGCTTTAAATCCACTTTATGAGGTAGCTGCTATTGTGGCAATATTTATGATTATCAGAATATTTTTTACCACATTAACTGGAGTCTTCTATCCTGCACTTACCGCGATTGAAAAAGTGGATATTGATGAAAAAGCTACGTTCAGAGACTATCTTAAAAGTAAATTATTTTCTCTGCCAACTATTTCAATTATTCAAGCTAGTATCTATCTAATTTCACTGTCCATTGTTTTATTATTCTTGGTATCAAGTAGACTGGAGCAGATAAATCTTGTAATTTATTGGTCAATAATCATGGCAGTTACTGAATTTCCGCTTACGATTTATCTATACACATTAGTTAGAAAGAATTTTGTATTGAAAATAGGTCACGAAATTTTACTAAAATATTCCTTAACAAGCATTGGAGTTTTTGGAACAATGTATTTTCTCAGTACACAATTTCTGGAGTTTAAAAAGAGCATATTCGAGTTTTTGCCCAATCTTTTGCTATTTGTATTATCAGGTATGTTATGTTATTTTATGATCACATACTTGATTGATAATAGAACACAAGAATTATTCAAGGCAGTAATAAAGGAACTTAGGAAACGAAATTAAAAACATGGCTAATCAAGCAAAGCCTTTTGTAAATCAAGTGCAATTTTATTCCAACTAAAATTGTTTCTTATGTAATCCGAGAATGCCATTCCCATCTTTTCAGATAGTTGCCTAGAGTTTAACAAAGTTATCAGATGGTTTGCAAATTCCAATGGATCATTAGGATTTGCTAGAAAACCATAGAATCCATGTTTAATGATTTTTTCAGTTTCTGAGACTTTTGTAGCAACAACTGGTTTTCCACAAGCACCATATTCGAGTATTTTGATGGGATGTGCTGCAGCATAATATGGTTCGTTAGGAAAGGAGTCTACACAGACATCGGCACAAATAAGGTATGGTGGGATCTCTTCTCTGGATTTTCTACCTAAAAATGTAAAATTATTCGCAAATCCTTTTTCTTTGATTCTATTTTCCCATACAGACTTTGATCGAGCAGGGTCCCTATGATCTCCTATTATGACATATTTTACATTCTTTATGTTATCAATCACTTTTTGCGCAGAATTAATTATTATATTCAGATCGTGTAATGCGCCAGAAAATACGATTATCTTGTCCGCATTAAAAGAACTGCGTAGTCTTTGAATTTCGTTGTATTCATATTTAGCGGGATTAAATAATTCTAAATCTACACCGTTTGGTATAATGTATATCTTATTAGAATCGATCCCTTTTCTGAGAAGATCCTCTTTTAAATAATCTGTAATTGCCAAGATTTTATCCGCATCCTTAAAGGAACGTTCAACTATCATCTTAGGCCTAACATATACATGCAGATCGGCAAAATCAAGAACATGTCTGATTTTATGTTTTGATTTTATTCTCATTGCGGGCAGAGAGCTTCCTATTCCCGGCATATACGAATACACATAATCTACATGATTTTCTTTGATAAGTTTAGATACCACTTTTGTAATTACTGGCAGACAAAAAAGATAGTTGATATATTTACCGATACCCCGTCTACCTTTTATTTTTAACATTGGTGAAGGATGTAACTCTATTACATCAAGAGAATTTTCCTTAAATGATAAAACATTAGGTTTTTTGTGTTCTGGTCTAATTATCAATATAGTTACTTTATGACCAAGTTTCGAAAATGCGCTCATAAGTGAAAAAACGCGCGTGTAGTCCCCCCATTTTTGTGAGAGATCCACGTTACATAGTACAATTATGTTTATTCAGATCACACCGAATTTAAGAACCACCGATAAGTATTTTCAAGCCCTCTTTTGATGTTAATAGTTGGTTCATACTGCAACAATTTTTTTGCTTTAGAGATATCCATACTTCGTCTTTTGATGTGATCAAATTGTCTCATAGGCCTAAAGGTAATCTTGGATTTGCTATTTGTTATGCTTAAAATCAAACTAGCGATTTCTCTTATGGTAGTCTCTTTTCCTGTACCGAGATTAAAGACCTCGTAATTACTTTTACTTGATTTAGCAGCCAGAAGAATTCCGTTTACACAGTCATCAACATATGTGAAATCTCTTGTTTCTTTTCCGGTACCATAAATGATCAAGTCTTTTTTCTTCAAAGCATTTACCATGAAATTTGGGATTACATTTCTAAATTTTCCAGAGGGATCAAACGGACCGTAAGAATTTGAGAGGCGAACAACAGTATAATTTATTCCATATAATTCATGTATAACGTTACAATAATGCTCGCCTGTCAATTTGCTTGCAGCGTATGGGGTAGAAGGTCTTGGTAGAGTGTTCTCACTAAATTTAATGATTTTTTGATGACCATAAACAGATGATGATGATGAGTATAGAAACTTCTCGGGTTTTTGTCTTGCAGCCCTAAGTAATACTTGAAGCGTACCTTGAATGTTTACTTTTAGATCCTCTATAGGATCATTGACTGACAGTTCATTTGCAAACCTAGCCGCAAGATGAAAAACATAATCATAATGCCTAGCAAACACTTTCTCAAGTGTTCGTTGGTTCAGAATGTTTCCTTCTATGACCTTAAGATGTTTGTCTTGAGGTAGGTTTCCCCTTTTTGATTGAGAAAGATCATCTAACACTGTTACATTAGCTTTCAAATCTAATAATTTTCTGACAAGATTACACCCAACCGCACCGTTACCACCAGTTACAAGAACTGAAGAATCGGCAAAATCATTCATGTTTCATGAGTTTTATCTGCATCATTTATGTTTTGATCTTTCCAGCGTAACCCACAGCAACATACTGTATCCCAAGGTCTTCTGCTTCTTTCCTGTTGAAGATCCTTCTTGTATCTACAATAATTGGGTTTCTCTTCATAGTTTGCTGAATTTGTTTTAGATTTAATTTTTTAAATACATCGTGATCAGTAAGCACAACAAGAACATCAGACATGGACAAAGCTTTCCATATTTCAGATACTGTTTCTCCGCCAAAACTTTCAGTTGTATTGGGATCAAACACACGTACCACAGAACCGTTTTTTATCAATTGACAGATAACTTCTTTTGCTGGAGATAGTCTGGTGTCGCTAACATTTGCCTTATATGCAACTCCAAGAACTAGAATTGATGTACCTGTAAGCATTTTGTTTTGTATGCCTAGTGATTCCTTGATCAAATTAACAACATGATCAGGCATGCTGTCATTAATGCTTCTTGAATCTAGAATTATTCGTGAACTTATAGGCTGTTTTCCTTGCGGATTTAATAGCAAATAGGGATCCTTTGGTAAACATGGTCCACCAACTCCTGGACCAGGTTGCAGCAATTTTACTCTAGGATGAGAGTTACACACTCTTATTAGCTCATCTACATCTGTACCATAACTTTCACAGATGATTCCAACTTCGTTTGCTAATGCCACATTTACATCACGAAATGTATTTTCAACTAATTTTGAGATCTCTGCAATGCGAACAGATGTAAGTAGAATTTCTGCATTTACAATTTTTTCATATAATGCCTTTGCAATTATACCAGAATTCTCATCTATGAAGCCTATTACTCGTGGAGTATTTTGTATGTCAGTAAACGCTTGACCCGGAGCTAGTCTTTCAGGAACAAACACAATCCAGAATTCTGAACCAAGTTTATTTTTCTTTGTAAGAATTGGGATCACAAGTTCTTCAAAGGTACCGGGTGGAATGGAACTTTCGATTACTACTAATTTGTTAAGAAGAGAAAATTCCGAGATTGAGATACATGCCTTTTCTAGGTACAAAAGATTAGGTCGTATATCGTCTGTAAGAGGTGTTGCAACACATACTATTATAACATCTGAATTTTTTACTGCTTCTCCAACTTGATCTGTCGTAGCAAATTTTTGAGAGTTAATACACCTTTGAAGTAAATCATCAAGTCCTGGTTCTTCAAAGGGGGATTTTTTTGAATTTATAGTTGAGAGAAGTTTGTTGTCTATATCAGAACCAATTACGGTAAATCCTGCTTTACAGAAAGTTAACGCCGTTGGAAGCCCAACCTGTCCTAAACCAATAACGCATATCTTAGCGTCTTTTCTTTGTATACTTTCATTAAGAGAATTCTTCGTCATGTGGCAAACAATTTCGTTATATTATTACCAACCTAATATATTATAGGTTGCAAAAGCCATCGAAAACTAGTATTGTGGTAGTTGATCCGCATTGAATCAGAATTTTTTCCGTAGAATACTGATAATTTTTTTGCCAGCATTTCCTTTACCATATGGATTCTCATGAGACAGAATTTTTGCATTCATGTTTTTCTTTATTGCATGAATTATAGAATTGATGTCAGTACCCACTAGTTCAGAAAAGCCATACTTTACAGCTTCGATTCTATCAGTTGTTTTTCTTATTACTAATACCTTTTTTCGTATTTTAGGAGAAGTGGCCTCTTCTTGTATTCCACCTGAATCTGAAATAATGAATCTACATTTTTTCATCAAAAAAAGCATGTCAAAGTACCCAACTGTAGGTAATAGAAGAATGTTAGAATTCTCAATTTTATTATATAATCCAAATTGCTTTAATCGCCTCACAGTACGTGGATGAGCTGGGAAGATCATGTTAATTCTAGATTTTAAGAGAGCTGTAATTATAGGCGATAGCGCTGATGGATCGTCAACATTTTCTCCTCTATGTAAGGTAACTAGAACAAAATCATCCGATTTTATATCTATAGTTCTTTTTTTCTCCAACCTTTTGATGTTTTGTTCTATAGCATCTATTGATGTATTTCCTGTTACATAGATTTCACCGTGTACCTTTTCTTCTTCGAGTGTTTTCTTATTGTGACTTGTGGGGGCAAATAGAAATTCAGAAATATGATCTACCGCAATTCTGTTATGTTCTTCTGGCATTCTCCAATCATAACTTCGCAAGCCCGCTTCTACATGACTAACAGGAATATTGCACTTTATTCCAGTAATAGCTGCAGCAAGTACGGTGTTTGTATCTCCCTGTACCATCACTGTATCCGGATTAATTGGAGATATTATCTTAGCGAGTTTAAGAACAATTTCTCCAATTTGAGTTGCTCGATCAGTTGTAGTATTTTCTAATTTAGTAAGCTTCATGTAATAGTCTGGCTTTCTCAGATCCAGCTCTTCTATGAAACTCGTACTCATGTCGTAATCGTAATGTTGACCTGTGAAAATGATCGTACTATTATTCTTGTTAAGATTTTTTATAATTGGAGAGAGTTTTATTATTTCAGGCCTTGTTCCCATTACGATAGCAACTTTCATGAAATCTACAACCAGTCTAAGTACTGATTATATTTTGATTACGATGAAAGAATTTCATAGATACGTAAGTGAAGATTTACAATGTGGAATTAGCCTAATGTCTCTATGTAATTTACTATTTCCTTTTTGAAGTTCTCTTTGCTGTATTTTGTTATCGATCTTTGTAGTGGTTCTATGAATTTGTCATAATCACCTGAAAGGGCTTTCTTGATTTTTTCCTGTGCATCAATAAGACTGTCTTGTTTGTATCTTAATTCCTCTACAGGGACTGTTTCCTTGTGAGCAGAGTTATCTGGAACGATTGGTATGCATCCTGCTGCTATACTTTCTATTATAGAAATTCCAAATGTCTCGGGCGAGGGATGGAAGTATACTTTTGATTTTATTAGTTCTTCTATGACGTTATTTCGTTCGATATTTTTTAATAATCTCATATACTTCTTTTGGTGTTGTATTCTCTTTAGCAGGTCACTATAATAGATTTCATTGCTTCGTGTTTTGGTATTACCAATTATGACATAGTTTGTTTTTATATCATTCATCACATCAATTGCGAATTCTAGATTTTTTTCTTGTGAATATCGTGAGATTGTTACAACTTTATTCTCTTTTGTAGATGCCTTATCAAATTTGTTCAGCTCTACTGGTGGATATATTACAGTAGAGGTTTTTCCAAATCTATTCTTGAGTAGTTCTTGTATAAATCCCGAATTTGCTATGAGATAAATATTCTTGTTTTTTATTTGATTAGTGAATTTTTGAGCTAACATGTAATAAGGTCGGTAGTACCAGGACCAGATTCCTTTGTATTTTGTGATAGTTCTTTCTGCTTCGTTTCTGAAGTCGTCATGGCAATAAATGATCATTGGTTGATCAGGCCTACTTGGCAATGCAGGTCCACTTGATACCTGAATTATGATATCATCATCGCCTGCTTTTTTAACAAGATTCGATTCCATGAGGCGCTGATATAAACCAAAAAAAGGTAGGCTAAATGGTAAGATCGAATGGATCAATATGCCACGTATTTGTATCATGGGCCTTGAAACAGTATATAGATTTACTATGTGATTTTTTTCAACAAGCCCCTCTATTGTTGCTAAAAGAGTTTTTTCTATACCACCTCCACCACCAACAAAACCGTGTATAATTGCAATCTTCATTTGCATTGTTAGAAGAAATACTAACAATTAATCTTTAGAATTCAAAAGCTTACGACCCAAGTTCTTGATAGAGAGATATAGAATAGTCTGATAGATAAATCACATTAAAGCCTGAGATGCTTCATGGAACATCTGACTCTTTGCACATCCTGCAGCAAGCTCGTCACCTGAACCTCTTCGCATAATACCTCGGTACAGACCATCTTCGAGCTTTGCACCAACTCTTTGTTCCCATTCTTCTACACTGATAGAGTATTTCTTTTGGATCCTATCCCTATACCATTCTGGAATTACGTTGAATGCACAGAATGGAATAATTCTCAAATCTGGTGTTAGATAATGAATATCGCATCTTTGTAGTCTTTCCAAGTCTTCATTGTATTTGTCTTGGAAGTGCATCATTCCTAAGAAGAGTCCTTTGACATGCCATGAACCTACAGCATCAAATGATCTCTTCATTAGTATATTACCAAACATCTTTGCTAAGTCAAGGCCTTTTGGTTGTTTTTTCTTATCAACAAAGCTTGAAAGTTTTCTTACTACTTCAAGCATTGTAAAGTACTTGTTCTTTCCAGTGCGAATCTCTTCTGCTTTATCCTCAAAGAGTTCTAACATACCTTGAATATCACAGAATCTTGTCAGGGGTACAAACTTCTTTGTTTCTTCGTCCTCAAATATGTAAGTGCCTGCACCACAAGCAAAGTGAATTGACAATTCATACTTTGGCTTGCTTGAGAAGGCTTCAATTACATTTGTAAGTGGCATACAGCTTGGAACTGGGAACCAGTCATCTATGGTTACCTCACCATTTGTTTGCTCCTCAATTCTTTGTATACAATCTGGTATTGTAATTCTATATTTCTCACGTTCTTTCTTGCCCATTCTTCCTGTCAAAGAAACTGGCTGGAAGTTTACTGCGTGAACAACATCCATGTTCTTTTGTGCATATCGAATTATTGGTCCTAATTCATGATCATTAATTGATTTGATAACTGTTGGAACGAAAACAACTGTGGTTCCTGTTTTTCTTGCGCTCTCCAATGCATATGGAATTTCCCAGTGATTCTTTGGATTGGTTCTTGGAGTAACACCGTCGAAACTCAAATAAAGATTATTTACACCGGCAAGTCGCACTTCGCGCATTGCTTCTGGATCTAGTGCAAATCTAATACCATTGGTGTTCATCTGTACGTGATCACATTGTTCCTCTTTCATTACTTTGATAACATCAACGATATCTTCTCTTAGCATCGGTTCTCCGCCAGTGATCTGGATAGAGTTTCCTGGAATTGGTCTTTCTGCTTTAAGAGTCTTCATCATTGCTCTTACTTGATCAAGTGATGGCTCATACATGTAGGCACCTTCCAGTCCTTTCTTTACATAGAAGAAGCAATACCAACATGTCAGATCGCATCTGTTTGTAACTATCATGTTTGCAAGTCCACTATGGGACAAGTGATTAGAACACAGACCGCAGTTATTAGGACAAGAACATTTGTCGATCATTACATTGGGAGCATGAGCACCCTTGCCATCCATCCAATAGGTACTAAACTTCCTATACATTTCATAAGAGCCAAAGTAGAGCTCTTCACACTCTCCGTGTGTAGGACAAGTCTTTGACATGAATACCTTGCCGTCTCTTTCAAAGACCTCTGCATCAAGTATCATATTACATTCTGGGCATATGCTTTGAGTAAACCTGATAGTAGACTTTTTACTCAAAGTAGGACTCTTCTGATTAGATATCTGGATTAGTTCCATGCCTGTTATTGGCATATCTTAGGAAATAGTATTTAATCCATTTCCTACTTGACACCGGATGAATAGGTAGAACCCCCTCGTGTGTTAAAGGAATGTTGGGATCCTGACATATATACCAAGAGACCTTCGATTGATACTACATGAGTCTTTCTGACAAGACTAGAAAGGCACTTGAAAAGATTGGTCTTACTAGCTACGAAATAAAGACATATGCATCTCTTCTCAAGACAGGTCCTATCACAGCATCAGACTTGAGTCAAAAGTCAGGAGTTCCTTATTCAAAAATATATGAGGTATTGGGTACACTTGAAGAAAAGGGTTGGCTAGGTTCTGATGATTCAAGGCCCACGCAATATTTTGGAAAGTCACCAGCTTCAGCAATACAAACATCAAGACAACAGCTTGAAACTGAATTCAGAAATAATGAAGAAATCATCATAAAAGAACTCACCCCCCTTTATGAACAAAGTGGAACAAGTGAAAGGCCAGATATCTGGATCATATCCGGTGTTATAAATATAGCAACCAAGATTCTAGAAATGGTCGATTCCTGCAGAAATGAAGTACTGGTAACAATTCCAAAGGTTGCAGAAACGCTAGCAAAAGAGGCTTTGCCAAAGCTCAGACTATTACATGATAGAGGAGTTGATATTACTATTCTGGTATCAGAAGATGTTGAGGGGGAGACCTTAAAGTCGTTGACTCGGGTTGCAAAGGTGAAAGTAAAGAAAGGACTTTTTGGTGGTGGTATCATATCAGATAAGAGATATGTGGTATTACTGCTAGGCGAAGAACTTGGAACTTCTGGTTCTAAAGAAGCAGTAGCTATATGGGCCGATCATTCTGGTCTTGCCGGTTTTGCTCGTGAGTATTTTGAATATTTACTTAAAGAATCAAAAGACGTAAAGTGAGGAGATTTCTAATGGATGCTATGAAAGACCAAGAAGTTTTGTTTGTTGGTACCGCAGAAGCAGAACATGTCGAGATGTATCTGAAAGCGATATGGCACATCAAAGAGGGTGGAAACCCAGTCAAGATTAGTACGATTGCAAAGATGCTAAATGTAAGGCAACCAAGTGTTGTTCAAATGTTAAAGAAATTAAACGAGGCAAAACTTGTAAACTATAACAAAAGTGGAGTTTCTCTTACCAAGAATGGGGAACAGATTGGTTCCAATATGATGCGAAACAGTAGATTGCTTGAGGTCTTGATGGATAGCGCTCTAAAAGTAGACATAGATGAAGAAATGGTCTGTGGAATAGAACATCATATGAATGAACAGTTTACCGATGCGTTATGCACAATGCTGAAACATCCAAGAAAATGCCCCCACGCTCACGAGATACCTAGGGGAAAGTGCTGCAAAAATTAATTTTGAAATAAGTTATATCAAGGACCTTTCTTTGATGACTGGATGACTTGCTTCTGTGGCTGTGAAACTTATGTGAAAGACACTAATGGTTTCAAGATTGGATGTGTCAAATGTAACCATGGTCCCCAAAATCATGAAGAAGGTTTCAAGTTAAAGCCACCTACAGAAGGAGTTCAGAAACGTGGATCGTTATCATAATTATTCACCAATCACTTTAACAAGCACACGCTTTGGTCTTCTGCCATCAAACTCTCCGTAGAATATTTGTTCCCATGGACCAAAATCAAGCTGTCCATTTGTTATAGCGATCACTACTTCTCTTCCCATGACTTGCCTTTTTAGATGAGCGTCTGCGTTATCTTCTCCTGTCTTGTTATGTTCATATTTTGATATTGGTTCATGAGGAGCCAGTTCTTCTAGCCATCTTTCATAGTCTTGATGAAGTCCAGTTTCGTTATCGTTGATGAACACACTAGCTGTGATATGCATAGCATTGACCAAGCAAAGACCTTCTTTGATACCACTTTTTTGAATTATTTTTCGCACCTCAGGCGTAATATTTACGAATGCTCTTCTGGAATGGACGTCATAGGTAAGATATTCCGTGAATGATTTCATAGCGATATACTAGCTGGGTATTTCATAAATATCAAGTGCAGGCTCAGAACTCAAGATCCTTCTCATCAAATCAAAGGGATTTGGTCATCAACGCCTGCAACAACTAATTTCGCTTGTTTCCTAATTGAGTCTTTCAAGAAGCTTGATAAAAGGCGAAGACAAAGTTTAAACAAATGGTAACAATCGACGCTACGTGCTCGCTTGAGAGTTTTAGGAAGTTTGTAATCCTAAGTACTTGTAATTCCTTTATTCCAGAAAGTTACTTGGAGGATTATGAAGTGTTCCCAGAACGCGAAACTTCTCCTGGGTTAATTTACGTAGAAGCTGCAGACAAGGTAACTCTCAAAAAGATTCGTGACATGACCTTTGTGAATGCAAAGGAGGTACTTGGCATAATTTATTCATCCAAGAGTGGAAACACGAACCTAAAATGGCGACAAATAAGACGAAATAGTGGCAAAGTAACAGGTGAGGCCTCCACTAATACGCTGGTAAATTTGACTGAGGCTGGTGTCATAACACAAGAATGGGTTCAAAACTACCTTAGGAAAAAAGCAGAAGAAAAACAGCAGGAAATTAAGACCAGTGAGTTAACAAACTAGATAACTTCTCTTTTTTATTGTCTTCATTTCAATAAGGTTTTGGGTATTGATCACAAAACAAATAGACGAAAATTCCGTTGCGCTGATACCGGAAGAGTCGGATGATCTCTTTATACTAAGGAGGGTAGTAAGAAAAGGAGACAGGTTAGTTGGAGATACCACTCGTGCTGTCAAGCAAGAAAAAGACTTTGCTAGACCAGACAAGGGTGAAAGGATTAAAATTCGTGTTGCTTTAGATGTTGAAAAAATTTCTATTGATGATGTAGTTGATAGGCTAAGAGTTCAAGGTACCATAGCAGAATCCGATAGTGAATCTGTTAGCAAAGGATCTCACCACTCTATGGCATTAATGATAGGCCAACCAGTAACTCTGGTTAAGAAAAGTTGGACGGATCTTGACAAGAGATTAATTTTTGGAAAAAGGGACCACGGTAGCTTCTTACTTGTAGCAGTAGATACTTCAGATTGTGGAATAGGACGGCTGAGTGGAACACACCTAAAGATTATGCCAAATTTGTATTCTGGTGCAAGCGGAAAAAGATACAAGTCTAAGTTTAACATTGAAGATTTTTTTAGTGATGTCTCAACTGCTATTATGTCATTAATCAGAGAAGGAGATCAAATAATCATATTTGGGCCAGGAGAAACTAAGAGGAGATTAGGGAATTTTCTTTCTCAGCTACCTAACAGCAAGGGACACAAAATAGGAGTAATTGATGGAATTGATTCTGCTGGCGAGGACGGAATCTACACATTCGTAAAATCAGAAATAATGAAGCAGACACTTGCTAAAAGCAAGATAGCAAAGGTAGCCTCTATTCTTGATGAAATAATGCACAGAGTCAACAAAAAGAATACCAAGTTCACAATGGGTTTTGGCGAAACATCAAAGGCAAATGAGGCTGGTGCTGCAGAATCATTGGTATTTTCTGACAAAATTTTCGAAAAGCATGACGAAGATAAGGTAATTGAATTTCTCAACGAAGCAGAAGCCAACGGAGTAGAAGTTTATGCAGTAGATTCTACAACTGACATAGGGCTTAGAGTTTCATCTCTTGGTGGAGTTGTTTCGCTTCTTAGATTTTCTCCGTTTAGTTGAGTCTTCAAGCCAAGCAAGGTATGACCTATTAACAGAATCCATCCTTAACTCTATAATTTCTGGCACTTGATATGGATGCGATTTTTCTATTCTTTTTTTGAGTAATTGCTTTGCCTTTTTAGTTGTCTTGAAAAGGGCTAAAAATTCCTCAGTTCTTTCTATTTTTCCTTTCCATGTATACACAGAATTGATCTTTGTATAGTTCACACATGCTGCTAATCTCTGATTAACCACAATGTTTGCAATTTTGAAAACCGATTTTTTGTCAGGATATGTAGAGATTATGACAATTCCCATAGTAACCGATAAATTTGCCCTGACTAAAAAGAGTATCAATTAATTTGGCATTTGAATTTTTGGCACAGAACTCCATTTTCTATGTTCTGATTGCCTGGGTTATTGTATTTGCGGTCGCAAAGGCTTCGAAGCTTGACAAACATGGTTTTGAGATAAAACCCTACAGTTTGACCTACAAAAATCATAACGTACAGTTGATTCTCACTAAGGTTTTGAATAGGACCCAGCGAGCAACTAGAATATTCTCAAACACAAGCGTAGTCTTGGGCTTTGTGATGATGGGAATAGCATTTTGGTACTTGATTTCCAATCTTTCAAACTTTTTTGTAAAACCAGAGTCTTTTGCTGAGATGACAGTCCTCATACCAGGAGTCACAATTCAGTCAAGTTCTAACATAGCTTACTTTCTACTTGCTGTTCCCATTGTCTTGATAATACACGAGGGCGCACATGGAATAGTCGCAACATTAGAAAAGATAAAAATCAAGACTGGTGGATTTGCAGTCTTCATCGCTTTGTTTGCTGGGTTTGTTGAACCAGATGAGGAAGAGTTTGCCAAAGCAAAGAAGATCTCACGACTTCGAGTCATAGGAGCTGGTGCTACCTCAAATGTTCTCTTTTCCTTCATAATTGCTGCACTCCTGATATTCAATCCCACGTTTGCCCTCATCATGCCCGATGGTATCAGAAGCATGTTTTACAATGAACCTCTTGGCGTACCAATAGTTTCAGTTGAACATGGCTCTGGGGCAGAAAAGGCGGGATTACTCCAGGACGATATAATAACTGCAATCAATGGAGTTCATATTTTCTTGCCACAAGATTTTGGGAATATCAAGCTGAAACCTGGAGATACGGCAACTGTTTCCGTAATTAGATCAGGACAGACTCTTCAAATCCCAGTAGTTACTACTCCTTCAAAGGATAATCCAGAGAAAGGAATGCTTGGAATAATGAGAGCGGCATTACCGTCATATCAACCAGTAGTTCCGTATTACATTCATTGGAGTCCGGAGGTGTTCATGTTTTTGTTATGGCTTTGGATGCTATCATTTTTCATAGGAATATTCAACATGTTACCTTTACCCATTCTTGACGGAGGTAAATTCATACATAGTATAATCGAAAAGAGAATATCAGAAAAAGCTTTGAAGGGAACAATGATATCATTGTATACTCTTACTTTCATCTTGTTTGGTTTGAACATAGCACTATCTGCAGTTAAGTCAGGTTTCATTACTATCTGATACTAGTCCAAAACCGCATATGGTTAAATTTGGGCATGAAAAAAACTAGTCATGAAATGCGACCGATGTGAGAATATAGCGGGTTACTCTCGCAAGTATTCTGGTGAAAATCTCTGTTCTAGTTGCTTTTCAAGTACAATTATACAAAAAGCCGCACGAACGATATCAAAATACAATATGATTCGAAATGGAGATATGATAGGGGTTGCAGTATCTGGAGGAAAGGACTCCTTATCGCTGTTACATGTATTAAACAAAATTTCTTACACTCATAATTTCAAACTTAAAGCCATTACAGTTGATGAGGGAATTCCAGGATATAGAGACGAAGCGTTAACAATTGTTAATGATTTCTGCACTAATCTGGGGGTCGAACACACGGTATATTCCTATAAAGAGCTCTTTGACACAACCTTGGAACAGGCATTAGAGCGTAGGTACAATGAGAAGATATCATCATGTTCCATATGTGGCATACTAAGAAGGAGAGCAATAGATTTTGGAGCCAAAGACCTAGGAGTTGATGTTGTTGCAACTGGTCATAACTTGGACGACGTACTTCAAACTTTCATAATAAACCTGCTTTCTGGGGATACAAGCAAGATAGGATGGATGGGCCCCGACACTTCTGGTAACAGAACCAGAAAGATAAAGCCATTTTGTGAGATCTATGAAAATGAAATTGTGTTCTATGCATTTACCAATGACATTCCATTTCAATCAGAAGAATGTCCGCATATGAACGAAGGAATTAGAACTGAAATACGTAATTTTCTAAATTCTCTAGAAAATGATCATAGCGGTATCAAAAATAATATGTATAAATCAATAATGAAAATCTCTTCTACGCTCAAAGATGCAAATAACAAACAGTGGAAGGTTTGTTTACAATGCGGAAACCAGTGCACAGGTGAGATATGTTCAGTATGTAACACCTTGGTAAACTTGAGAGCTAATCAACCCTAATACACATAAAGATCTTACCATAACAATAGTTGGGTAGTAGGGAGGATTGGGGCGCTAGCCGTGCCCTGTCTCTGAAACCGGCTATATGCAGAGGTCAGTAACTGCTGGGTAAATCTCTAAGTGGACGGTACTCGCTTGACTTGCGGAAATGAAATCACGCCGAAGCGGGTGGATACAGAACTGAGGTTGTCCGAAGGGATGATTCTCAAGTACTAACTGCCGAAAGGGATGAGGTCCGGGAGGGAGCAATCCTAAGGTAGAGCATCCACGCTGCGTCGTCTACGTGGCGGATCTTGCTTGACTTGAGATGAGGTCGTTTGCCTAGACTGGAACTGGCAGAGCTGCTACCTAAATATTCCGATTTAAATTTACAAATATGGACGATCTAATTTCTGATCAAAGAAAAACATATGATAGTTTTCAAAGACAACTCACATCTAATGTGAAGCCACTTTTCGATGAACTTAGAGATTATTGTCTTTCACTTGGTAAAAATGTAATCGAGGATGTACGAATGCACAGGATGGTATTTTGCAAGTCCATGACCTTCAGGTATTTTGCTGACATTGAACCACAAAGAGATTCTGTCATAATAAAGATTCGAAGGGATAGGAAAGAATCCGTAAAGGAAACTGAAGTAAAACCAAATGAGAGCCTTGATGAAGTTAAGAGGTTGATTTTGGATGCTTATACCAATATACACTAGTATAGGATCTCAAAATTTGAGAATTCTCCTTTGTAATCTTCTTCTATAATTTGCAAATCCTCAACTACTCCCCCTGGAGGACCTATACTGCTCCAGTCTATCAAGGCATCAACGTTAGACTCCTCGCCTTCCAATACAGCTTCTACTCTCTCATCAGGAAGATTTCTTACCCATCCATTTACATTATTTTTTTCAGCAGTTTCTTTCATTCCTTGTCTAAAATATACTCCTTGAACTTTACCACTGATGTAAATATGCACACGTTTCACGTGAACAGAGTTTATTTTGATTACTATTAATTGGTTTTGAGAAACTATTCTCTTTTCTTTACCCTAGCTCTTCCTGTCTTTCTTGCAGCAATACTACCTACTTTGCGTCCAGGAGGTGCATTTCTTGAAACAGTTGAGCTTCTACCGACGTGTTGGTGTCTTCCACCTCCATGTGGGTGTACATACACCGCTTGAGCAACACCCCTTACTATCGGATACTTTCTTCCTTTTGAACGCATTCTTCTCCAAGCCACGCCTGCCCTCATAAATGGTCTATCTTCGACTCCACCCCCCGCAAGGACTCCAATCATAGCTCTGTTTTGCGGATTAAGAGTGGCAAACTTACCTGAAGGTAATTTTAATGTCACACCTTCAGAGCCGTGTGAAAATACAGTTGCATAAGAACCGGCAGACTTGACCAATGCGCCTCCATCTCCAAAGTGTTTTTCTACATTGCATACAAGCGTACCATCTGGAATGTTTTGTATACTAATTACATTACCAGAAGAAATTTGGGAGTTTAATCCAAATTGTAATTTCGAGCCAATTCTCGTTCCCAAAACTGACGGAAAAAGAGAGTAATCTCCATTCTCAAATCTGACTCTTGTAAGAGGAGCATCACGACCAGTTTCATGAACTATGTCAAAAACCTCAGCTTCGTGTTGTTCAGAGAGTGCAAATCTTGGGTATTTAGCTGGCATTAACTTTCCAGTAGAAGCAGCACGAAATTGCATTCCACCTCTACCTCGTCTTCTAACTAGCGGTCTTTTACCCAAAGCAGCAAATGTGGTCTCTCATGGAAATTTTAATCTTCTGATCTAATTGTCCTAGATAAAAGACGACAAAGGTATAAAAATTAGTTTGGGTCTGTTTAACTATGAGCCAGAATACTCTCTCCCTTAAGGTACTTGAAGCATATACACGCGATGTGGGAAGAGGAGTAGCACGTATTGATTATGACTCCATGGATGCTCTTGGTGCTTCTACTGGTGATGTTATTGAAATTAAAGGTAAACGACGAACTGTTGCAAAGTGTCTACCGCTATACCCTTCTGACGAAGGAAAAGGCATTATCAGAGTTGATGGACTTGTAAGAAATAATGCCGGTATTGCAATAGGTGATACAGTTGCGGTGCGCAAGATCAAGGCAGTAGCTGCAGAAAAGGTAGTAGTAGCCCCATTGGAAGCAATTCCCCCGA
>Ga0066710_100000450_pt1 | contig 24809 bp, 19 predicted proteins | sample GraSoiAngelo_159_FD_79666 | JGI IMG/M metagenome (GOLD analysis project Ga0066710, IMG submission 79666) | Grasslands soil microbial communities from the Angelo Coastal Reserve, California, USA - 14_1009_16_40cm | ecosystem: Environmental > Terrestrial > Soil > Grasslands | place: USA...
CGGCACGTTCGTGGAGATCCAGAAGGGCGCGAAGATCGGGGCGCGCTGCAAGATCCAGAGCCACAGCTTCATCTGCGAAGGTGTGACGATCGAGGACGAGGTGTTCGTGGGGCATAACGTCAGTTTCATCAACGACCTCTACCCCCGCGCCACGGCGGACGGCGGTCGGATGCAGACGGAGCGGGACTGGAGGGTGATTCCCACGCTGGTCAAGCGGGGTGCCGCGATCGGTACCGGAGCGGTGCTGCTCGGGGGCATCACGATCGGCGAGGGCGCCGTTGTTGGAGCGGGGTCGGTCGTGACGCGGGACGTCCCGGCCGGAGCGGTCGTCGCCGGTAACCCTGCGCGGGTGTTGCGCATGGTCGAGCCGGCGATCCAGGAACCAGAACAAGGCTAGGGGGCGATGCAAGTACCATTTCTCGATCTGAAAGCACAGCACGCGGCGTTAGAGGCCGAGCTGACTGAAGCATTTCGCGCCATCGTGCGGGGCGCGGCGTTCGTAGGTGGGCCCGAGGTGGAGGCGTTCGAGCGCGAATTCGCGGCGTTCTGCCAAGCGGAGGGCGCCGTGGGCGTGGGCTCCGGCACGGACGCGCTGCGCTTTGCGTACCTGGCGATGGGTATCAAGCCGGGGGACGAAGTCATCACGGTTCCCAACAGCTTCATTGCCACCACTGAGGCGCTGACGCAGGCCGGCGCGTCGGTGCGCTTCGTCGACGTGCTGCTCGATACCCTCTTGATGGATCCGAGGCAACTGGCGGCGGCGATCACGCCCCGCACCGTCGGAATCGTTCCGGTGCACTTGTACGGCACGCCGGCGGACATGGATCCGATCCAGGAGATTGCCCGGGCGCACGGGCTGTGGGTGATCGAAGACGCGGCCCAGGCGCACGGGGCCGTCTACAAGGGGCGGCGGGCCGGGACGATGGGGGCGATGGCGGCGTTTTCGTTCTACCCGGGCAAGAACCTGGGCGCGTGTGGGGAGGCGGGAGCGGTCACGTCCTCCGACGCCGGGCGGCTCGAGTTTGTGCGCAAGCTGCGGGAGCACGGCCAGGCGCAGAAGTATTATCACGACATCGAGGGCTACAACGGCCGGCTCGACGCTCTCCAGGCGGCGTTCCTGCGAATCAAGCTGCGGCACCTGGAGCAGTGGAATCAGGCGCGGCGCTCAATCGCCGCCCTATACCGGGCGCGTCTGTCGGATGCGTCGGACGTGCGCATCGTGGCCGAGACGCCGGGCAGTCGCTCCGTGTATCATTTGTTCGTCGTGCGCGTGCCCCAGCGCGATTGGGTGCGCGAGTTCTTGCAGAGCCGAGGCATCGCCACGGGGCTACACTATCCACTGCCGCTGCATCGGCAGGTGGCGTACCAGCATCTGCACCTTGCCGACGGGGCGTTCCCCGTGACGGAGCAGGCGGCGGGGGAGATCCTCAGCCTGCCGATGTATCCCGAGATGCGGGCCGACCAAGTCGATTACGTCAGCGAGACGTTGATCGAGTGCTTCGCCGGGCGGCCCAGCCGTTCGGCGCCGCGAGTGATGACACAACTCACGCCGGCGTGACCGGTACCGCGCAGCAGGTCGCCGTCGCGGAGCGTGGCAGGGAGGAGCTGCCCGGCGTGTCCGGCGTGACGGATCCCTATTATGTCTCGGTGGCATACTCTCACGAGCCGACCGATCCGCGTATCCGGCGGCATTGCGAGGCGATGGCGCGTCGGGGCTGGCGCGTCGTGCACATCGGCTTGGCCGGCCCGCGCGAGCGCAGGGTTGGCAGGCTGAACGGCGTCGTGCTGCTGCGCTGGTCGCGGCGGCGCTACCGGGGGGCCGGGCTGCTGCGCTACGGCTGGAGCTACCTCCAGTTCTTTCTCTGGGTCCGGCGCGTCGTCGCGCGGGTGAGCGCGCGCCGGCCGGTTCGCGTGGTGCAGGTGAACAACGTGCCCACCTATCTGGTGTGGGCGGTGGGTGGGGCGCGGCGTCGCGGCGCCCGGGTGGTGCTGGACATCCACGATCCGGAGCCGGAGCTATTCCTTAGCAAGTTCGGGCAGCGGCCCGGCGCTCGCATCGGCGCACGGTTGCTCGCATGGGGCGAACGGACGGCAGCCCACCGCGCCGACATGGTCCTATGCGTGCACGACGAGCATCGTCGGCTGACGGAAGCGCACGGCGTCGCGCCGGGCAAGCTGCGGGTTGTCGTCAACCAAGCCGACGCTCGGCTGTTCCCGTTGGCGGCGCCGCATCCCGCGACGCCGTTCGTGGGATACCACGGTACCGTGTCTCGGCGCATGGGGCTGGACGTGGTGCTCCAAGGCTTGGCTCTGCTGCGCGACCGCGGTGTCGCGGTGCGCGGCGCCATCTGGGGTGATGGGGACGACGTCGCTCGCCTCCAAGAGATCCGGGATCGTCTTGGCTTGACCCGGACAGTCGAGATCCCCGGCCAGCGGTTTCGTCTCGAAGAGTTGCTGCCGCGCGTGCGCGAGCTGGGGGTGGGTCTGGTCCCGCTCGCGCGCGACGTGATGACCGACGTCATGCTGCCCACCAAGCTGCTCGAGTACGTGCGCCTGGGCGTGCCGGTGGTGGTGAGTTGGACGCCCACCATTGCCCACTATTTCCCGGAGGACGCGGTGCGGTACCTGCAGGATTTGTCGCCCGCCGCGGTGGCGGATGCCGTGGCGGAATTGCTGCGGGATCCGGTCGCTGCACAGCAGCGTGCGGCGCGCGCCCAGGCGCTGCCCATCGCCCGGGCGTGGCAGGAGAGCGGCGAGCGGGAGTTCGTAAACCTTGTCGAGGAGCTTGGGACCAGTGCAGACCACTAAGGCTGCCGGGCCCACCGCGGAATCGGTAAGTGTGGTCGTCGGGTTAGGGGAGGTGGGACGACCGTTGCTGGACGTGCTCAAGCGGGCGCACCGGGTGGAGGGAGTCGACCTGCCTGCGCGCGACATCAGCGGGCCGGTCGAGTTCTTGCATGTCTGCTACCCGGCGGAGATCAAGGACTTTGCCGCTATCACTGCGGGATATGTGAAGCGGTATCGCCCAGAAGTGGTGATCATCCACAGCACTGTTCCCGTGGGGACGACGCGGGCGGTAGGCGAGCTATTACCGGTGCCAGTGGTGCACAGCCCGGTCCGAGGCAAGCACGCACGGATGGTCGAGGAGTTGACGCATTACGTGAAGTTCATCGGTGGTGAACAGCCAGCGGTCGCCGAGCGGGTGGCGGCGCACTTCGAGGCGGCCGGGATGCGGACAAGGGTGCTTGGTTCACCTGAAGCTACAGAGGTTGCCAAGCTTACCGAGACTACGTACTTCGGTCTACTCATTGCATTCGCACAGGACGTTGATCGCATGGCGCGGGCCGTCGGCGTCTCTTATGATGACGTGGCGTCGTACTACGACGAGATCGGCTACCTACCGAGAGTTCGGTATTCCCCCGGACTCATCGGCGGGCACTGTGTCATGCAGAACATCGCGCTGTTGAAGCGACGGTTTCGGTCCCAGCTGCTGGAGGCGATCGAATGGTCGAACGAGCGCCGGAGAGCAGGCGACGCTTAATGGAGAGGGCAATGCGCTCGTCGACGCTGGTCGATCGACGCCAATTTGTCGCCCGCGCCTCAGTAGCTGCGTCCGCCATTGCTGCGCCGAGCTGGGGCTGGCTACGGCACGATGTCTGGCGGAAGTCGCGGGAGTTGGCGTGCTTCGACGTCCGCGTGTACGGAGCACGGGGCGATGGCGTCACCTTCGACGACGCTCCAATTGTCGCCGCAGTGGAAGCAGCCAAGTCGGCGGGTGGTGGAGCGATCGTGTTCCCGCCGGCCACGTATCGAGTAGCCAACGGCAAGGAGCTGACGTTCCGCGATTGCTCGAACGTCGTCTTTTACGGTCCTGGCGCGACACTCCGCAACGACACCGACACCGGCCGCGACGGCGGTGTGGTCACTTTTCGCGGGTCGTCCCGGAACATTAGCCTGGTCGGCCTAGCCTTCGAGACGGCTACTGCCTCCCCAAACAGCTACGACAACACACTGAGCTTCTACCAGCGGCCGCCCGACATGGCTCGCGACATTCTTGTCCGAGGCTGTCGCTTCCTGCGCGCTTCCAACAAGCATATCAACATAGAAGGGCCGGTCGACAATGTCGTAATCGAGCGTTGTTACTTCGAGGGTTCGAACTTCAACTCGAACCCCATCAAGAATGTCAGTCGGTTTGGAGCAATCTACTTTGACTTTCGATCCGACGCCAAGTACGACGTCACCAACATCACCGTCCAAAAGAACTACTTCGCGGACAACTGGCAGTTCTGCGTGTCGATGGACGAGTTCGATTTCAAGCCTAACCACAGCTTCTTCCGCAACATTCGGATCGTCGAAAACACGTTCCGCAACTCGACGGGAGGTTTGTGGGTGCGCGGCGAGTACGTCTGGATCCAGCGCAACTTTTTCGATTCTGTGGGTATGCGACATCTCGAAGCACAGTACCGCTACATGCCCTCGCTGGGCCGGTACCTGTCGGTCAAGCGCGCCGGAGTCGGTCAGGTCGCCGCGGTGACCAGCACCGTCCTGGTACAGCGCGCTGCTGTCATCGAGGTCGCGAACGCCCGCCGCGTCTGGGTCGAGGAGAACACGTTCGTCAACTGTGGTCGAGCGCAGCTGGAGGGCGCGACCCCACCCGTAACCGCCGTGTACGTTGCCGCCGAAGGCGCGGAGCGTGTGGCCCTGGTCGGCAATCGCGCTTACGAGCCGGTCGCTCTCGAGACCTCCGTCCCTACGTTCGACTGCAAGGGCGCCGGAGCGGATGGCTCACTGTGCGAGGACAATAATGTGGTCGTGGGCAACAAGACTCCCATCACGCCATCGGCGCCGTGGCCGAATCCGAGTGCCGTTGCGGGCTTCAAGTGTGTTACGAACGGCCGGGCGTCCCACTGAGTCATGCCAGCCGTAATTGTGCCTGACGCCGCCTCGTTCCGATCAGCGGCCGCGGTTCTTGCACATGTGCGCCGCTATCAGCAGCCGAGGAGAACGGGCGTCGTCGCTTTCCGTTTCGATGATGGCCCGCTGACGGATCTGCTCCCAGCTCGGTGCGCTGCGCGCCTCGGGGTCCCAGTCGAGGTGGCGATCCCGACCGCGTGGATCGATGGTCGTCGACGCCTCAGTGCGGCTCAGCTCAGGGCTCTTGTGCGCGTCGGTCACACAATAGCGAGCCACTCGCAGGACCACGGGCCGCCCCCGGCGGATCTGGAGACGCTTGTCGCGAACCTGCGGCGCGCGGACGACGACTTCGCAGCGTTAGGCATCCCCGTGTGGACGTTTGCGCAGCCGGGGCCGTGGGGCCGCGGCGGCCCTGGGAGCCTCGACTCCAGAGCGCGGGCGGTGGCACTCGCTGAGGCCTTCGCGGATCGCTTCGTCTGCTTGGAAGGCTACGCGACGGAGCCGGTAGTTCCACCGGATCGCGTGTGGGACGCTCGCTACGGCCTCTCGCACGTGACGATCGACGACGCGGCTTGGCCTGAACTGCAGCGTTGCGTGATGCAGGCGATAGAAGGTCCCGGATTCATACAGTTCGTCGCCCACACCTCCAAGTGTGTGAAGTCGCTGCGCGGCCCGCGTCTCGCCTGGCGAATCTGGCGCCTTCTGGCATGGTGCTCTGCTCTCCAGGAACAGGGGCAGTTGCGCTGCCGAAGCGTGCTGGGCGCGCTAGGCGCGTTCGACGCAGCGGGGGAAAGCTTGTTGGGCGAGCCGGAGCCTCGGGCCAACGGAGTGTTCCGCCCGCGGGAGTCGCTCGTGCCCGGGCTTCCGTACCGCCTCGAGTGTGGCCTCGCGGGTACTGCCAATCCACCGTTCGAAGCGGTCTGCATCCGGAAGGCCACGGGGGAGGGTGCGCAACGGCTAACGTTCCGCCGGGAGGCTGGAGCGTGGACGGCCCGGTTCGGCGTCACCGAGCCGGACGCGTGGGTGTTGGACGTGAAGCCGGAGGCTGACAGGCGAAATGTTCATATCGCTCTATACGTCGGCTGAAGCTAATGCGTCGCCAACAGGGGGCTGTGACTTCGACGGTAATGACAGGTGACGTGGGCACTCGCATGAGCGTGCTTGCGGTGGTACCGGCCCGAATGGGATCGAAGGGAGTCCCGAACAAGAACCTGGCATCTGTCGGCGGGAAGCCGCTGATTGCCTGGACGCTCGAGGCGGCCCGGAGATCGCGGATTCTCGATCGCGTGATTGTGACCACCGATAACGAGGCCATCGCCGCGACGGCGCGACGCCATGGCGCAGAAGTCCCGTTCCTACGGCCCCCGGAACTAGCCCGCGACGATACGCCGGGCGTCGTGCCCATAGTGCATGCTTTGCAGTGGTTAGCCGAGCGAGAAAACTACCAGCCGGATCTGGTGCTGTGCCTCCAACCTACTTCGCCGTTGCGGACGGCGGAGGACATCGTCGCCGCGGTGAGGCTACTAGTCTCGCGCGACGCCGACTCTGTCGTCAGCGTGACAGCGTCCGAGCGCCCGTTGCAGTGGCTCAAGGTCGTCGATTCGGAAGGCCTGCTCCGCGACGCGCTCCCGGGGCTCCCGGCTGTCGCAAGTCGGCAGGACGCGACACCAGTTTTCGCCCTCAACGGAGCGATCTATCTGGCACGCCGGGAGCGCTTCCTTCGTCGCGAGGGGTGGTACGGCGACCGTACTTATGGATACGTAATGCCGCGCGAGAGGTCGCTCGACGTCGATACGCCTTGGGATCTTCGTGTTGCAGACTTGTTGCTCCGGGAGGAGGTCGGTCGTGCGGCCGGTTGAGGTCGCGGGTCGCCGAGTGGGCTCCGGGGCGCCGTGCTTCGTGATCGCAGAGGCTGGTGTCAACCACAACGGCGATCTTGGGTTGGCGCATCGGCTTGTGGACGCGGCGGCCGCGGCCGGGGCGGATGCGGTCAAGTTTCAAACGTTCGATCCAGCCCGACTGGTGACAGCCCACGCGTCGAAAGCCGAGTACCAAACACGGAATATGGGCAGCGACGAATCTCAATACGAGATGTTGCTGCGCTTGGTCCTGTCTCGCGAGGCCCATCAGGAGCTACGCCGCCACGCGGAGGAACGCGGGCTCATCTTTCTCTCGACTGCTTTCGACGAGGAGTCGGCGGACTTCTTGGAGTGGTTGGGGGTCCCAGCGTTCAAGGTGCCGTCGGGTGAGCTCACGAATCACCCTTTTCTAGCGCATCTCGCCAGAAAGGGACGGACGCTGCTCATATCCACGGGAATGAGCACGCTCGAGGAAGTTGGCGCGGCCCTTGAGATAGTGCGCGCAGCTGGCAGCACGCCTGCTGCGGTGCTGCACTGCGTGTCGAGCTATCCAGCGGCGCCGGCTGACTGCAATCTACGCGCCATGGAGACCATGCGTCAGACGTTCGGCATTCCTGTGGGATGGAGTGATCACACGCTTCAGGTCACCGTGGCGACCGCCGCCGTGGCACTCGGAGCCGCGATACTTGAGAAACATCTAACACTGGACCAGAGTTTGCCGGGGCCCGATCATAAGGCTTCCTTGGAGCCTCATCAGTTCACTGAGCTAGTTAAGGTCGTGCGAGAGGCGGAAGCGGCGCTGGGCGACGGCATCAAACGCCCGACGGTGGCGGAGGCGGAGGTCGCGCGACACGCACGACGCGGGCTGCACGTAACTCGGGACCTAGCGGCCGGTCATGTACTGACGAGGAATGACGTCGCGGCGCTTCGGCCCGCTGGTGGGCTGTCGCCGGCGGACGCCCCACGAGTGGTAGGGCGCCTCCTCCGGCGAGCCCTCGCATCCGGCGAGATGCTGAACGAGTCCGATCTTGCCTGATAGCCGCCGAGTGGCAATCCTAACAACCGGGCGTCAGGACTACGGCCTTCTGCGGAGCACCCTCCTGCAGATGGATGATGATGGGCGCCTGTCCAGACGCCTCTGGGTCGCTGGGATGCACCTCAACGCGCGGTTCGGACAGACGATCAAGCTCATCCGCGACGACCACATCACCATCGATCGGGAGGTCGCATTCGTTGGGGAGCCGCCCGACCCACTGCTCGACGCGTCGCGGGCGCTGATCGAAATGGGGCGCGCGCTTGAGGCGGACCGCCCCGCGGCCTTGCTCCTCACGGGGGACCGAAGCGAGACGCTGGCGGCCGGTGTCGCGGCGACTTTGGTCCGTGTGCCAATCGCCCATCTGCACGGTGGAGAGGAGACGGAGGGGGCGATCGACAACGTGTGTCGTCATGCCCTGACGAAACTCAGTCATCTCCATCTCGTGAGTCACGAGACGCACGCGCGACGGGTTGCGCAAATGGGGGAGGATCCCACGAATATAGTGGTCGTCGGCGCTCCCGGGCTTGACAACATGTACCGCCAGGATCTGCCGGACCGCACCACACTCGCCGGTGTGCTTAGCATGCCACTCCTACCGCCGCTCGTTCTGGTCACCGTTCATCCGACGACGCTCGGCGACGATCCCCTCCTTGAAGTCCGCTCGATTGCCGCCGCGATGGAGAACGTGGAGGCGACCTACGTTGTAACCCAGCCGAACGCGGACGTCGGCGGCGAGGTGATTCGGGATTTCTGGATCGGCTGGAGCCGTGGTCGCGCTCGGGTACAGGCCCTAGATGCGCTTGGTGTGCGGATGTACTGGGGACTACTAAAGATCGTGGACGCCGTGCTTGGGAACTCGTCGAGTGGCATTATCGAAGCGCCAGCGGTGGGCGTCCCGGCGGTGAACGTCGGGGACCGTCAACGGGGGCGCCTGCGGCACCCGGCGACGTTGGACGTGCCGCCCACGGCTCACGCCGTGGAGCAAGGCTTACGGTGGGCGCTGGATCGGGACACCCGCGAGCGCGTCCGGCAGATTCCCTCACCTTACCCTCCAGGTCCGGCAGCGCCGCGGATTGTTGAGGCGCTGGCACGATGGCAGCCACCGGTCCCCCCGCGAAAACGGTTCTGCGACCTCTTGTGACGGCTTCCCCCTTGATTCTGATCGGCGGCGGCGAGCATGCTCGCGTGGTGGCGGAGGCTGCCCGGAGTGTGCCGGGGCGCTTCGAGTTGCTTGGCTTCGTCGACCCGAACCCGTCTGAGGAGACCACTCGGCGCCTAGACCTCCCGTGCCTCGGCGACGACTCGGCTCTGTCCCGTCACCGGCGGGCTTTGTCGGTCCTGGGGCTCGGAAGCACGGCATCGACGAGGGCGCGAGTCGAGGTGGCGCGACGCGTCGCAGGTTCAGTGGCAGGCTGGGCGACCGTGGTTCACGCGACGGCGTGGACCTCGCCGACGGCAGTGCTGGGCGCTGGAACGGTGGTTCTCGCAGGGGTCGTGATCAACAGCGGAGCACAAGTAGGTGGACACTGCGTCCTGAATTCCGGGGCCCTCATCGAGCACGACGCGGTGATCGAGGACCATGCATTTGTGGCTCCCGGCGCGGCGATTGGCGGGGGGGCGTGGATCGGGGCGGGCGCGTTCGTGGGTCTCGGTGCGGTCATCCGTGATCATGTCCGAGTCGGAGCGGGCGCGCTCGTGGCCATGGGCGCGGCTGTCGTCGAGGATGTTCCCGCCGGCGCGGAGGTGCGCGGTGTGCCCGCGCGCGTCATAGGAGAGAGAAGGTGAGGCGCGCGCTGGGGGAATTATGCGTGCCGGTCGACGCGACCCTGCGACGCGCCATCGCAGTGATCAATGCGGGAGGGCAGGGCATCACTTTTGTTCGCGACCTCGGGAAGCGAGTGATCGGCACTCTTACAGACGGTGACGTGCGGCGGGCCCTGCTCAGCGGGGCGACATTGGATGATCGAAGCCTGCGGCGCGTGATGCAGCGGCGGTTTACGTGGGTGGGGCCGGAAACGGGCCGCGCCGACGTGCTTGACCTGATGCGGGCGCGCAGCATCAATCAGGTGCCTATTCTGGACGCCCAGCGCCGCCTCCTGGGCGTGCATCTCCTCCGTGAGCTGCTGGGGATCAGGCCAAGAGAGAACTGGGCCGTCATCATGGCTGGTGGGCAGGGTATCCGGCTCCGGCCCCTTACAAAGGACGTCCCCAAACCCATGCTGACTGTGGCGGGTCGCCCAATTCTGGAGCGACTGGTCTTACACCTCGTGGGGTGGGGCATTCGCCGGATCTACATATCGGTGCAGTACCTCTCGAAGGTGATCGAACGACACTTCGAGAACGGCGAGCGCTTCGGCTGCGAGATTCACTACCTCCGAGAGCGGCGTGCGCTGGGCACCGCAGGTGGGCTCGCGCTGCTACACCGACGGCCCTCCCACCCACTCCTGGTTATGAACGGCGATTTGGTCACGCAAGTGAACATCGACCACCTGCTCGCTGCGCACGACCGCGGTAAACACGCGGCCACAATGGGCGTCCGCCCATACGCGATTGAGGTGCCGTTCGGCGTCGCCGATGTCCGCCGCGGTCGCTTGGTCGCGCTGCGAGAGAAGCCGACGGAGCGGATGCTTGTGAACGCAGGTATTTACGTCCTCTCGCCTCGTGTGCTCCAGCTCATCCCGCGCGGCCGGGTGTTCCCGATCACGGAGCTGCTGGTGCGGTGTCTCCAGCGCGGCCTCCGCGTGGGCGCCCACGAAATCCTTGATGAATGGACTGACGTCGGGCGCAAGGAGGAGCTGAGCCGCGCTAGGGGGATCACGTGACGTGGCGCGGTCGGCGCGTGCTCGTGACGGGCGCGGACGGATTCATCGGCAGTCATTTGACGGAAGCCCTCGTCATGGCCGGCGCCACTGTGCGCGTGTTCTGCTTTTACAACTCGAACAGCTCTCTAGGTTGGCTCGACGAGGTGAGCCCCGATGTTCGTGGTGCGCTCGATGTACGGCTTGGGGATATCAGGGACGCCCGGTTCGTTGAGGAGGCCTGTCGTGACGTCGAAGTCGCATTCCATCTTGCCGCTTTGGTTGCCATCCCGTACAGCTACTTGGCGCCCGATTCGTTTGTCGACACAAACGTTCTCGGTACGCTACACGTCCTCGAGGGCGTGCGCCGACAGGGCGTTGCTCGCATGGTCCATACGTCAACGAGCGAGGTCTATGGCACGCCGGACGCCCTGCCGATCACAGAGGGGCATCCCTTGAAAGGCCAGTCGCCTTATAGCGCGACCAAGATCGCCGCCGACAAACTGTGCGAGGCCTTCCACTGCTCCTTCGACACACCGGTGGTGATCTTGCGCCCGTTCAATACGTATGGACCGCGCCAGTCCGCGCGTGCAGTCATACCAACTATCCTGGGCCAGCTGCTAAGCGGTCGCCGCGAGGTTGCACTCGGCAACCTGACACCCCAGCGTGACCTAACCTACGTCGCCGATACAGTCCGCGGCTTTCTTGCCGCAGGCGAGACGACGGGAATCGAGGGACGCACGATCCAGCTCGGTACCGGCCGCGCCGAGTCAATCGGGGACCTTTTCGTCGCCGCATGCCGCGCGTGTGGAGTGGCGGCGCGCGCCCTCGAACAGAAGGAGCGAGTGCGCCCTGCGTCGAGCGAGGTGATGGTTCTTCAGTCCGATCCCCGCCTTGCACGAGAGTTGCTGGGGTGGCGCGCCGATGTGTCGCTCGAGGAAGGTCTAGCTCGCACCATCGCATGGATGCGGCAGCATCTTCACCACTTTCATCCAGAGACCAATGCCATTTGACGCCCGCGGCTTACCCGCGCCCCTCCCGGACGTCGACATCCCGTTGTGCGTGCCCAACATTGGCACGAACGAATGGGCCTACGTCAAGGAGTGTCTCGACACAGGGTGGGTATCGTCCGCCGGCAGATACGTTGAGCGCTTCGAGCGCGAATTCGCGGCGAAGGTGGGCGTCCCCTACGCGGTCGCGACAGCGAGCGGCACGGCGGCTCTGCACGTGGCGCTCCTTGTGGCCGGTGTGCGGTCGGAAGACGAGGTGATAGTCCCCGCTCTAACATTCATCGCCCCAGCAAACGCGGTCCGATACACCGGCGCATGGCCAACCTTCGTCGACGCCGAGCCGGACTACTGGCAACTTGATCCAGCGGAAGTCCGAGCGTTTCTGGAGCACGACTGTGAGCGTCGTGACAGGGAGGTATGGAATCGTCGGACCGGGAGGCGAGTCGCGGCCGTGCTGCCGGTCGATATTCTGGGCCACCCATGCGATCTAGATGCGATCCACGCGGTCGCCGGCGAGTATGAACTCACCGTTGTGGAGGACGCGACCGAGTCTCTCGGTGCCTGCTACCGCGGGCGTCCCCTGGGACAGCGCTCTCAGCTCACGTGCTTCAGCTTCAACGGTAATAAGCTGCTGACGACAGGTGCTGGAGGGATGGTCGCAACTACGGATGCTCGTCTGGCGGAGCGCGCACGCTATCTCACCACCCAGGCGAAGGATGACCCACTCGAGTTCGTCCACGCGGAGATTGGTTTCAATTACCGTCTCTCCAACGTCCAGGCCGCCATCGGTTGTGCGCAGCTCGAGCGGCTCGATGAGTTCGTTGCGCGCAAACGACAAATCGCGAGCCGCTACGCGCACGCGTTGTGCGGTTTGAGGGGAGTTTCGGTGATGCGGGAGGCCCCTTGGGCCACGGCAAGCTTCTGGTTGTCAACCATTCTGGTGGCCGAAGGACGGGCTGCGCACGGCAGTCGCGCTCTCCTAAAGAGTCTCCAAGCGGCCCGCATCCAAACGCGACCACTATGGCAGCCTCTGCACCGCAGTCGGGCCCACACAGGCAGCTTCGCGCGCCCCTGCCCTGTTGCTGAGCGGCTGAATCGAGAGGCGTTGAGTTTGCCCAGTTCCACTGGCCTGACGGAAGCCGAGTGCGATTACGTGGTGGAACGAGTCGCTCACTTCCTCGCGGGCGACCGTGGAGCAGCATAATCGGGCCGCGCTGGACCGGTACGGAATCCTCGACCGCTATGTGGCATACAACGCGCGGCGCCGGGGAGTGCTCGGCAGGTTGATGCTCGGGCTCAAGCGAGCCGCGGCGGCAGGTGGGGGGGCTCTCGTCACTGCAATTGGCCGCAGCCACGCCCGAACCGGAAGCGCACGCTGCGATGTTCTGTTTATTCACGGGTGGGTTGGTGGACCGACGCGCGTAGCCGCCCTAGAACGCGAGCTCGCTGGCCGTGGTCTATCTGTGCAGCATCATGTGCGCGCGGGGCGCGGAGTACGGCTGCTACGACGCTGGCTTGCTCCTCCGTCTCATTGGGTGCCCAGTCGGTGGCGTCTTGAGACGCACTACGGCGCCTACCTACTTGAGCGATACAGCCCCAAGGTCGTGGCCTGCTTCGAGTATTACTCCCCGCTGCTATCCTGCCTTCGGCTCGCATCTGGCGGCCGAGCGACCGTTGTCAACATCGCCCACAGCGTTGTCCCGCCCGGCGACGACGCAAACATGTTCGACGCTGACTACTATTTCGTCCTCGGGGCGAGCTCTGTGGAGCAGGCGCGGCGCAAGGCTATTCGAATCGGTGCGACACGTGTGGTCCCGGCGGGTTACTTCATGATCGACCGAGACCTTCAGATACCCCCGAGTCCAGATCGGCGTACACTGGTTTTCTTCTCTCAGCTGTCAGAGGAATTGTTCGCGTCTGGGCACGTCGCACCGGAGACACGTGCTCGCGTCGTGCGAAACACGCTGGTGGTCCTTGAGTTTGCGCGCCGACACCCCGACTTTCAGCTCCTTATCAAGCCGCATCCGCTTGAAGACATTCGTCGAACAGCTACGTTGGTCGGTGCCACGACAAACGTGCGCATCCTAAACAAAGGCGTAGGCATGAAGGAAGCGCTTACGCCCGCGGCTGCCGCGATCGTGATGTGGTCAAATGCGGCTCTCGAGGCCGCGGTGGCCCGGCGTCCCCTCATCGTTGTCGACGATTCATCCACGACAGACGAGTACCTCGAGCTGGAGCGTTACTTCGGGTCGCGGGTGCGTACGAGCGAGGAGTTGGCGGCGCGGCTCGCCGCGCTCTTTCGCAGCTACGACAGTTTCGTTCAGCAGTGCAACGCCTTTGTCGCGCGGCATCTCGCGAGGACGGCGGAGGGCGTCGGCTACCTTGGGGACTGCCTGGCACGGCTTGCGCGGGGGGAGCGGATCGACGAAGGGTATGAGTTTCCCGAGGAACTTGGTGGGCTCAGCGTAAAATGACAGGACGTGAGGTAGACATCGAAGGCCCTGCGGACGACTCAGGGTCGGGGGCATTGACCTCGTGGCGGGGCCTGTTCGGCGACGCCGCGACTTACGTGGCTGGCAATGTCCTTAATCGAGCGTTCCCATTTCTACTCCTCCCCGTGCTGACGCGCTACCTCACGCCCGCTGAGTACGGAACGTTCGTAATGTTCCAAGTAATCGTCAACTTCGTGCTGCCTCTGATCGGTGTCAACGCTGAAGCCGCGCTTTCGCGAGCCTTCGTCGATCTGGAAGGCGCTAGCCTGCGTCGCTACGTCTCCACAGCCTGTGCCCTCATGGGGTTAACCACCGGAGCACTCCTCCTCGCCATAACAATCATCGGCGGGCCCGTTGCGCACTTTCTCGAATTCCCCATCCGTTGGTTGCCAATGACGATCTTGGTCTCAGCGGGCGAGTCACTCAAAGCGGTGCTCCTCGCGCTATGGCAGATGCAGAAGCGGGTTCGTCGCTACACCGCCTTCACCGTGCTGCAGACGGCGATCCGCTTTGGGGCATGTCTCGCGCCAGTGTTATACGCCCCTGATCGGATGGAAGGCCTCATGTGGGGGTACTCGCTCAGCTTGCTCGTCTTTGCCTTGTACAGCGGCCTGGAACTGGTTCGGGAAGGATATATCAGCGTCGCGTGGAGTGCTGCGGACGCCCGGGGCCTGCTACGCTACGGTGTCCCGCTCGTCCCGCACCGTATGTCTAGCTGGCTTACTGGGATGGCGGACCGGGTGATCATCGCCCGCCTCGCGAACTTGAGCCAGGTCGGCATTTATAGCGTGGGCTACTCAGTGGGCGCTGCCGTCGCGTTGGTACAAGACGCGTTCAATCGGGCGTGGGTACCGTTCTTCTTCGAACGCCTCAAGCGTGGCGACCGATCCGCTCGGCTCAGCATCGTGGAGTTCGTCTATTGGTACGCGCTCGCGATGATCGGCGCAGCGCTGCTCGTGACAATTCTGGCTCCGCTGGCGTTCCCCCTCCTTGGCGCGCGGTTTGTGTCAGCTCGAGTTTTCGTCGTGTGGATCGCGTTTGCCTACGCTCTGAACGGCATCTATAAGATGTTTGCGAATTTCCTTTTCTATTCTGGGCACACCCACTTTCTTAGCTCCATCACAGTGTCAACCGGACTGCTCACGATTGCAACCACGACCGCGCTCGTAGCAACGCGAGGCGTGATCGGAGCGGGCTATGGAGCGGTGATAGGTCAACTCCTTGCCTGCATCGGGGTCTTCTTTGCAGTGCGTCGAGCGTTTGCGATGCCGTGGCGGGAAGGCGTGGTCCGTTTCACCGGACGCCTGCGTTGGAGGCGCGCCACGTGAGCTGGCGACCAGCGGCCTTTTGTACTGTACTCTTGGCGTACATGGTAGGGCCGAACCCGAAGTTAGGGGGTGCCCAGATTGGCGACGCCGTGCTGGTAGCTTTCGGCCTCGTTTACATGGCTACGTCGAGGCTTCGGCTGCGGGTGAACTTGCTGTGGTTGCTCGCGTGGCCTGCTCTGGTTGTTGCGATCTCGCTGGCTGGCAAGGTGTTCAGCGGCTTCGCGGTTGGCAGTGACGAAACCAACAACCTCCTAAAGGTCAGCAGTCTCGGATTAATCGGCCTCCTCGGCGCCTCATCAGCGAGTGGTGCGTACCGCCAGGGTAACGAGGCCCTGCTTCCGGCGATGGTCCGGGTAGTGGTTGTAGGCGTGCTGTTCACCAGCGCGCTAGGCATGATCCAATACGCGCGGCCGGGGTTGTACGCCATGCTAGTACACGGGTTATATGAGCGGCCGCTGCTCATAAACATCTCCAACTTGCAGCAAGCCGAGCTGACTGGGCGCGTCACCTCCATCTTCACTTGGGCCAACGCATTCGGGGCGTTTCTAGTATTCGGATTGAGCGTGCTGATGGTGAATGCACGCGTGCTGCCTCGCTCGGTGCTGCTCTTGTCGGTTGGCATCGGGGTAGTCTGTCTGGTGTTGACCAATTCACGCGTGTCGCTGTTGCTCTTGGGCGTCGCGGCCGTGTACGTCGCCATGTTGAACCGACAGTGGAAGTGGCTGCTCGTGGGAGCGGTGGTGGCAGGCGTTGTCGTTGCAGCGGTCCCAATCGTGGACTTGCTTGGTTCTAGGAACGCTAGCCGGTTTGAAGAGGTGTGGGATTTCGCTCGCCACGGAACCCTCCCTTACAACGTCCAGCTCCGTCTCGCGGTGCTCAGTTACCTTCCGCAGAAGCTGCTGACTAGCGAGTACGTTTACTTTGGATTCCCGATGGCTTTCTATCAGACCAGCGTCTTGCTGTCGGCCGACAACCAATACCTGGGGTTCCTTCTCCGGTATGGGTTGGTCGCCCTCCTTCTAGTAGTCTGGCAATTGCTGGCAACAGGAATCCCCGCCGTTATGCTGCGGCGACGGCCGGCGTTGTCCACTGAAGCGCGCCGGTATCTGCACACCCTCGTCCTGCTGAACATTCTCGTGGCTCTGGGTGGGCTCTCTCAGGACACTCTCTTCATTGAGCGCTGGAGAGAGTTTTACTTTGCCCTGACCGGCGCAGTGCTCGGTTACGTTCTCACCGCCCCCACTGAGCGGGATCAACGTGCGACCGTGGAGGCTGAAGAGCTTGGGGTGTGAGGTGAACGCGTTCACCGAGGTGCCCCACCGGCGGGGTTGGGTGGTGATGCTGCTGCTCGATCAGTATGTGCGCGACGCACGAGTGGAGAAAGAAGCCGCCACGCTGGTGCGCGGAGGGCATCGTGTTACCGTACTCGCGTGGAACCGGTTCGGGACATCGCCGCTGTGGGAGCAGCGTGACGGGTCAGAGATTGAGCGCGTTGGTATCTCCTGCCCCTCTGGTGTTAAATGGCGTATGCTATTGCGCCTGCCGCGGGTCTACTGGTGGTACTTCAGGCGAGCTCGAGCGATCCCATACGACTTGTTGATTGCGCACGACATTCTGACATGGCCCCTGGGGTGGGTCCTCCGGCTTCTCAAACGACGTCGAACAATCTTCGATGCTCACGAACCCTACGCGGAACAGCTCGTCGGCATCCTGCCGTATGCGCGACCTCTAGAGTTAGGATTCCGCTGGCTCGAAGGGTTTCTGGCGCGACGGGCAGACGCCGTCATGACTGTGACGCCGCGAATGGTGGAGCGCTATCGGGGAATGCGGGTGCGCGAGTTGTTTTACCTTCCCAACGTGCCCATGGCCAATCCGGAGGCGGTCTGGAAACCGACTGGCCGTCCGGACCGACTCACTATCGGACGCATCGGTTCGATCACGCCCAACTATAGCGGCGTGGAGCCACTGCTGGAGGTCGGCAAGGCACTCTACGCGGCGGGGGCGCCCGTGCGTGTCATGATAGGGGGACCGGTGCTGGCAGGTTGGGAGCCGGAGTTTCGGCGGCGGATAGCCGAGTGCGGGCAGTTCGCGGAGTATCTCGGTGTGGTTCCAGTCACGCAGGTGCTTGCGGTCGTGCGGCAGTTCGATTTCATGCTCTCACTGCGGGACCTCCGCCCCCGGAAGGCGGCGGTCTACGGCTATTCCACCAAGATCTTCGAAGCGATGGCGTGCGGTGTGCCCGTTTTATCGACGGCCGCAGGGGAGGATTACGGCCTGGTGCAGGAGACCGGATGCGGCGAGATTGTCCCGTTCCCGGTCGATGCGAAGGCGCTAGCAGATCGCCTGGTAGACCTCTGGCGTGACGAGGCGTGTCGACGGCGTTACGGCGAGAACGGCCTCCGGGCGGTCCGTGCACAACATCGGTGGCAGAGCTACGAGTCAGCCTTTCTCGCCTTCTCGATCGGACAGCCGTTAGCCGCCGTCGCGCCAGCAGGCGCGCCAACTTGAGCGAGGCCGGGATGACGCAGGTGCAGCCGGTGGGTGCCAGGGGCCAGCCTGCGGTCGGCGGAACTGAGGAGCTGGATCTCACAACGGCGCTCGCGGTGATCCTGGAGGGTTGGCGCACGGTCGTGGGCGTCGCCGTTCCGGTCGCGATCACTGTACTTGGCTTGTTGCTGCTGCAACCTCGCAAGTACAAGGCGGCGCTCACGCTCACGCCTGTCGCGTCGGCCCCCTTCTCGTCGACAGGTCTGGCCGCAACATTGCTGGCAGGTGGCGCGTCGGGCGGCTTGCAGCCGACGCCGCCGTTCATTGATGAACTCACCCGACTGCCTGGTGTTCTGACAGAGGTTGCCGAAGCGCCCGTCACCGCCACGGCGCAAGAGCGGATCATCGAGCGGATCGCTCGCACGGCCCACGCAGACTCTATACCGACCACTCGGGTCCCCGAGGTGATGAGCGACTTAATCAAGACGACGATCCACAGGGAGACGGGGACTATCACCGTCGAAGTCCAGCATCGGGACAGTGGCCTGGCGAGGGCCATCGCTCAACGCCTCATCGAGGTGGTCACGAGAACATTCATAAACGCGACGAAGGCACAGGCGAGCGAGCTGCGGCGCGCGCAGGCGCTGCGCGTGGATAGCGCGTCCGTGCAGCTCGCCCGTGCGGAGCAAGCACTCGTTGCCTACCTCTCGGGCAACCGAACCATCTCTCCGTATACTCGTGCAGCTGTCGAACGCGATCGATTACAGCGAGCGATCGACATAGCCCAACAGGCGTACGTCCAGGCAATGTCAGATCGGAACAACGCCATCGCTCAGGAGCTCCAGGAGACCCCTGCCGTGGTCGTTATCGACCCGCTACCGGGATCTCTTCCGCCCGTGCCGCGCCACCGAGCCCTGAAGCTCGGCCTGATCATCTTCCTCACGATCGTCCTGGTCGCTTTCGTCCTGGTGTCGCGCGAGTCTCGGCGCCTGCGCACGTCTGCGGAGCCAGACTCGGGCATTCGCCTGAGGATGGCCGTAGCGGGCGTGCCCGTGTTGCGTCGCGTGCTGCGGCTCGGTCGGCGCAACTAGCTCCGCCATGTGCGGCCTTGCGGGCGTTGTTGCTGCGCGGCGCGTGCAAGTCGAGCGCGCTAAGATGGCCCGAGTGCTCGACCTGCTCGAGCACCGAGGCCCGGACGACACCGGATGGTTGTCGTGGGACGGCGATACGACCTGCTACGGTCGCCGCGATGAACTCCGCACTGCGGCAGTGAGAGTAGCATTCCTGCATCGCCGACTGTCCATTATTGATCTGTCGAACGGTGGGTGGCAGCCCATGCTATCGGCCGACGGCCAGGTGGCGGTCGTGTTCAACGGCGAGATCTACAATTTCGTCGAGCTGCGCGCCGAGCTTCAGGGTCTGGGCCACAGGTTTCACACACGCTCGGACACCGAGGTTCTGCTTGCAGCGTATGGGGCTTGGGGAACGGGCGCGCTGCCGCGCCTGACGGGGATGTTCGCGTTCGCCATCCTCGACACCGCCCACAAGGTTGTGATCCTAGGCCGCGACTATTTCGGGATCAAGCCCCTCTACTACACGGTAACTGGCGAGCAGCTTCACTTTGCCTCCGAGATCCCGGCGCTGCTTGAGCTAGACCGACGAGATCGCAAGCCCCACCCGGAGCGTCTCTACTACTATCTCCGATACGGAATCACTGATCACGGCGGCGACTCGCTCCTTGCAGGAGTCCACCAGGTGCCGGCTGGACACTACTTGACGGTGGATCTTCGCACCTGGGCTGTGAGCGGGCCGGCTCCATACTGGCTGCCTGATCGGGATCGACGCGAACGACTGACTCTATCCGAAGCAGCTGCGCGATTTAGAGAGTTGTTCCTGCAAAGCGTCGCCCTGCACTTGCGGAGCGATGTACCCGTGGGAACCGCTTTGTCAGGTGGAATCGATTCCTCTGCGATCGTCGCGTGCATGCGACGTCACGGCGGCAGCGAACTCGACTTGCACGCGTTTAGCTTCGTGACCGATCAGAGCGGGCTTGGTGAAGAGCGATGGATTGATCGGGCGGGGGCTGCTTCTGGAGCGGTTGTGCATAAGGTGGAGGTGAACCCCGAGGAGCTCCGGCGAGACGTGGATCATCTTATCGCAGCGCAGGGAGAGCCGTTCGGTGGCACCAGCGTTTACGCGCAGTTTCGAGTATTTCAGCGGGCTCGCGAATGCGGAGTAAAGGTACTGCTCGACGGTCAGGGCGCAGACGAGATGCTAGGGGGCTACCGGGTGTTCGTTGCGGCCCGACTTGCGTCGCTGGTGCGCGCGGGCCGGCTTCCTGAGGCGTGGAGGCTGCTGTCGGCAGGCGGGCGGCTGCCCGGCACGGGATGGCTGTGGCTAACGCTCCGCGTGGCCAACTTTCTGACCCCGCAAGGCCGGCACGCACGAGGACGACAGCTGCTGCGTAGAACCCTCATGCCTTCATGGTTGAATGCGCGTTGGTTTGCGACTCACGGGGTCGAGCCCGACTCGCTCGCATACACCCAGCGGCCTGACGTCCTTCGGGAACAACTGTGGCTCATGCTGTCTGAGCGCATGCTCCCTCACCTCTTGCGCTACGAGGACCGTAACTCCATGGCTTGGTCGGTGGAGAGCCGAGTGCCGTTCTTGACTCGAGACCTCGTTCAGTTCGCACTTGCACTTCCCGAAGAGTTCATTATCGGCCCTCAAGGGCTGTCCAAGCTGGTCTTTCGTGAGGCCATGCGTGGGATCGTCCCGGCCGAAATCCTGGCTCGCCGAGATAAGATCGCCTTCGCAACGCCCGAGACTCGATGGATGATCGCCCTAGCGCCCTGGGTAGACGAAGTTCTGCAAAGCGATATCGCTAGGACCTTTTCGGCATTCAGGCTGGAGCGGGTTGACCGTTACTGGAGAGGAGTGAGGGCAGGTCGTCGCGCTCTCGACGCCAAACTGTGGCGCTGCCTCAATGCCATCCAATGGGCGCGTCACTTCGGCGTCGACGCCGAGTTCCTGAGCTAACGCGGACTTTTTGACCTAACGTCCGTAACGCCGTACATTCACCCCATGTGCAGGTACTCAGCGAACGCTATCGGGCTTACGGCCGTCCTCGCCCTCGTTGCGTGCCTCGACCCAGCATCACCGGCCCGCTCTCCAGGTCCAGCTCCATCTCAACCATCTCCACCGTCCCCAGCTTCAACCAACGGCACCTGGATTCTGCACATTGACGGCGGTCAGTTCGCACCGCATGTGCAGATAGTGCGCATCGACTCAGTGTCGGTGAATAACACGGTACAGTGGAAGCTACGTTCGTTCTCTTCCCTCGACTGGGCGGGTGCTGCGGTGCACGACTTCGACGGGGTCGAGGCTGCGAGCGAAGGTGGTTACGAGTACAACGCGTGGCGTCTGCGATTCGCAGACGGCGAGGGGGGGATGTGGCAATACACTATTTCGGGAGACTCCTTAAGCGGTAGGCTGCTTCTCATGGACTCGTCCGGATCAGCAGGCGCAGTCTACTCTGTGATCGGCGCGCGGTTGGGCGCGGCCTTCGCGGCGGGGCTTGGCGCGGCACTGGGTGGTACCGCTTTAAGTGCTCTCTGGGTCGATTCAACGCCGCGAGTTCTGTTGCGCATAGACGACGCTCCCATAACCGATCGCGACTTCCTCCAGCGGGTTCATGATCGTGGCCTCGTCGGCGAACTCGCCGTGCCCACACGGCTTGTCGGACGGCAGGGTCGCCTCACATGGAGTGAGATCGAAGGCTGGCGCGCGCGGGGTTTCGGAGTCGCCGCCCACAGCCGATACCATCTGCACACCCGCGACGACGACTTGGCGTTTCTCGCGGAGGTCGTCGGGTCACTCTCGGACTTGGCGGATCGCGCTCTGCCAGCTGTCGACTTCGCACAGCCCGGAACTTGGGAAGACTCTTTGTCCTTCGATACGGCTGGCAAGCTTAAGAACTGGAGGGGGTCCCTCTTCAGAACGCTGGTCTCGACACTCGAGGCATATGCGTACCCGTCGACTGTCACCACACCCGTTCGCGGTTGGCTTGCATATGGACTCGGTCACGTAACAATCAGCGATGGGGTACCCACAGATACGATCCTTGCGCGGTGGCATAATGCCGTGACGCCGAGGCGGTTCACTGTCTTCATGGTCCATTCATTTAGGCTGACTAGTCCCGACCAGTTGGACTGGTTTCTGGATTCCCTGCGGGCAGCGGTAGCAGTCGGTCGGGTCAAGCTGGTGAATCAGGCTTCCGATATGTTTCCGGCTATCGCGTTACCACCACAATAATCGCCACCATGCTCGCCAGGATCTGCGCCATCGCTCCGAACAACGCAACATAGTTGGTGCCCGCGGTTGTGTCCCTCACGGGGACGACGACCTCCGATCCCGGCCCAGGTCCGGGGTCGCTCTTGAAGAAAAGCGTGTGCCGTCGGGTTCTCACTTCCCCGTTCGCATACTTGACGCTCACGCGACCCTTGTCGGCTCGGTAACTGTATCCACCAGCGCCTGCGATGTAGTAACCGAGTCCGCGCCCCTGTTTCCACAGCACGCTCCCCGGGGAATTCACCGCCCCGGCTACCTTCACGCTGGGGATAAACTCGGGAACGCCAATCGAGTCGCCCGGTTGGAGAATGACGTTCGCTCCCGAGCGCCGGTCCCGCAGCGCACGCGGCAGATCGACGTCGATCCGGCCCGCGTTGTTCAGAACGCGCACGAACTGGATGCCCGCCGCGTACGCCTGCGGCATGAGACCGCCGGCGCGGTCGATCAGGTCTGCCAGACGCTCGTCTTTCGACCGCAGCGCATAGGTGCCGGGGAATCGCACCTCACCGGCGATCCTTACGGTCCGCTGCAGCTCGAAATCCGGCTGCCGCAGGATCATGACGTTGTCAAACGGCTCGAGCGGCACTTCCGCGGCCCCTGTGGCGGGGAAGGGGAGCCCTGGCGGCCCGACGTAGCGGCCCAGCGTGTCGCGGTCGAACAAGTACGTCGAGTCCATCGGCTCGCGCACCGTCCGCGCCAGCTCGCCGTGCGAGCGGTCTGCTGGGAGCCGCGCCACTTCGGCCTCCTTCAGATACGCACCGATCTTGGGACCGTGCGCCATCAGCACGAGGTCACGCAGCGTCATCCCTGCACGCCACGGATACTGTCCCGGCTCGTTCACCATCCCTGAGATCCCTACGTACATCGAGTCACGCATCTCAGGACGACCATAGATCGTGACGATATCGTATTCCCTGAGCTCGGGGTCTTCCTTCCACCGCTTGGCCGAGTCCGACGGCAGCTCGACGGGCACGACGAACCTGGTAGAATCCGCTGGGTTCAACCGCTCGACGTGTGCCCGGCCAGCATACGTTGCAGGGCGCAGCCCGCCCGCTCGCTTGACCAGCCCCGACAACTTCATCCCGGGCTCGAGGCCGTAACGGCCCGGGAGGTAGACGTTCCCCTTGATGTCCACGAAGTTGCGAGCCCCGCGCAAGGGGAGGGAGTCCGCCACGACGGAATCGCCGTCCTCGACCGCAAACGGTGGCACCAGGACGCTGCCGCGTATCTCGGCGTCTCGGCCCACAGGATCACCGACCGGCACGGGGGAGAGTCGTACATCGATGACCGTCCGGGGCGGCAGGCCAGCCGTGCGTTGTGCAGCGGGCAACGTGCGATACACCGACACCCGCTGCAGCGCGGCGTCCGGACGGAATCCCCCCGCGGCGCGGATCAGGTCGGAGAGCGTCTCGCCCGGACCCAGCTCATAAATCGCCGGGCGCGTTACGGCGCCCGTCACCTGGACACGGGTGCCATGGACGGGTACGAACACCACGTCCCCGGTCTCGAGCCGCACGTCGTTGCGCGTGTCGCCGCGCAGCAGGTACTCGTACAGGTCGAACGTCGCCACCGGCTTGCTGTGGCGCCGCACTTCCACGGTGCGCATGTTGGCGCGCTCCGTCACGCCGCCGGCGGCGTACAACGACGTGAGCACCGTGCCCAGCGAGCTGATCTGGTACGCCCCCGGCTGCGCCACCTCGCCCACCACGTAGACCTGGTTGGCGCGCACGTTCGCGACCGAGACGTCGAACCGGATCGTGGCGCCCGTTCCCCGCCGCACCCCCGAGTACGCCCGGCCGAGGCGGACGTACAGCACGTCCCGCAGCTGGTCCAACGTCAGGTTCGACACAAACACTTGCCCGACCTGGGGGATAAGGATGAATCCCTCACGCGTCACCTGCAGCGTATAGGCCAGCTCGACATCGCCGGTGAGAATCAACACCAGGTCATCGCCGGGGCCGAGCTTGTAGTCGGGGGGTACAGGGCCGGCGAGGAGCGGCAGAAACTGGGTCGTGGTGCGCCGGAACACGTCGACCCCGAACACGGCACTGTGCCGCCCTCCTGCGCCCTCGCGCGCGGCGGCGTTGACGAGCCCGGTGTCTACCGGGAGCGACTCGACCTGCACCGCCACCGCCGGCAGCCCGAGCGCCTGGATCGCCGCGACCTCCTGCAGCCCGGGCGGCAGCTGTGCCTGTCCGGGTGTGGCACCGCCCAAGTACGCGTCGAGCAGTGTCGGCGGATAACCCGCCGCCTGCAGCCGCGCCCGGACCTGATCGGGCGTCATCCCCGACTGGCTCAAACGCTGCCGGATCACATCCGCGAGCCCGGGATTCTGCTGGAGGGCTTGTTGCAACGCCCCCTGCGCCTGCGATGGCGGCGGCAGGGTGGGCTTCTGGGCCATGCAAGGCGCAACAACCCCCAGCAACCAGAGCAGCAATGGGAGGAGGGAGAAAGGAGAAGTACGCCCCGGTGCGCGAGCTAGCGAGGGGTCTATGACCGCACTCATGTTGGACCTGCGTTTCCTCAAGGGCTAGA
>Ga0066710_100000452_pt1 | contig 24797 bp, 20 predicted proteins | sample GraSoiAngelo_159_FD_79666 | JGI IMG/M metagenome (GOLD analysis project Ga0066710, IMG submission 79666) | Grasslands soil microbial communities from the Angelo Coastal Reserve, California, USA - 14_1009_16_40cm | ecosystem: Environmental > Terrestrial > Soil > Grasslands | place: USA...
GGATCTCGACCGGAAGCTCGAGGTCATGGAGCAGGTCTGCGAGGGCCTGGCCTTCGCCCATTCCATGGAAGTGGTGCACCGCGATCTCAAGCCGGGGAACGTGCACATCCAGCCGAGCGGGCAGGTGAAGATCATGGACTTCGGCCTCGCGCGCCTGGGCGCCTCCGAGATGACCCGCACCGGAGTGGTCATGGGCACGCCGCACTACATGTCACCGGAGCAGGTGAGGGGGGAAAAGGCCGACGCGCGCTCGGACGTCTTCGCGCTGGGGGCGATGTTCTACGAGCTGCTCGCGGGCCGCAAGGCTTTCGACGGCGATTCCATGCACACGGTGCTCTTCCAGGTCCTCCAGGAGGAGCCGGAGTCCATCAGCCACTGGGTCGACGTGCCCCCGATCCTCGCCGAGGTCGTGGAGAAGGCCCTGCAGAAGGACGCGGCGGGCCGCTTCCACGACGCCAGCCAGATGCTCGGCGGCGTGCGCGCCGTGCGGCGGGCCATCGCCGAGGGCTGTCTCGAGGCGACGCTGGACGCGGAGGTCGGCCTCTCGCCCGGCGGCGACCGCCCTTCCGGCGACACCAGGATCGTCGGCTCGGTGGCGCTGCAGCGGCAGCCCGGGACTGGACGGCCGGCGCCGGCGACGCTGTCCGCCAAGGCGCCGACCCAGCTCGACGCGCGGCGCTCCCGCTCGCGCCCCCCGGTCGCCGCGCCGCTGTCTCGCGTCCCGCTGTACGTGGGGGGAGCGCTCGGAGTGCTGGCCCTCGTACTGGCCGGCGGCTTCGCCGCCCTGCTGCTCTCGCGCGGCCCGGCTCCGGCCAGCGAGCCGCCGCGGCCCATCGACAACCTCACGCGGGTGCTGGTCGCCAGCCAGGTCGAGCTGGCCCGGAACAAGCTCGACGAAAAGAGCTATCGCGCCGCGGCCACCCGCGCCGAGCAGGCCCTCAAGCTCGATCCGAAGAACGACGTGGCCCGCCAGCTCCTGGCCCGGGCCCAGGATGCCTTGAAGCAGGCCGATGCCGCCGCGCAGGCGGCCCGCACGGCTCTCGCGGCCGGCGACGACGCGAAGGCGGCCCAGGCGCTGTGGAGCCTCCTCTCCCTCGATCCTCGCTACGACGGCGTCGACGCGCTCGTCGCGCCGCTCAACCCCGTGTTCCACGACCAGGCCGGCCAGTCTCGGCAGCTCATGAGCGAGGCGCGCGCCGGTGCCGAGCGGGCCAAGGCCAACGGCCTGCCCGGCTTCGCCAACGCCGTCACCGCCGGCGCCGAAGGCGATGCCCTCCTGGCCAGGAAGCAGTACGCGGCGGCCACCGCCCGCTTCCTGGACGCCCGGGACGAGTTCGAGCGGGCGCGCCGCTCGGTCCAGCGCTAGGCGGCACGCCGCCGGCGGGAGAGCCGCCGGACCCGTCCTGACCCGCTTCCGGTCCACCATGGCGCGCAGTGAGCCAACAGCTCGTCCTGCGGCGGGAGCGGACTGAAGAGGCGCTCGTCGCCGTCCTGAAAGGCCTCGAGGCGGCGAAGGGGCCGGGGGCGGAGCCGGTCCTGGCCGCCCTGCGCCGTTTCCCCGCCCAGCCGGCGGTGTTCGCCGGGCTGCCCGAAGGCCTGCACCCGCGGCTGCGCGACGCGCTCGCGGCGCGCGGTCTCGCCCGGCTCTATTCACACCAGCGCGATGCCTACGAGGCGGCCCGCTCCGGACGCCACATGGTCGTGGTGACGCCGACCGCCTCCGGCAAGACTCTCTGCTACAACCTGCCCGTCCTCGACCGCATCCTCAACGAGCCGGACGCCCGGGCCCTCTACCTGTTCCCGACCAAGGCCCTGGCCCAGGACCAGCTCGCCGAGCTGCACTCGCTCGTGGAGGCGCTGGGGGCCGACATCGGCGCGTTCACCTACGACGGCGACACGCCCGGCGACGCCCGCAAGGCCGTCCGCTCCCGCGCCCACGTGGTCGTCACCAACCCGGACATGCTGCACAAGGGGATCCTGCCCCATCACACCAAGTGGGTGAAGCTGTTCGAGAACCTCCGCTACGTGGTGGTGGACGAGCTGCACACCCACCGCGGCGTGTACGGCTCCCACGTGGCCAACATCCTCCGCCGCCTGCAGCGACTCTGCCGCTTCTACGGCTCCGACCCGCAGTTCCTCTGCTCGTCGGCCACCATCGGAAACCCGAAGGAGCTGGCCGAGACGCTGACCGGCCGGCCGATGGCGCTCATCGACCGCAGCGGCGCGCCGCGGGGCGAGCGCTACTTCGCCATCTACAACCCGCCGGTCGTCAACCGGCCGCTCGGCATCCGCCGCTCCGCCCTCAACACGGCGCGGGACGTGGCCCTGTCCTTCTTGAACAAGGGGCTGCAAACGATCGTCTTCGCCCCCTCGCGCCTCGCCACCGAGGTGCTCGTCACGTACCTGAAGGAGGCGCTCGAGGCGCGGCCGGGCGCGGAGGGGGTGGTACGCGGCTACCGCGGGGGCTACCTACCCCTGAAGCGGCGGGAGATCGAGCGGGGCCTGCGGGACGGCTCCGTGCTGGGAGTGGTCTCCACCAACGCGCTCGAGCTGGGCATCGACATCGGCGGGCTCGACGCGGCGGTGCTCCTCGGCTATCCGGGAAGCGTGGCCTCGGCCTGGCAGCAGGCCGGCCGCGCGGGCCGCCGCTCCAGCACGTCGGTCGCGGTGATGGTCGCCAACTCGACGCCCCTCAACCAGTTCATCGCCCGCCACCCGGACTACTTCTTCGGGGCGCCCGTCGAGCAGGGCCGGATCAACCCCGACAACCTGCACATACTCGTCAGCCACGTGAAGTGCGCCGCCTTCGAGCTGCCCTTCGGCGCCGACGAGGGCTTCGGCAGCGAGGACGTGCAGCAGGTCCTCTCCTTCCTCGAGGAAGAGCGCCTCGTCCACCGCGCGGGCGGGCGCTGGCACTGGACGAGCGAGAGCTATCCGGCCGATGCGGTGAGCCTGCGCAGCGTCTCCTCGGACAACTTCGTCGTCCAGGACGTCACGCCGGGCAAGGATCCGCGGATCATCGCCGAGGTGGACTTCGACTCGGCCCCCGCCGTGCTCCACGAGAAGGCGGTCTACATCCTGGAGGGCAAGACCTACCTGGTCGAGAGGTACGACCACGCCGAGCGCCGGGCCGAGGTGCGGGAGGCGGAGGTGGACTACTACACCGACGCCGTCACGTACACGAAGGTGCGGATCCTGGAGCGGTTCGACGGAGAGGATGCCGGGCGAGCCCGCCGGAGCCACGGGGAGGTCCACGTCACGGCGCAGGTGGTCGGGTTCAAGAAGATCAAGTTCCACACCAACGAGAACGTGGGCTCGGGCGAGCTGCAGATGCCCGAGAACGAGATGCACACGACCGCCTACTGGCTGACCATCCCGCGCGAGACCCTGGCCGGATTGCCCTACGGCCGCGAGGAGCGGGGGGACGGCGTCGTGGCCTTGAGCTACACGCTGGGGCAGCTGGCCGCGCTGTTCCTCATGTGCGACCGGCACGACCTGGGAGTGGCGGTCGGCGACGACGGCCGGGGCGAAGCCCGCGTGGAGAGCGGCCGGCGCCGGCTCGACGAGAGCGAGCCGCCGGCGGCCCCGGGAGCGGACTACGAGCCGAACATCTTCCTCTACGACAACTACCCGGGCGGGATCGGGCTCTCAGAGCCGCTCTACCGGCTTCACCCTCGCCTGCTGGCCGAGAGCCGCGCCCTCATCGCCGGCTGTCCGTGCGCGGAGGGATGTCCGTCCTGCGTGGGTCCCGCGGGCGAGGCGGGGACGCGCGGCAAGGAAGTGGCGCTGGCCCTGCTCGACCTCCTCCTGAGCCGGTGAGCACATCCCTCCACGACCGCCTGCGGCGGCTGCGGCGGGAAGCCGACGGTGACGCCGCCCCCGCCCCCGGGAACGAGCTGGAGCGGCTGGAGCGCGCTCTGGTCGGCGCGGCCGGGGACGGTCTCAGCCTGAAGGAGCGCCTGCAGCGCCTGGCCGCCGCCGCCGCGCGGGGCCGGGCCGCCGTCCCGCCGCCGCGGCGGTGGCGGGAGGCCGTTCCTCTCGAAGAGCTGTTGCAGGGGCGGCGGATCGAGAACGAGCGCGGCGAGTTCTTCCTGATCGAGACGGACACCAGCCTGGAATCGTTCCACGGCGACTCGCCGCTCAGCCGCGTGCAGGTCATCGATCCCGACAGCGTGGCCGTCCTCAGCGGCGAGCCGGTCTTCGCCGGCTTCGAGCTGCGCCAGGCCGCCTTCCTGGACACCGAGACCACCGGCCTGGCCGGCGGGACCGGCACCGCCGCCTTCCTGGTCGGCCTCGGCTTCGTCGACGGAGACCGCTTCCGTGTCCGCCAGTACTTCATGCGCGACTATCCGGAAGAGGCCGCGCTGCTGCGCGGCCTGGCCGACGATCTGCGCCGCTTCTCGCGGCTGGTGACCTTCAACGGCCGCACCTTCGACGTGCCCCTGCTGGAGGCCCGTTATCGCCTCAACCGCGAGCGCTTCCCGCTCGACGGCGCGCGCCACTTCGACCTCCTGCACCCTGCGCGGCGGCTCTGGAAGCTGCGGCTGGAGTCGTGCCGGCTGCAATCGCTGGAGGCGGCCCTGCTCGGCCTGCGCCGCGACGGCGACGTGCCGGGCGAGGAGATCCCCCAGATCTGGTTCGACTACCTGCGGCGGCGGGACGGGCGCTCGCTCCTGCGGGTCCTGGAGCACAACCGGCTGGACGTCGTGTCCCTGGCCGCCCTCTCCACCCTCGCCTGCCGGTGGGTGGAGGACGGCTGGGCCGAGGATCCGCGCGACGTCTATTGCCTGGCCCGCGTGCTCGAGCGCGCCGAGCTGCCCGAGCGGTGCGAGGCGCAGTACCGGCGCCTGGCGTCCTCCGGCGCCCACCCGTGGCGGGTCCGCTCGCTGCTTCGCCTGGCCGCCCGGGCCAAACGCCTCGGCGAGCACGCGGCGGCGGTGGAGCTGTGGGAGCAGGCGGCCGGAGAAGGGGACTGGTGGGCGCTGCGGGAGCTGGCCGTCCACCACGAGCACCGCGCGCGGGACCTCGCGGCGGCCCTCCTCGTGGTCGAGCGCGCGCTGGAGACGCTCGAGGATCACGGCTCGCCGACCGCCCACCGCGTCCGCGCGGACTTCCGCCGCCGCCGCGAGCGCCTGCTGGCCAAGCGCGCAGGGCCACCCCCAACCTCCCCCGGCCCTTAAACGCAGAGGACGCGGAGAACGAACGGAGAGAACCCAGAGGAACGAAGTACGGCGGACGACCTCAAATTCCTTCTCTGCGTCCTCGAGCTATTCCTGCCATTCTCTGCGTGCTCTGCGTTAAAAAGGCGATGCGGGCCTACGGGATCTCCGACTGCAGGAAGCCGACGAGGTCCTGGATCGACAGCGGCTTGGCGAAGACCCTGACCCCCGCCTTCCGCGCCGCCACGAGCAGGGGAGAGCGGACGTAGGCGGTCATGAGGGCGACCGGCAGGCCCTGGATGCGCTGGCGCAGCGCAGAGGCGAGCGCGGCGCCGTCCTGGCCCGGCATGACCAGGTCGACGATGGCCGCGTCGTAGGGGGCGGAGGCCACCCGTGCGAGCGCTTCCTCCGACGACGTCGCGGCGTCGATGAGGAAGCCGTGCCGCGAGAGCGCATGCGAGAGCATCATGATGATGTCCTGATTGTCGTCGACGATCAGGATGCGCGGAGACGCCTTCACGGCCGGCTAGCCTACTCGACGGCGCCGCCCCCGTAAAGACGCGATCCGGTCCCGCGATCCTCCCGCCGCGGTCGAGCCGGCCCGGTCCGCCGGCCTGATAGACTTCGGCCTCGACATGGAGCCGGCCGTGCCCAGTCCCCGCCGGAAGGCGGTGGCGGACGCCCTGGGGCTGGGCTTCATCCTCCTCGTCCTCCTCGACTACCTGCGCCCCTCGCTGCTCCTCCTGCCCACCATCGCCGCCGGCGGCGATACGCCTTGCCACTACCCCACCTTCGCATGGTTCCACGATCACCTGCTTCCGCACGGCCGGCTGCACGGCTGGTACCCGGGCGCCTACCTGGGCCAGCCGCTGCTGCTCTATTACTTCCCGCTGCCGTTCCTGGCCATGTCGGCCGTCGCGCCGCTGGTGGGCCTGCCGGCGGCCTTCAAGCTGGGGACCGTGGTCGGGGTGTTCCTGCTCCCGGTTCTCGCCTACGCCTCGCTGCGCCTCATGGGATTCCGCTTTCCGGCCCCGCTGCTCGGGGCCGGCGGCGCCCTCGTCTTCCTCTTCTGCGAGGAGAACCCCATCTGGGGCGGCACGCTCGCGAGCACGCTGACCGGCGAGTTCGCCTACACCCTGGGGCTCGCCCTCGCCGTGCTCTTCCTCGGCCTCGTCTATCGCGCCTACAGCCGGGGCTGGTCCTGGCGCGCGCCAGGGCTGCTGCTCGGCCTGACCGCGCTCGCCCACGGCTATGCGGTGCTGTGGGCGGGCCTTTCGGCCGCCTACTTCCTCTACGCCGCCCGCCGTCCGCCGCGCACGCTGGCCTGGCTGGCCGCGGTGGCGGCGGGCGCCTTCGCCGCCGCGGCGCTGTGCCTGTTGCCGCTGCTCGGGGCCTGGGGTTGGACCACCCCCTACGACGACCCGTGGATCACGGTGTCGCTGCCCAACCTCTTCCCGCCCCTGCTGTGGCCGCTCTTCGCGGCGGCCGCCGCCGGCTGGATCACGACCCTCGTCGCGGGCCGCCTGGCCGGAGGCCCCGACCACCGTCTGCTCTTCCTGCTCCACGCCACCGTTGCCGGCGCCGCGCTCGCCGTGGGCGCGCCCGCCCTGGGCGTCATCGACGTCCGCTTCGTCCCCTTCGCCCAGCTCGCGGCCTGCCTGGCGGGCGGCGCGACGCTCGGCCTGCTCGTCCAGTCGCTGGCCGCCGCCGACCTGGCCGCGCTCGCGCTCGTATTGCTGGCCGGCATCTACGGCGACGCCCGCTCCCACGTCCTCCGCTATTGGGTCGACTGGAACTACACCGGGCTCGAGGCCAAGGAGCTGTGGCCCGCTTTCCGCGACTTGACGGAGAAGCTGCGCGGCTCGGAGGCCGAGCCGCGGGTGGCGGTCGAGTACAGCGCCGAGCACGAGAAGGCGGGCTCCATCCGCATGTACGAGACGCTGCCTTTCTTCTCCGGGCGATCCACCCTCGAGGGCGTGTACAACCAGGCCAGCCTGCAGACCCACTTCGTCTACTACCTGGCGTCGGAACTGGGGGCGACCTCGCCCAATCCCTTCAAGAGCCGCGACTACTCCCGCTTCGACACCGAGGCCGCCCTGCGCCACCTGCGCCTGTTCGACGTGGGCGACGTGGTCGCCCTGAGCCCGCAGCTCATCTCGAGCCTCGCCGGCCGTTCCGACGTCGGGGACGTGGCCCGCATCCCGCCCTACGCGCTCTTCCACCTCCTGCCGGAGACTACGGACGCCGGTCCGGGCCATGTGGAGCCGCTCGCCTGGGCCCCCGTGCGCTCGTCGCCGCGCGGCTGGCGGGAGAAGGCCTGGCGATGGTTCACCCGCAAGCCCCTCAGCCCCGCCCCGCTCGTCTTCACCGACGACCCTCGCTTCGACGTCGTGGAGAAGGACGAGTGGCTGCCGCCGCCGGCCGTGCCGCTGCCCGGCGGCGTCGAGGTGCGCGAGACGGTCGAGGCGGAGCGCCTCACCGTGACGACCAACCGCGTCGGCCATCCGCTCCTGGTCAAGGTCTCCTACCACCCCCGCTGGCGGGCGGAAGGGGCGGACGGCCCCTACCTCGTTTCGCCCGCCCTCATGCTCGTGGTGCCGCGGCAGCCGACGTTCCGCCTCGTCTACGCCCGCAACTGGGCCGACTACCTCGGGCTCGTCCTGAGCGCGGGCGCGGTCCTGCTCGCGCTCGGCCAGGGACTCTGGGCGCAGAGGCGAAAGAGGACTTCCACGACGAGCGTGCCCGAGGACGCCGCTCTTCGGCCTGCCCCGGCCGCCGTGACCATCGGGGGCCGGCCGCTTGAATCATTGGACGCGTGCGCCCTGCCCCCGCCTCCCCGGCGCTGGGGATGGATCGTGCCGGTGGCCGCGCTGGCCCTGCTCGTCGCGGTGCGGCCGCTGGCCGGGCGGCGCGCGGGCGGCGTCGCCGCGTCCGCCCTCTACGAGCGGGCCTCCCGCGCCTATGCCGAGGAGCGCTTCGCCGACGCCGCGGAGTACGCGCGCGACGCCCTCGGCCTGCGTCCGGCCGGCGAGGAGCGGGGAGGCCTGCTGAGCCTGCGGGGCGAGAGCCTGCTCGCGGCGGGGGACCTACGGGGGGCGGCCGAGGCTTTCGAGACGCTGCTCAGCGCCGAGCCGCGCGGCAGCTATACCGCCGAGGCGCTGTTCGGCGCCGCGCGGGCCCGAGCCGCGGCCGGCGACGCCGACGCCGCGCGCGGGCACCGCGAGCGGCTGCTCCGAGAGTTCCCGGACACGCCGTGGGCGCGGCGTGCGCGTGACGAAGGTGATCGGCACCCTTGACCATCGGAGACGCTGTGGTACGATCCCGCCCGGCAACGAACCCTTCCCTCGCGCGCATCTTCTTCGAGGGACACGCCCCGGCGGTGGTCGTTCCTTGGCAGGAGGAGCACTGGTGAAGCGGAGCGTCTTGCCCGTCCTGGCCGCAGTCCTGGGCCTCGCGACCTCCCTGCGCGCGCAGGGGGTGACGATCGACCACAAGGCGGTGGGCTGCATCGTGGCCGAGCAATACCCGAAGATGAGCGCCTGCTTCGTGCCCGCACCCAGCCTCGCTCGCTCCCGCGTCTATTTCCGCGCCGGCGGCACTCCCCACTGGTACTTCGTGGACGGCAAGCAGGAGATGCCCTGCCACGCCTTCGTGCTGCCCAAGCCGAAGAAGACGATCAAGAAGATCGACTACTACGTCGAGGGGCTGGACCGCTCGGGCGGCGAGGGCCGCACGGCGGAGTACAACCCCGACGTGGTCCCGAGCGCCGCTCAGTGCCGCAAGGACGTCCCCGTGGCGCCGTTCCTGACCCGGGCGACGGTGGTGGTGGGAGCCACGCCGGGCGCGCCGGCGCTCATCCCCGGCTTCTCGGGCTTCGTCGGCGCCGCGGCGGGCGGGCTGTCCAGCGGCGCCGTCCTCGGCATCGTGGCCGGCGGGGCGGCGGTGGCGGGCGCGGCGGTCGCCATCAGCAGCAACAACAACAACGAGACCACATCGACGACCAGCGCGGTCACCCAGCCTCCGGTCACCACCCAGGCCCCCGCGACCACGACGACCACGACCACCACGACCCTCCCGACCCAGCCATTCTCGGCCTCCTTCGGCATCAGCCCGAACCCGCCCAACGGCAAGGAGCCCCTGGCGGTGACCTTCGACGAGTGCGCGAGCACCGGGGTCGACCTGAAGTTCATCTACGATTTCGCCGGGGACGGGAACGAGGTCAAGGCCGGGTGCAACGAGACCCGTGTCTACCGCCTGAGCGGAGTCTCCTCCAGCGTCGTCACGACGCTGCCTCCCGCGACCAGGGCCTTCGACGCCGTCGTGTGCGTGGGACAGGCCGCCCGCAAGGAATGCCACAACTGGCACATCGTGGTGAGCGAGAACACCGGCGCGAGCGTAGGGGAGGTGACGCCGGCTTCGCGGCGCGTGGCCTGGTCGAGCGAGCTGGACCTCGAGGGCGGCAGCGGCCAGGTGGTCGTCAACGGCGAGGCGGCCGCCTTCGCCTCCCGCGGCCGGTCGTCCGGCGCCGTCCAGGGCCGGCGCGGCCTGAACCGCGTCGAGGCCCAGGTCGTCGAGGCGGCCGGGAGGCCGGGGACGTGGCGCTTCGAGCTGGACACCACCGCCAGCCTGCAGGCGGGAAGCGTCCGGGTCATCGCCGGCGAGGTCGCGCTCGTGACCGAGAGCGCCATCGTGTTCCGCTTGAAGGGCAAGCCGGGAGAGCGCGTGGTCTTCAGCTTCAGGACGGAGAGGTAGTCTCCACTCCGCGGGCGGCCAGCCGCCGGCGCAGCTCGTCTTCTTCTATGCGGTGGCGGGCCACCTCTTCCCCGTCCAGGAGCAGCACCGGGATCTCGAGCCGGTAGCGGCTCCAGCCCGGATCGCGGCGGACGTCCTCTTCCACGAGCACCGTACCGCGGCCGGCCAGGACGCGCTCCACCACGAGGCGCATCTGGTGGCACAGGTGGCAGCCGGGCTGGCCGAGCAGCGTGAGGCGGCGCGTCACCTCAGCGGTCCTGGCCCGCCTCCGCCGGCCTCCGCCGCCGCGTGGTCACGGCGGCGGCCGCGATCGCGGCCACGATCGTGAGCTGGACCACGAGGCCGGTGAGGTCGGGGTGGATGCCCATCCAGGGGATCTCGGGGAAGGTGACCGGCCGCGGCGCGAGGTAGCCGGCGGCCACCAGGTCGTAGATCCCCGAGCCGGCGAAGCTGATGGCCAGGGCGCACATCAGCGCGCTGGACACGGCGAAGAACGGGCCGACCGGCAGTCGCGTCACCGTGCGGCTCATGGCCACCGCAAGCCCCATCACGGCGAGCAGGCCGGCGGCGGCTCCCGCCCAGACGTGGCCACGCTGGCCCGCGCATTCCAGCAGGAGGGCCTGGGTGAAGAGCACCGTCTCGGCCGCTTCGCGGTAGACGGCCAGGAACGACAGCCCGGCCAGCATCGTCAGGTGGCGGCGGTTCAGGCTCTCCTCCAGCCGCCGGCGCAGGTAGCCCGTCCACCGGCGGGCCTCGATCTTGGAGATCATCCAGAAGCTGACCGAGAAGAGCACCGTCGCCGCCAGCAGGGCGACGCCCGCCTCCACCAGCTCGCGCTCGTCGGCCCTCACGGCGACCGCGCGCTGGAAGATCCACCAGGTGGCGAGCCCGGCGGGAAGAGCCGCCAGCCAGCCCGCGTGGACGTAGCGCCGGGCGTCCGGGCGACCGAGACGCCGCACGCCGGCGAGGAGGGCACCGACCAGCAACGCCGCCTCGAGGCCTTCCCGGAGGTAGATGAGGAAGGCGGCGGCGAAGGGGACGAGCGGCCGGCCCGCCGTGCCGCTCGCGGCGAGCAGGCCGTCGAGCCGTTGGGCCTGCCGGTCGACGATCGCGCGATCGCCGCGGCTGATCGCCGTGCGGAGGTCGCGGAAGCCGGCTTCGACCGCCGCGGTCGCCCCGGCGTCCCGCGCCCGCAGGCGCGCCTCCTGGGGCTCGAATCCCTGGAGGTACGCGTCGAGAGTGAAGCGGTCGGCGTCCTGGGGCCGGCCCTCGGCGAAGGCCTCCCGCGCCTGCCGGACCATGCGCCGCGTGCGGTCCAGCCCCATCCCGGCCGGCGCCCCGCCGAAGGCCGCCTCCTGCCGCGCCCACGCCAGCGCTCCGGCGGGGTCAGGGTAACCGTCCCGCTGCAGCTCCTGCAGGAGCTCCCGGTCGGAACGTGAAGCCAGCTCGGGAAGGGTCAGGTCCACGGGGCCGCGCTGGGGCTCGGCGTCGTGGCCGAGCCGCATGACGTAGAAGGCCAGGTTCCATCGGTCGGCGGGGGAGAGCGACTCGAACGAGGCCATGGCCGTGCCGGGCACGCCGAAGGTCAACGAGTTGTAGACGCGGAAGGGCGACAGGTCGCGCAGCCGCTCCGGGCTGCGGAAGCGGGCGGGGGCGGGATCGAGCTGGCGGGCCCGCTCGGTGTCGGCCTCGCCGCGCGGCCCGTGGCAGATCGCGCACGCCTCGGCGTAGAGCTGTTGCGCGCGGGCCAGGGTGGGGCGCTCGGCGGGCGTCGTCCGGAGGCCGAAGCGGACGATCATCTCCTCGCGCGCGGCCCGGCAGGCTTCCGCCACTGCCTCGGGGGAGGCCTGGGCCCGCACCCGCGACTCCATCTCGGCCAGGCGACGGCGCGGCCCGTCGTCTCCGGGGCCCGGGGCCAGGAGACCGTCGCCGAGCCGGCGGGCGTCGGCGGCGAATCGCAGCTGCTCTTCGTACTCCTCCCGGCTGGCCGGCACGCCGTTGCGGGCGTTCAGGGCGTAGTCTGCGCTCACGTAGTCGAGCAGGGCCACGACGCGCTCGGCGTCGCCGCCGTCAGCCGCGCTCGGCGGGGACGCGGGGACGCGGGCGCAGCCGACGGCCGCGAGCCATACGGCGGCGGCCATATTGAAAATGAATTTCAATTTCATCTTCACCGAGCAGGCTACCTCCCGCGCCCCCGCCGCGTCAAATCCGGGGGGCCGAAAGGCTCTTAACGCAGAGGACGCAGAGAAGAAACGAAGAGGACGCAGAGAATGAAAGGACAACATACGGCCTTCTTCTTGAAGTCCGTCTCTGCGTCCTCGGGCCTTTCCTGCCTTCTCTGCGACCTCTGCGTTTGGAGGCCGTTGCTAGTGGATGATGATCGTGCCCTGGAGGCTGGTGTTGTCCGGCTGGCCGTGGTCGTGATAGCCGCAGGTGCGGGCGATCGTGAAGACGCCGGTCGCCCGGTTCGCGCCGGGCGCCAGCCCGCCCACCTCGTTGATGGCCGGGCAGTCGGTGTGGACCGGATGGGGATCGGACGCGATCTCGTGGGAGACGGTGTCGTTGTTCACGAACGTCACTCGCTGCCCGACGTTGATCTCGATCTGTCTCGGGCTCACCCCGCTGCTGGTGATGGTGACAGCGGGCGTGCCCGCGGGCAGGGTGGTCGTCGTGGTCACGGTCGTCGGCGAGGAGGAGCTGCTCCCGCAGGCGCCCAGCGCGAACGCGCCCGCGGCGGCCAGGCCCAGCAGCAGGACGCCGGCCGAGAGGCGCGAGCGCCAGGGTCCGGGAGACCGAAGGTTCAAGGGACTGCCTCCTTGCGGGTCGGGGACCCGAGGCCAAGCATAAGTCAGAAGAACTTCCTCGAGATGTTGAAGCCGAGGTACCAGTCGCCTCCGCTTCCCGCGCCGCGGGCCAGCGTGGCCAGGGTGGTGGCGAAGAAGTTGGAGAAGTTGAGCTGGAAGGAGTGGCCACCCACGCGCTCCTCGATGCCGAAGTCGACGTGGTTCGCGGCCCGCTGGCCGGGGTGCGCGGGGTCGACGCCCTTGAAGCCGGCCAGCCGGGGGACGAACTCGCCCACCAGATAGGCGGAGGAGCCGAGGCGGACCCGCGCCCCCAGGCCGAGCAGCAGCGTGTCGTCCTGGTCCGACTCTCCCTGGCGAGCGCTGTTGCCCACCCAGGCCGGCGTCGCGTAGACGGCGGCCCGGGCGCCGAGCTTGCGGGAGACGACGAGCCCCGCCGCCGGCGAGTACTGCTCCCTGAAGTTGTTCCGGCCTTCCACCGAGCCGTAGAGGGCCAGGCCGAACCCGGAGCGCCGGCGCCCGAGCAGGTCGCGCTCGAGGAAGAAGTCGATCGCGCGGTCGTTCGTGCGGTAGACGCCGAGCTGGGTCCCCGAGAAGAGGCCGAAACGCAGATCGAGGCCGATCTGGGCCGCCGAGTCCAGCCCGAACAGGTCGGCCGCCAGGTCGCCGAGGTCGCCCTGGCCCAGGGGACGGGCGAAGCGGTGGGTGACGCGGAAGGCGGCCGCGTGCCGCGGCAGCCGCAGTGTCGTCGGCAGGTCGACGATCGTGAAGTCGGGCTGGAGAGGATCGAGCTCCAGGTCGTCGTCCGCCCCCGGAGCGGGCGCCGGCGAGGCCGGGGTGGCGGGCATCGCCGCCTCGACCGGCGCCGTCTCCTGCGCCGCGAGCGGCCCAGCCAGGAGCGCCAGCGCGAGCACCATCCCCGCCCCGGGCCCGGGTCGGAGGGCGCTCACGGGGCCCTCGGCAGGACCACCAGCTGGCCCTTCATCCGGCCGTGGCCGGAGCCGCAGTACTCGGAGCACTTGAACTCGTAGGTGCCGGGCTTGTCGGCGACGAAGTCCACCGCCACCGGCTCGCCCGTTTTCGGCACCGCGACCTTGACGTTGAGCTTCTTGATCGCGAACCCGTGCCCGGTGTCGGTGGAGCGCACGATCAACCGCACGCGGTCGCCTTCGGTCACCTGCAGCGTCTCCGGCTCGAACCTGAAACGCGAGGCCGTCATCTCGAAGACCCGTATCGGCGCGGGCGGGGCCTCGGCCCTCGCGCCGCCCGCGCCAAGCGCGAGCAGCGACGCTGCCCACAGTCCCCGCGCCGTCCCGCGCGTCCGGCGTGTCTTCGATCGATCCACCCCTGGCCTCCTTCGGAGGACGTCTCCCGCGGCGCTCCACGCCGGCGCCATCTGAGCAAGCGCCGTGCCGGGGGCAAAACGGCCCCGCGGCGCGCTTTCTCGCGCCGGGGGGTCGCCCGCCGTTACGGCGGCGGTAAGGGATTACGCCACGCGAAAGGCTGGCCGGGTCACTCGATGCGGTGCTTGGCAAGGTAATAGCTGAGGGCCCGCTGGCTGATGCCGAGCAGGTCCGCCGCGTCCTTCTTCACGCCCGCCGCGCGCTGGAGCGCCCGCTCGATCGTCTGCCGCTCCACCCACTCCACGTTGTGGTGGAGCTTCAGCGAAGGCAGGCCGGCCGGGACGGACTCGGTGACCCCGAGCAGCGAGATCTCGCGCCGGGTGATCACCGGCCCGGGCGAGAGCACGACCGCGCGCTCGATGGTGTTCTCCAGCTCTCGGACGTTGCCCGGCCAGTCGTATTCCCGGAAGGCTTCCAGCACGGCCTCTTCCACCCGGTCGATCCGCTTGCCACTGCGCTGGGTGTGCTTGCCGATGAAGTGCTCGGTGAGGGCGGGGATGTCCTCGCGCCGCTCGCGCAGGGGCGGGATGGGGATGGGGATCACGCTCAGCCGATAGAACAGGTCCTCCAGGAAGCGGCCCTCGCCCACCATCCGCCGCAGGTCCCGGTTGCTGGCCGCGATCACCCGCAGGTCGACCTTCTCGGTGCGCTCGGCCCCCAGCGGCTCGAACTCGCGCTCCTGCAGCACCCGCAGCAGCTTGGCCTGCACGGTCGTGGACATGGTGCCGATCTCGTCCAGGAAGATCGTGCCGCCGTCGGCGAGCGCGAAGCGGCCCTTCTTGTTCGACGTCGCGCCCGTGAAGGCGCCCTTCACGTGCCCGAACAGCTCCGACTCGAGCAGGCTCTCGGGGATGGCCGCGCAGTTGACCCGGATGAGGGGCATCTCCCGCTGCGCGCTGCGGTCGTGGATGGCCCGCGCCACCAGCTCCTTGCCGGTCCCGGTCTCGCCGGTGATGAGCACGGTGCTGCGGGACTGGGCGACCAGCTCCAGCTGGCGGATGACCTCCTGGATGGCGCGGCTGCGGCCCACGATGCCGTAGTGGTCGAACTCCTCCTCGCGCTCGCTGAGCAGGTAGCGGTTCTGGGTGCGCAGGCGCAGGTGCTCGAGCGCCCGGCGGGCCCCCACCAGCAGCTCCTCGACCTCGAAAGGCTTCTGCAGGTAGTCGAAGGCGCCCAGCTTCATGGCCTCGATGGCGCTCTCGACGGTGGCGTGGGCGGTCATCATGATGATCTGCGGCCGGTCGGCTTCGGGGGCGGAGGAGGCGAGCTCGCGGATGAGCTCCAGGCCCGTCTTCTCGGGCATCCGGTTGTCGACGACCAGGAGGTCGAACGACCGGCTCGCCAGCAGGCGCTGGGCCTCGCGCGCGCTGGCGGCCGCCACCACCTCGTGGCCCTCGTCGCGCAGCGCGCGGCCGAGGGCCTTGAGGATCTTCTCCTCGTCGTCCACGAGCAGGATGGAGCCGCGGGGACCCATCACGCGGCGGGCAGCTCGATGCGGATCCGGGTGCCTTCGCCGGGGCGGCTCTGGGCGGAGATGACGCCGCCCATCGCGTCCACGATGTTCTTGGCGATGGCGAGGCCGAGGCCGCTCCCGGTGCGCTTGGTGGTGAAGTAGGGGTCGAAGACGTGGGGCAGGTCCGCGGGGTCGATGCCGGCCCCGTGGTCCTCCACCTCCACGACCAGCCGGCCCGGCTCGGGCGCGCCGGCGCGCAGCTCGATGTCGGCGGCGGCGGGGCCGCGGGCGAGGGCGGCGTCCCGGGCATTGGCCAGGATGTTGACGAGGGCGGTGCGGAGGCGCTCGGCGTCCGTCGTCACGACTCCGAGGCCGGGCTCGACCACGAGGTGGCAGCGCGGGCCGCCGCTGCGCGGCAGGGTCGCGGCGACCGCGTCACGGCAGAGGGCGGCCAGGTCGGCCGGGGCGTACTCGAGCCGGACCGGACGCGCGAAGTCGAGGACGTCGTGCACGATCCGGTTGAGGCGGGTGACCTCGTGGTCGATGTCCGCCGCCAGCTCCCGCAGCTCGCCGGCCGGGATTCCCTCCCGGGCCAGCGTCCGCAGCGAGGCCTTGATCACCATCAACGGGTTGCGGATCTCGTGGGCGATCACCGTCGACAGCCGGCCGAGGGCGGAGAGGCGCTCGCGCAGGGCGGCCTCGCGCTGGAAGCGCGCGATCGAGTCGGTGAGGGTGTCGAAGGTGGCGGCCAGCGTCCGGGCGTCCTCGTCGTCCCACGAGCGGCCGAGCCGGATCTTCCGGGCGAGATCGCCGGTGGCGGTCATCTCGCGCATCGCGGCGGTGATGTCCGCCAGCGGCCGGGTGACCGTGCGCGCCAGCGCGTAGCTGGTCGCGATCGCCACCACCACCGCAGCCAGGGCCGCCACGACGAGAGCGGTGCGGAGGGTCCGCAGGAACAGCAGCCGCTCCGTGCGCGATCGCAGCACGATCGCCACCGGGCTTCCCGGCGCGCCGCCCGCGGTGAGGGACCGGGGGCGGGCCACGTACTCGTTCTCCCCCAGGCGCACGGTGCTGATGCCGGTATGGCCGAGGACGCCGGCCAGCGCCGCGTCGTCGTCGCGGGGCAGGGAGGAGGCGCGGACCTGGCCGTCGGCCGTGAAGGCGACCTCGCCCCCGGCCACGCGCTTGAACTGGGCGGCCAGGGCGTCGTTGAGGACGAAGCCGAGGCTGAGCGCGCCCAGCACCTCCGGCGGGCCCGGCCTCTCCATGCTGATCGGGACCGTCACCACCTCCAGCACGCCGTCCCTTTGGGCGCGGAACGTGGTCGTCTCCCGCCCGAGCAGGGCGGCCTGCACGGCCGCTCGATCGGCGATGGCTCCGGCCGGCCCGCCCAGGGCCACCACCACGTCGCCGGACCGGTTGGCGACCGCGAACAGGTCGGACCGGACGCGCTCGCGGTAGTCCTCGGCCACCGGCTGGACGGTGGGCGGGTCCCCTTCGGCCACCGCCGCCTTGAGCTTGGGGAGGTCCGCGATCAGGCGGGCGGTGAGGACGAGGCTCTGCAGCCGGGCCGCATGCTGCTGCTCCACCAGGGACCCGCCCTCGCCGAGGCCCCGCATGAGCTCGGCCTCCACCTCCCGCTCCAGACGCGAGGTCACGAAGCGGATCGGGAAGGCGATCGAGAGCACGGCCAGCAGCGCGCTGGCCAGGAAGATCCGGTTCTTGAGCGACGAGAGCAGCCTCATCAGCGCACCACGAAGTCCTGCTCCACGACCCCGCCCTCGTCTCCCACCCGCACCGACCGGCTCCCCCGGGTCTCGCCGTCGTTCCAGGCCACGATCGTATAGGTGCCGGGGGGGACGTTGTCGATCCGGTAACGGCCCTCGCCGTCCGTCGTGGCGAAGAACCGGTGGGCGAACACGAGGATGAACGCGCTCATGTGGGAGTGGATCTCGCAGAATACCCGCACGACGCCCGGCCGGTCGAAGCGCACCGATTTGGACTGCCCCCGGGCGTAGCGGCCGAGGTCGAAGCGCTTGGCCTTCGAGAGCGAGAACACGTTGTGGTAGGTGCGGTCGCTGTTGGTGAAGTCCACCGTCGTGCCCACGCCCACCGCGAGCACGTAGGGCACGAACGTCTCGTTGCGCTGGTCCATGACCGTCCGGCCCCGCTCGTGCTCCTCGAAGGCGCCCTGCGGCGCCGCTTCGAGGTACACGACGCTCCGGCGCCGGTTGGGGACGTCGCGGGCGGCGGGCATGCCCAGCTCCCCGACGGTCGGGCGCGCGTCGGGCGCGGGCGGCTCGCGGGTGACCTCCACCCGGCCGCGGATGGAGCCGGCCGCGGCCCGCGCCGGCCGGGGTGTGGCCGCGCCGGCGGCGACGGCGAGGGCGAGCATCGGCAGCCGGGCCATCTTCATCCCGTCTCTAGAACCACAGCACGAGCTGGCCGATGGCCAGTCCCAGCTCCTGGACCCGGCCGCCGTTCCGCCAGTTGCGCTGGTAGCTCACCTTGGCCAGCGCGTGGCGGAAGGGCGTGTAGCCGGCGCCGGCCTCCCCGCGCCACACGGGCGCGTCCCACGACACGGGCCCGCCGGGGCCGTCGATACGGCTGAAGCCCAGGTGGTCGATCCGGGCCGCGCCGTAGAGGCCGGGCACGAGCTTGCAGCGTACCTCGCCGGTGAGGCCCAGCGCCTGGAGCGCTCGGGCGAGCGCGGGCGTATCCCACCGGCTCCAGATCGCCTCCGAGCGCACGATCCAGCGGTCGCGGGAGTACTCGAGGTCGGCCCCCCAGGCCTGCTGAAGGCCGCGTCCACTCCGACCCTCGGGAAGCGCTTGCCGGACGCTGCGGGAGAGGTACTCGCCTCGGGCCCCCGAAGCGCCGAGGACGAGGCCGGTCACCGGCTTCCACACCGCGCGGACCGAGAGCTGCTTGCCGGAGTTGTCGTCGCGGACGCGTGGGCTCGAGAGCGTCCCCTGGGTGAGCGCCGCGCTCGCCTCCACCGGTTCCGAACCGATGCGCACCTGTACCCCCGCGTCCCAGCGCAGGGCATTCACCACCGGGAGTCCAGGCGATGGGTACGCATCGCCCCATCCCAGGGGGTACCGCACGCGCCAGCCACCGCCGCGGTTGGCGATGAGGTCGCCCGCGCTGCCGGGTGCCGCGTCAGGGCGCAAGCTGGTCAGGTACTGGTAGAGGAGCGGATAGCCGATGAGCGGGTTGTCGCCACCGTAGCGCCGGCGGGCGAACGCCCCGAACACGGGCGGGATGAGCCCGGCCTGGAGGTCGAAGGCACGCTCGCGCCACGGTCGCACGCGGGCGTAGAGCGCGTAGACGCGCGGGCGGCCCAGGTTCTCGTCCCGCACCTCGCCGAGCAGCGCCACCGGCTCGCTCACGCGCCATTCGGCGGTGAGGCTGAGCCGGGCCAGCCTCTGCGCGCTCTCCTCGTAGGAGGTGTAGTTGAAGAAGCCCCCGTCGTGCGGCCCGACGGCCGCGCTCAGCTCGGCTCCGACGACGAGGCGATGCGGTCCCCGCGGCGGCTCGGCGGGGGCGGCCTCGGCCGCGGCGGCCGCGGCGACCGCCGCCACCAGCAGGACGAGCGGCCTCATGCCCCCCCGTCCATCTCCCGCAGGACGGCGCGCGCCGCCGCGGCCGGGTCGGGCGCCTCGATGACGGGACGGCCGACGACCAGCATGTCGGCGCCCGCCTTCAGCGCCGCGGCCGGCGTCGCCGCCCGCGCCTGGTCGGCGAGGCGCGACTGCGCGGGCCGGATGCCCGGCGTGACCACGAGCAGGTCCGCTCCGCAGGCCTCGCGGATGAGCGCCACCTCCTGGGGCGACGCGACGACGCCGTCCACCTCGGCGGCGTGGGCGAGCAGGGCGAGGCGGCGCACCGCGTCGGCGACGTCGCCGCCGACGCCCACCTCGCCCAGGCTCGCGGCGTCGTGGCTGGTCAGGACGGTGACGGCGAGGAGCCGGGTGCCCATGGCGGGCATGGCGCCCACCGCCGCCTCCATCATCGCCTTGCCGCCCAGGGCGTGGACGTCGACGAGCGAAACCCCGAGGCGGCAGGCCGCGCTCACCGCTGCCGCCACCGTATTGGGGATGTCGTGGTACTTCAAGTCGAGGAACACCTTCTCTCCCCGCGCGACGAGGGCCCGCACGAGGTCGGGTCCCCCCGCGGTGAAGAGCTGGCTGCCGACCTTGAACATGCCGGCCAGGCCCGCGAGCCGGTCGACGAGGGTCGTCGCCTCGGCCGGCGTCGGCACGTCCAGGGCCACGATCAGCCGCTCGCGCGCGCTCAGCATCCCCCCCCTCCCGTCTCCTCCGCGTCGGGAAAACGGAGACTGCCCACCACGTCGTTGATGCTCTCGCGCCCGTGCCGCCGGAGGTAGTCCTCGAGCCCGGCCAGGATCCGGGAATAGACGCCCGGATCGACGAACTTGGCGGTGCCGATCTGCACCGCCCGGCAACCCGCGATCAGGAACTCGAGCGCATCCTCCGCGCTGGCGATGCCCCCGATGCCGATCACCGGGATGCGTACCGCCCGGGCGGCCTGCCAGGCCATGCGCACCGCCACCGGCCGGATGGCGGGGCCGGAGAGTCCCCCGGTGCCGAAGGCGAGCCGGGGCATCCGCCGCTCCACGTCGACGGCGAGGCCGAGCAGCGTGTTGATGCAGGAGAGCGCGTCGGCCCCGGCCTCCTCGCAGACCCTGGCGAAGACCGTCACGTCGGCCACGTTGGGCGAGAGCTTGGGGATGACCGGCAGGCGGGTGGCCTTGCGCACCGCGGCCACGACCTCGTGGGTCATCCGGGGGTCGCCGCCGAAGGCCATCCCCCCCTTCTTGACGTTGGGACAGGAGATGTTGATCTCCAGCGCGTCGACGCCCGGCGCCTCGGCGATGCGGGCCACCTCCGCGTACTCCTCGACGGTGTCGCCGCACACGTTGACGATGACCGCGGTGTCGTATCCGTCCAGCCGCGGCAGGACGTCCCTCACGAAGGCGCGGATGCCGACGCCCTGCAGGCCGATCGCGTTGAGCAGCCCCGAGGGCGTCTCCACGATCCGCGGCACCGCGCAGCCGTCGCGGGGCTCGAGGTAGAGCCCCTTGGAGACGATGCCGCCCAGCCGCGAAAGGTCGAGGATGCCCTCGTACTCGACGCCGTAGCCGAAGGTGCCCGAGGCGGCGATGAGGGGGTTTTTCAGCCGGAGCCCGGCGAGCTGGACGGCCAGGCTCACCTAAGCACCGCCGCCGCCTCCCGCCGCGCCCGCGACGAGCCCTCGCCGGCCCACACCACGTCGCGGGCGTCGAAGACGGGACCTTCGGTACAGGCGCAGCGGTACTTCCCCCGCGGCTCGTCGGCGCGCTGGATGCGCACCACGCAGCCCAGGCACGTTCCCACTCCGCAGCCCATCCAGGGGTCGAGGCTGACCTGGGCGGGCACGTTCCGCCGCTCGGCCAGCCGGGCCGCCGCGTGCAGCATCGCGTCGGGCCCGCAGGCGTAGAGGGTGACGGCTCCCGGGCGGGTGTCCAGGTAGGCCTCGACCGCGTCGGTCACGCGGCCGTGATGGCCGAAGCTGCCGTCGTCGGTGCAGCAGGCCAGCGGCAGGCCGAGCGCGGTAAAAGGATCGTGCCCCTGCAGGTCTCCGGACGTGCGCCCGCCGTAGAACGCCCGCGCGCGCCGCCCAGCGCGGCGCAGCTCGTCGCCGAAGAGGACGAAGGGGGCGATCCCGTAGCCGCCGGCCACCAGCAGCGCCTCGTGGTCCTCGGGCGGCATCGGGAAGGGACGGCCGAGCGGCCCCAGGCATCCGGCCGTCTCGCCCGATCGCAGGTCGGCCAGCGCGCGCGTGCCGGAGCCGACGACCTTGAGGAAGAGGGTGAAAGTGTCCTCGGCGGGGTGCACGCTCATGATCGAGAACGGCCGGCGCAGGAGGGGATCGGCCGCGGTGTTGGCCTTGATCATGACGAACTGTCCGGCCCGGGTGCGCCCGGCCACCTCCGGGTGCCGGAATGTGAGCAGCAGGTACGGCCCTTGGAGGGGGCGGCGCGCCACGAGGCGGACGTCGCGGCTCGCGGGAGGGCGAGGGCTCGTCGTCGCCACCATCGAAGGGGATGATACCGCGCAGGCCGCTTATAATCCCCACCCGCCCCGATGCTCCTGCGTTCGATCGCCAGCGCGGCCGTGGCCGCCGCCATCCTCGCCGCCGATCTCGTCCTCCTCACCCTGTTCCTGAATCCAGAGACCACGCTGCGGCGCGATGGGCCGGCCCTCCTGCTCTCCCTCTTCCTGCCCTACCTCCTTCTCGCCACCGCCGGCTTCGCGCTCGGGGCCCTCGCGGGGGCCGGCTTCCGGGCCTGGCCCCGCGCGCCACGGCCGCTCCTGCCGGGTCTGCCGTGGTTCGGCTCGCTGACGTTCGTCTCCCTTCTCGCGGCGGCCGGGCTGTTCTGGCTGAACCTCCTCAGCTACCGCCACTCCGTCCCCGCCGAATCGCTGCGCGGGCTGGCCGCCTCCGCCGCCGCCCTCACCGCGGCCGCGCTGGTGATGGTGGCCGTGGGCCTCGACGCCTGGCTGTTCCCGCTGCGCAGCCGCGGTGTCGCGGCCGCCCTCGTCGTGCTGGCCGCCGCCGGCGGGGTCGTGCTGCCGCTGGCCCTCCGGCCGGCGCCGCTGGCCGCCGCGGCGCCGTTCCCGCTGGCCGGGGAGACGGTGGCGCCGCTGCGGCGGGTGCTGCTCATCGGCCTCGACGGGATCGGTCCCGAGCAGGTCCGCGACGGCGTGGCGAAGGGAGGCCTGCCCGCCTTCGCGCAGATCCTGCGCCGCGGGGCGGGCGGCCCCCTGGCCACGATGCGGCCCACCCAGGGTCCGCCGGTGTGGACCACGATCGTGACCGGCCGCCGCCCGCGCGACCACGGCGTGAAGGGCTTCGCGACGTACCGGCTGCGCGGATCCGCCAGGTCCTTCGACCTGCTTCCGCGCGGCGCCCTCGTCGGCCTGCTCGAGCGCGCCGGCCTCGTGTCGACGGCCGCGGTCACGTCCGCCTCGCGGCGCCGCCGCGCCCTCTGGAACGAGCTCAACGCGTTCGGGATCTCCACCGGGGTCGTGCGGCTGTGGGGAACCTTCCCGCCCGAGCGCGTCCAGGGGTTCATGCTCTCGAACTACTTCCACCTGCTCCACCGCGATCCGGCCCGGGCGGCGGAGAGCCTGTACCCGCGCGACCTTCTTCCGGAGATCGAGGCCCGGGTGGTGGAGCCGGCCGAGGTGGATCCCGCGCTGGTGTCCGAGTTCGTGGACCCGTCGGCCGAGGTGCCGGGCGACCGCCTTCCCTGGCGCCGCGAGCTGGTGGAGCGCGCGCTGGCTCCCGACCTCACCTACCAGCGCGCGGGCGCCGTGCTGCGCGCGGCCTACGACCCGCCCTTCTTCGCCACCTACTTCTACGGCCTGGACGTCGTGGGCCATGCCTTCATGCGCTATGCGGAGCCCGACCGCTTCGGCGACGTCCGGCCGGACGAGCTTCGGCGCTACGGACGGGTGGTGGACCGCTACGCGGCCCTGCTCTCGCAATGGGTGGGCGAGGCGGTGCGGGGCCTGCGGCCGGGAGAGGTCCTCATCGTGGTGTCCGGCTATGGGATGGAGCCGCTGCCGCTCTGGCGCCGAGCGGTCGAGAGCCTCCGCCGCGATGCCTTCCGCAGCGGGAGCCACGGCGGCGCCCCCGACGGCTTCCTCATGGCCGTCGGCGACGGCGTGAAGGCGGGCGCCACGCCGCGGGACGCGTCGATCCTCGACGTGGCCCCGACGATCCTGTACCTCATGGGCCTGCCGGTGGCCCGCGACATGGATGGGCGGGTCCTGACCGAGATCCTCGAGGAGGACTTCACGCTCGCGCACCCGGTGACCTTCATCCCCAGCTACGAGAGCCTGGCCGTCACCCCGCCGGCCGCGCGCGGCTCCGAGCTGCCGCCCCTGCCCGACGAGGAGCCGTGAGCCGAGGGCCCGGCGATCCTTTGCGCGGGGGCGGGAGTCGAGTTACCATCCGCCCGCCTTGGCCACCGTCGACGAGCTCCTCGCCCTCGACCTGCGGGTCGGGACGATCGTCGCGGCCGAGGCCCTCCGCGGCGCGCGCACGCCGGCCTACTCGCTGAGGGTGGACTTCGGGGAGCTGGGCACGCGCGATTCCAGCGCCGAGATCACCGACCTCTACGAGCCGGCCGACCTCGTCGGCCTCCAGGTCGTCGCCGTCGTCAACCTCCCGCCTCGCCGGGTGGCCGGCCTCGATTCGGCGGCGGTGGTGCTGGCGGTGGACAACGGGAGGGGAGAGCGCGTGCTCGTGATCCCCGAGCGGCCGGTGCCCGACGGCGGCCGGGTCGGCTAGGGCCTTGGAGCCGGCCGCGCCGCCCGGCTACCGGACGCGCCAGGAGCTGATGGACGCGGAGCGGATGTCGCGCGCCCTCGCGCGCATCGCGCACGAGATCATCGAGCGCCGCCGCGATGCGGAGGGCCTGGTGCTCGTCGGCGTCCGCACCCGGGGGGTGCCCCTGGCCCGCCGTCTCGCCCGCCTGGTGGCGGAGGCGGGCGCCCCGCCGCCCCCGGTGGGCGCGCTCGACATCACCCTCTACCGCGACGACCTCACCATGGTCGCTCCTCAGCCCGTCCTGCGCGGGACCGAGATCCCGGGCTCCATCGACGGCCGCACGGTGGTGCTGGTGGACGACGTGCTCTACACCGGCCGCACGGTGCGGGCCGCCCTCGACGAGATCATCGACTTCGGCCGTCCGGCCCGGATCAAGCTGGCCGTGCTCGTCGACCGCGGCCATCGCGAGCTGCCCATCCGACCCGACTACGTGGGGCAGACGATCACCACCACGCGCGACGAGGTCGTCCAGGTCCTGCTGCGCGAGGAGGACGGCCACGACCGGGTGCTGCTGCTCGAGAAGCAGGGCCCCCGGCGCCGGGCCCGGCCCGGCAAGGCCAGGGCGGGGCGCCGGGCGTGACCGGCTATCCGCATCGCCACCTGCTCGGCATCGAGCGCCTGCAGCCTTCCGAGATCGCCGCCATCCTCGACACCGCCGACGGGCTGCGGGAGATCCTCGACCGCCCCATCAAGAAGGTCCCGGCCTTGCGGGGCAAGACGGTGGTCAACCTCTTCTACGAGCCGTCCACGAGGACGCGGGCCTCGTTCGAGGTCGCCGAGAAGGTGCTCTCCGCCGACAGCCTTTCCGTGGCCGCGGCCGCCTCGA
>Ga0066710_100000453_pt1 | contig 24761 bp, 25 predicted proteins | sample GraSoiAngelo_159_FD_79666 | JGI IMG/M metagenome (GOLD analysis project Ga0066710, IMG submission 79666) | Grasslands soil microbial communities from the Angelo Coastal Reserve, California, USA - 14_1009_16_40cm | ecosystem: Environmental > Terrestrial > Soil > Grasslands | place: USA...
AGGCAGCAGAGAAAAAGGATCAAGATTTTTAGGAGTGGGTTCGGGCAACGGTGCTAGGAGCTATAGGGAAAATGAAACCGGCTTAGAGAAGATGTGACACATCCAAGTCGCCGATCTCTTTGATCGGGCAACCAACGTGGTCACGGAAGATATTTGAGATTTGACCGCAAAAAGAGTGGTCCTTGAAAATGAGACTACCGATATAGGCCTCATCTTGAAAATCGATTATCAAAAAACATTTATTGGACATCAAACTATTGGAGTGCACGTACTTCAAAATTCCAACTTCTCCCATGAGAGTTTTGACACTACCGTTTCTTGTTACGGCGAGCGTCCACACCGGAGGCCAATTCCGCACGGCTCGGTAGCTCATAAGGGGGTGATCACGGAGCTTCAAGGTTCAAGTAGATAGGAATCACACGCAGGTGTCAATCGAAGTTGATAGTGTCGGAAAAGTGACAAATGGGAAAAAGCCCGGAAAATATCAGATTCAAATTACGACACTACCAACGGGAATCCCCAACGAGGACCCTCTTTGAAAAAGAGTGACATGGGAGATTTTCGACAGAAGGCATTACTCACCTGAGTTAGAAGTTCATTTAAGCAACATTCGGCTATTTCAGTCATGCCGGAAAAACCGGCAGCCAGAGTCTTTGAAATTCCTGGTCACGCTACACCCGACTGATCCGGGGTTGGCCGGAATGACGCCAAAATTATCCAACCAACCGGAAACAGGACACTAAAACGGCTGCGCCAATGTCGCGACTCCGAGACAATGCTATGCCGGTTCCACCAACTATAATAGGCTAGCAGGTTGCTTGAAAAACTCTGTCGGAGTCCTTCGACGGTGCTCAGAGTCCGTCCTGAGCTTGACGAAGGAACGAACGGACGGGTTTTGCTATCATTGAGGATTCCCGTTCATGCTGAGGTTCTCGAAGCATTCCGAACCTTTTTTCAGCAACATGCTAGGCTAGGCTACTAGTAAGAACGCCGAAGGATGATGGCATTCGCGTTGCTATGACACGATTAGTAGGCGGATGAGATCGTCAGCAGCCCGGTGACGGCAGAGCCCAACGCAGCGCACCGCGCTTCTTGCCCAGAGGAAAAACGACTTGCCTCCGCGCTCACGTAAGAGTTAAGTCTTGTCTACTGAACCGCATGATGGAGGGGAGAAGATTGTGAAAAAGTTAGAACAAGCGCTGGTCAATCCCGCTGCGGTATTTGCCGAGCCGAAGGAAGTCGTCGTCAATCCTACGTTTTCGCGTCAACAGAAAATCGACGTCCTACGCCGCTGGGAGCACGAGACGCGACTATTTCAAGCAAGCGCCAAGGAACGCCTGACCGACGCTTCGGAAGAGTTACTGGGGGAGATTCTTGAATCGCTCCATGAGTTGGATTACTGGCCAGACCTTGAGCATCCCGGCTGGGGCAAAGCCGGTGGGCTAGCGCGGAACGATCTCAAAAAAAAATAATAGGCGAGACAAACCCTCCGCTGACAGGCGCGCAACCTGCAACTACGTCTTCGATTTCGACTCGTTCACTGCGTTTGGTCTTCGAAGAAATTTTGACACCAGAGGTGACCTGGAGTCCGTCGTAGGCTCTATCGGGGAATCAATAAAGTAAGGGCGGCTTGTTAGCCGCCCTTACTGTTACGTCTCTCGTGTTGTGGTTTGTCGGGTCGCTATTCCCGACCCGTTGGCTTGGATGGTGGGCTGGTCGTCGTTCCTCCGCGTGCACCACTTTTAGCTGGTTCGCTACCGGCTTGATTACCGGTCTTCTCCTCAGATGAACTCGAAGATCGGCCACTCGTTCCTTGGCTGCCGCCAGTAGATTCTTTGCCCATTGAAGATGACGATGAGCTACCCATGGTTCCTGCTTCAACGCCGAGAGCGCTAGCGGTCTTGTCGTCGATCCGTCCGGTCACTTGAAGATTGTTCGACTTCTGAAACTCGCGTAATGCTTGGTTGGTTTTTGGTCCCACCACACCGTCCGCCGTGCCTGGGTCAAAGCCTTTGGTCTTGAGCGCTTCTTGGATCGCCTTGACCTTGTCCTTCGACCACTGGCCGCTTGCCATCCGGCTCCCCGTTCCGCTTTGCATCCCCGTTCCCTCGCTGCGCCCTACGCCCGCCTGCCCCGGCGTGGACTGCCCGCCGCTCATCGGCGGATCCGTAGGTTTTTGCATTCGGTTCTCGCTGCCGCTTTTTTGTCCGCCAGTCTCACCTGGACTGGCCTGCGACCAAGCGTATGGCGCGTTGACAATCACTGCTGCGCCAAACGCCAGACTCGACAATACTGCTAAACGAGATTTCTTCATTATCTGCCTCCTTTTTTAAAACCTGTGTTAAATATTCGCGCCCAATTAACGAAAGGCAGCAAGGGCTATGCCACGCAATTTTTGGTTGAGATGTAACGAAACAATTAAATTATCTTTTCATTCCTGTAAAAACGAACGTCCCAAAGTCGATAACCGGCATTGTCTACGCATTTCGAAAGCGGGACGTATTGCTTCGAAGGTAACAGCTGCGGCATTTCAGCCAGGAGGAGAAAATCGCCAAACATGCTTTGCTGAAACCGCGGATAAGTAAATCCGGGCGCACATCACTGGGCGAGGCGAAAGACGCATTTCACCATGAAGACCAGCAAGGGCACGAAGGTTAAGATCATTCACAGCGCAAACCTTCGTGTCCGTCTTGCGCTTCGTGGTAATATGTTTTTTGCTACCGGTCGGCGACGCGTGCGAAGATCTTTGCGTTCTTTGCTGCTGAACCCGCTTCACCGCAATTCGCCCCCTCTTTCAAATCGATCGACGCGCGAACGTTAGTCGATACAAAACCAACAAGACGATGGAGCCTAACACGGCCATGACAAAGCCGACCGGATCGTCTTGGCGATACATGCCGAGCGCGCGACCTAAAAAGCCGCCGATTAGCGCGCCCGCGGTGCCCAGCAGAATGGTCACTACAAAGCCGCCTGGATCGCGTCCCGGCATCAGCAACTTGCCCACCGCACCGACGAGTAATCCAAAAAAGATCCATCCTATTATGCCCATGGTACCTCCTTGTCTGGATTCAAGATTTTGATCGCTTCAGGCTTGTTTCCTAAATTCGAAATTCGAATATCGAAATCCGAAACAATTTCAAAACTCGAAATATTAAATCCAAAACTCAAGTCCGAATCCTGGAACTTTTGGTCATTTGATATTGTTTCGAGCTTCGTATCCTTCGAAATCGCTCAGGATAGGTTTCGTGATTCGAATTTAGCCATCTATCTCTTGGCGGCCCACTCCGACGCCTCAAGTTTTGTGGCGCGGTTAAGCCGCGCGCCGCGAACGGCGTCGTTTTGATTTCGCTTTCGCTTTACGCCCCGATTTGGACTTCGAGGTCTTCGTTTGGGTTTTTCCCGTGAGCTCTGCCTTGCGCTCACTCATTTGCTTGCCGTAGTCCGTTAGATCCATGCCACTTTCTTCCGCCTTCGGCAGCATCTCGCTTTCTTCTTCTTCCACGTGATGCTTTATGCACTCCACCAGCTCGGCAAATTGCTCTTTCAACTGGTCGTCTTCGCTATCCAGGGTCTTGAGCTCTTGGATAATTTCTTTCGCCTGTTGGTGCTCCTTATTGGCCTCGTCGATCATTTCCTTGTCACCGAGCTCGTTTTGCACCGCAGGGTAGAAGATTTCCTCTTCCAACGTTGTATGCACTTCCAGCTCCTGGATGACCTGATCGGCGATGCGTTTCTTGGCTCCGTTGTTTTTCGCCTGATAGAACTTCCTGAACAAGCCTTTCACTTTTTTATGGTCCTGTCGGATCATCTGCACTGCATTCGGCATCGTTCTGTCCTCCTTCTAGCTTTCTAGCTACTCGACCAGCAACTGGCGTGCCGCTTCGGCGTCGGTGCTATCCAGCGTTCATCATAGCCGAACGATATTCATATCAAGAGCGCGGTTGTTCATATCAAGAAGGTCTTTTCCGGAAGAGGCGCGCGATTCGACTGGCGCTGCTTTACGCTGATCTTGTTAGTGACGATGACACCGACCAGGGCGGTCTTCGCCAGCTCCACTGCTTTCGCGCGCATAGCTTCGGAATCGACGGTACCGGACAGCGTCACTTCATTTTTGGTCACATCCGCGACTACGCTGAGATTTGCTGATTTAAGCTGTTCATCACTGTCGAACTTGGCCTTAACGACTTTTTCCAGCTTGACATTTGCTGATGATGGACTGCCCGCACCCGGCGCCACCGACGCCGCGTCCGCTTGCGGCTTTTTCGGCTCGTTCGCTCGGCCACAAGCGAGAATCGCCACCGCAGCACTCAAAGCAAGGATGGCAAGAATAAATATTATCCTATTCATGAGAGCTTCGCCTTTCTACGAGAGATGATGATGGAGAGCACGGCAAGACATATGCCATGAGCACGATACCAGCCTTACGCTGCCCTTATTTTGATTGTCGTCCCACGGGCGAAACGGCGCAGAGGGACGAACCTGTGCAAACTTGGGACGCAAGAGATTCGCGGAGTTGCAATAGCTCTCCGATCATACGGAACGTCTATCGCCGCCCTATGATGGGAGCTTTTTTACGGAAATGTCAGGTATCTGACAGACACCCAAGCAATTTCGATATACGCATCGGTCGTATTCGATGGGTCTAACCGAAGCCGTGGATTCCCGTGAGAGACGGGCAAGGACAACTGCAATAAAAAGATTGCCAACCTGTCCAACATTCTCCAGTTGACGGCTTGGCCAATCAGTGATTATTTTCCGGCCGTGAATATTGTTATCGAGATGTCGCTCCCGGTTTACGACGGCTTTATGGACCAATGCCCGCCCTCGCATCCGGAGTATGAAACCCTGAAGAATGGTGTGATTGTCCGCCGCTCGAAAGGGAACCGCTTCGAGCGGATCTTGGAAATCCACTGCAGCGTGGAACGGGCAAAAAGTCTTCTTGACCTGGCAAAGCAGGTTTATCCGGACGCTGTTCCAGACATCGAAAAGGCTATTGCTGCGCCGCGAGATTCCTAGATTTCTCGAAAGGCAAGCTATGCTACTTTTTCAATTTTAATCGAACGAGGAAAATATGATGCCGACTGCATGGGATGTTCGTAATAAATTGATGGCTATTCTAAACGCGGCGAAATATAGTGGGGAGCCTTACGTCGATGTGGAATCGAGCAATCTCCAGAAAGATTTGGCATGCGACCTAAACGCCCATAACAGGACGTCTATTTTTCATGAAGTAAATGACAAAAATGATGCGCCCCGGTGATTCAATTCTAAAGGAAAGTGGGAACGGGGACGGCGCAACGATGATGATCCGTTATATCCTCAAGACTAAGCCTGACAATTAAAAACACCTAAGTTAGAATCTAAAAACTGTTCACCACCGTACCATTTAGGAAAGAGGTCCGGTTAGATCCGGTGAAGTGCAAGAGATTAAGAGATCGAGCAACCCGACATGTTTTCGGACCGCGTAATATTCTGCGACCGGATTCCCAAAGCGCCCCGGCTTCAAGCGACACGGCAAGCAAATAGCGCTTACGTCGACTGCAAAACAAGATGAGCTCAACATTTACAAAAAAAATCGCCGGTGACGATTTAGTTGATGCGGCGGCTTGTTCGGAAAAATCCAAACCGCACCGGGACATTTGTGCTGCGGGATCGACTACAAAGTATAGGAAAGGTCCAAATCCCCTATTTCTTTGACCGGGTGGCCGATTTGATTTTGCAAAAGCTTGGAGATTTGCGAGCAGAATGCGATGTCATCAAAAATAAGACAGCCGACGTAATGTTCTTTGGCATGCTCGATTACGAGAAAGCATTTGTTGGATATCGGATCCTGACGTGGACGTACCGCAGAATTCCAACTTCTCCCCTTGCCGTCTTGTGGTCTTCTTTTCCTGGTCGAGTCCAGACAGGCGGCCAGTTCGGTATGCCGCGGCGACGCATGAACGGATGAGCGCGAAGCTCTACGAATCACCTGATAGCAAATTCGTCGACTACAAGCTACCAGAAACCTCTAGATCCCCTATTTCTCTGATCGTCCGGCCGATGTGCTCTTGCAACATGGAGGAAATTTGCCAGCAAAACGTCACGTCTTCAAAAATTAAAGAACCGACGTAATGCTCCCTGTTATACTCGATTACTAAGTAGCACTTGTGGGATATCTTGTTGTTTGCGTGGACGTACCTCAGCACTCCGACTTCGCCCATTACTCTCTTGTTGCCTTCCTTTCTCGCTTGAGTCCAGATGGGCGGCCAATTCGGTACGCCGAAGCGGCTCATAAATGGATGGTGCCGAAGCTCCATAAATCACTCGGTGGGGACCCTGCAGACAATTATACATATAAATCGCTTTATGCCAACACTTTTACTGTTCGACAGCCTTCCATTGTCTATGGCATACCGGACTTAACGCAGGCCGCTCGCAATAGCTCGGTTTCAGTACACAATCCGTTATTGTGAGGCGAACCCTGTGGCTGCCGTATTCCGGGTCCACCTACCGGGATATCGCTCATCTGGCGACATGAACCACTCAATCCGATCCGCCATCGCCGGCGGCGTTGACCCTACCGCTGATGAGTAAGTCACGTATCAACTCTGCCCGCCGCTCGGCTTCGCGCGTCCCGGTTTCGAACTTCTCGACCAATAGTTCCTGATTGTTCTTGCGCGCGCGCTCAGCCAAACGGCGCGCCAGAGCGGCATTTTCATGCAGAACACGAAACGCGTTCCACAGCGCCTGATCCAAGTCCTCGCCCTGGCTGGCTAACAAGCCTTCGGCGCTGTAGGCGTGTCCGACCCGACAGCGGAAGCGCAGCCATTCGTCGTCTTGTAGCTCCCAAAGAACGCCACCGCAGTCTGGACACCCGAAAACGGACGGTGTTCCGGGCTTATCCGCGTCATTGATCGCCTCTTCGTCCATTGCGACAATATCGATTTCCTTTTTCATTTCATCTGCCATGGGAATACCGCGATCCTCTGGAAATGATTTGCCGATCAAGCTAACAATGGTTTTCGGAATCTCACTTTTCGGAATGCAATAGTCGACCGGCGCGCCAGTCAGGGCATTGCGCGGCATGTCCGGAAAAAGCGCATCATTGGGATCTTGCACCATCGCGATACCGCCAGCCTTTTTGATCGCAATCAGTCCCGCGGCTCCATCATCGAGCATACCCGAAAGCACGATGCCGATCGCTCGACGCCCGTAGAAGCGCGCTGCGCTGCGAAACAGCGGATCGATCGCCGGTCGATGATTATTTTCCCTGGGTCCACGCACGATCCGTACATGCCCTTGGCCGAGCAAAAGATGATAATTTGGAGGAGCCACATAAATCCGGCCGGATTGGATCGCTTCGTTGTCTTTGGCATGAGCGGCCGGCAGTGGACCAGCTCGGTTCAAGATCTCCGGCAGCTGACTTTTGCTCTGGGCGGCCACGTGCAGGACGATAAACAGAGATGCAGGAAGATCGCGGGGTAATGCCGCGACGATGGCGGTTAGCGCTTCGATACCACCGCTGGAGGCTCCGATCGCCACGATATCCCGTCGATAAGACGCTCCCGCCATTTCTCCCCACTCGCCTTGATTCAAAAAAGTACAGCGGCGGTCTGTCGCAGACTAGCGCAAAACGGCTTTACATCCCCATTTCGTCCATCATGAGAATAGTGCCCTGCAATTCTCCCTGTGCTCCTTTGAACGGGTTGATGGACACGTGGCACTTGATGCTCCGGCCCCGGCGGTTGACGGCATCCAAAATCAGTTCCTGAGGCTGGCCGCCATCGTCGGCGCACGCTCGAATTGGACCTCTCAATTTCCCGACCGGCAAGCCAAATTCGAGATTCAACAGCGACTGTCCTTTGACTTCCTCCGATCTCAAACCCCAGAACTCCTCGGCGATATTGTTCCATATGAGCACGGTAAAATTCACATCCACCACCACAACCGCGCCGCGTAGGCTTGACAGGATCGAATTCCAGAAGGCGTTCGATCGGTTCAATTCATCGGTGCGCAGATGCAATTCGTCATTGATCGTCTGCAACTCCTCATTGCCGGATTGCAACTCTTCATTCATGGTCTCGAGCTCCTCGTTGGTCGCTTGGAGCTCCTCGTTGGTCGTCTCGAGCTCCTCGTTGGTCGACTGCAGCTCTTCATTGGTCGTTTCGAGCTCTTCGTTGGTCGACTGTAATTCTTCGTTCGTGGCGTGGAGCTCCTCATTGAAGGTTTCGGCGTCCTGTCGTGCACGCTGAATTTCTTCTTCCAACTGATGATAATCCGTCACCTCTTTGAACGTGATACAGACCCCGATTACGAGTCCATTGTCCTCCAGCGGCACGAGCTGCACATTCAGATAATGAGATTCTCCGTTCTTGAATACCCGCTCGACATTGTCGATCGTGACGCTTTTTTGCTCGGTATACACCCGCTGGATCAGCGAGCGAAGCTCGACGGGTCGGTATGAAAGTTCGACGTCCTGGAAAGGCCGCCCGATGTCTCGTGGTACGAGGCCGTAGAGTTGCCGCGCCTGCTGGTTAGCCAATACCAGATTGCCGTTGGCGTCGACGACAACTTGCGCCATTTGCCCGGCGTCGAAGGCGGTGTCCCGCAACCGTATATGCCGGCTGACATTGTTGTTAAGCTCGGGGCCGGCATTTTGCGCGAACACGAGCAAGCGCTCGCGCAGATTGCCCAGCGATAGCTTGGAGAATATCCGGTGTTTCAATTCGACCGGCGCAAAAAGAGACGAGGTCATGAGCGGCATTTCGGCTTTGCCGAGAAAAAGAAACCCGTTCGAGTTGAGGGCATAGTGGAAACGACCGAGAATGCGGCCCTGGGCCTCGGCATTGAAATACATCAGAGTGTTGCGACAGAGCAACAAATCGAGGCGCGACATGGGCGCATCCTGCATTAGGTCGTGCCGTCCGAAAATCACCTGGCGGCGCAGCTCGGCATTGAAGACCTGCCTGCCGCCGACCGCTTCAAAATACTTTTCGCGCCATTCCTCGGACACCGCAGAGATCTCCTTCGCGCCGTAAATCGCTTGGCGCGCAGTTATCAACGCCTCTTCGTCGACATCGCTCGCGTAAATCTTGACCCTGTGGCGAAACTCAGGTTTACCGAGGGCTTCAGCCATTACGATGGCGATCGAGTAAGCTTCTTCGCCGGAGGCGCAACCGGCGCTCCAGATTCGGATCGGCTCGTTCTGCTGTTTGTAACTTAAAATGCGCGGGACGATCGTTTCCGCTAGATATTTCCAAGCTTCCTCGTCGCGAAAAAAAGCCGTGACGTTGATCAGGATGGTATTGAACAGAACTGAAAATTCTTCCGGATGGACCTCGAGATAGTCTATGTAATCGGCGAAGCGCTCGATATTGACGAATTGCATGCGCTTGGCGATCCGGCGCTTGAGACTCGGGCTTTTATAGCCGGTAAAATCAAAGCCGCGGCCCTGTTGCAAGTATTGCAGCAATTGCTCGAAACTGGCGTCGGACGGCTCGCTCATTCAGCGTCTCCTTTAATCACCAGCGTGATGAGAGCCGATGGAATTTCCTCGAGTGGCAGCACGAAATCGACGTTGCCGGTCTCGATTGCGGCGCCGGGCATGCCAAAAAATTCCGCGCTCTTTTCATCTTGCACGATCACAGTGCCGCCCATTTTCTTGATCGCCTTGACGCCCATGGAGCCGTCGCTGCCGGTGCCGGAAAGCACCACCGCGATAGCGCGTTCTTTAAAGCTGGCCGCCACCGATTCGAACAACAAGTCCGCTGAAGGACGCACGAAATGGACCAGCTCCGACTGCGTTAGTGACAAAGTGCCATCAGAGTTCACCAGCAGATGGCGATTTGGCGGAGCAATGTAAGCTGTGCTGGTATTTAACCGCTCTCCCTCCGTGGCTTGTTTGACTGCTAGATCCGTACGGCGGCTGAGGATGTCGGCCATGAGACTCCGATGTCTCGGGTCAAGATGCTGCACGACTACGAGGATGGCGGGAAAATTTCCCGGAAGCGCGGCCAGTACTTGGCTCAGCGCCCTCAGACCGCCTGCGGATGCGGCAAGCGCGATGATGTCAAAGGCGCTGCCGAATCGTCCTGTCTCCCGAGGACCACCCTCTATCGCAATACGTTTTTCCTTTTCGCTAACAAGGCAGCCAATAAAACACCTTTCCTGGCATCAAATTGGAGAATCACGCAACCGCCCGCGATAGGGAGACTCGCTGACAGGGGCCAAATCACACGAAGCGAGTGGCATCCAGGCTGCCAATCTCGGCAATGGTACGCCCGCACTGCGCCTTTAGCAGCTCGCAAATTTGGCCGCAGAAAGTACAATCGTTGAACAGCAAACAGCCCATGTACTCTTGTTGTTCATGCTCGATAATCAGAAAAAGCCGTGACTTTGGTTCCACCCTCGACAAAAAAACGTCTCGCAGAATGCCGACCTCGCCTTTCGGCCGGATGTTTTCGTCGCCACCTCGCCAGGTCCAACTCGGCGGCCAGTTGCTAATGCCGCGATAACTCATCAGGGGATGGGAACGTAATTCCATAATCGTCACCCGCCGATCAGAACGATCAAAAGCCACCCTACTCTATGACTATGCCTGCAGATGTCAAGGCAATCATTTGTGCCGAAAATCACTAGCCGGACCCCCTTGGATGAGCAAAAACTATTCCCTCTTTGTCATCTGACTCGACCCACCGCTCCTGCGGCGTCGCCCAAGCGCCACAGACAGGATCCGTGCCGGCTGCTTGGGTATTTCAATCGCTGTTCAACAGCCAACTCTTGAGACTCATCACGCCTCGGCTAAAAAACGAATCCTCTTTGGTCGCCATTTTCTCATAGGCCTCTTCACTCCGTTCGGAATCGAACGGCAAGCCGTCCGGCAATACCGTCGTCACCCATTGGTATTCTTCCGAGATACTTTCCAACGGATGATGTCGTAGACGCGATGACTTGCCGTTGGCGAGCTGGCTGAGATGCTCCACCAATCCCTCGATTCGACTCAGCGCCTGGCGGGCTTGATCATCGCTTCGTCCGGAATGCTCGGCAAGAAGATCGACGCGAACATTAGCAATAGAGTGTGCCAGCTCGCGGTCATCGCGCTTCGCCTCCCAGGAAACGTTCAGCTCCGTATCATATCCCATGCTGCGGTTGTTCATGTTGGCCGAACCGACGCTGAGGAAACGATCGTCGACCAACAGGCACTTGGAGTGTATGTAGGTCGGCAACTCGGTGCCGTCGGCGGCCACCGACGCTGGATAATAAATGCCGAGATGATGACCGTTATCCCGGGCAGCCTGCTGTAAGCCTCGGACGATGCGGTTCTGAGCGATACCGATCGACAACTGTTCGAGGAGCCCTTCCGCGTCTTTGGCGATCATCAGCACGATCTCGAGTGGCGAACGTTTTTGGTTGGCCATACGATGGAGCAGTCCTTTGTACAGCGCCTCGGAGCTGAAATATTGGTTTTCGATGTAGATCAAATGTTCGGCGGCGTCGATGGCATCGAGAAACAGTTGGCGAATCTCGCGAAAGGTCTTATCGCCACCGCATACGGCACAATGGTGGGTGCGGCTGATCGCGACTCGTTGCGCCCCAAGCGGCAGAGTCGGCGTCAGCTCCGTCCGACCATCGGCTGGCTCGGCGGGAAGGTCGGGATCTTCGCCGTTGGCGATTTTCCATCGCGCTTTGAAAAGGCCGGCCAGCTCCCGCGCGACCGGACCGACGTGGTAGGACTGCAGGTCATGAAACGAACGATAGGGACTACCATCCGAGTTGACGCGTAGCGGATTCTCGACTCGGTGGTCGCGCTCGTCCCAGCGCGAGGAACATAGATCCAGGCCGCCGACAAAGGCGATCTTGCCGTCAATGACGACAAATTTCTGATGATGGCTGCCGTCATAGACGGCGGCACGATCGAAGGAAAACTTTAGACTCTCGTGAGTCATCCAGTGGACGTACCAGTGCAGAAACCATTCGCGGTCGAAACCGTAAACGAAGCTAAAATCCCAGGCCAGGATGAACACGCGCAACTCCGGTTTTTTCTCGCAAAGCCCGTTAAGAAATGACAATAACGACGCCTCCTCGCCGGCCGCCTGCGCGTCCGCGCCGCGCAGCAGCGCGACGTTGCTGTCGAACTGCCACCCTGAAATAGCAATATAGCGCTCGGCGCTGCGCGCCGCGTGATAAAAAGCGCGGTAGTAATCGCGGCCGTCGACAAGCAACCCGCTCGTCGTCACCGGACTGATTTTCCAACAGTTGTCGCCGATTTTGAGGATTGGTTTCATGATCCTTTTCTTATCTGCTCGTTCTTCTCCGCCGTCTCCGCGCCGGCATGGTGAAATATCCCATCCGAAATCTTTTTCACCGCAGAGACACAGCGCGGCCGAGCCGCAACCGAACCTGAAAAGCCGGTTGATTTTCTGTCATACCGGCGGAAGCCGGTATCCATCCGCGCCTCTTTCGCGCTGGTAAAACTTATGCCGAACCGATCTCCCACACCACTACCCACCTGGATTCCGGCCTTCGCCGGAATGACCAAGAGGCAACGGCGGACCTGGCTCAAAGTATTTGCGCAAGCTGCGAAAAATCTTAAGCATAGTAGCACGGGGGTCGCAGAGTTATAATTTAGCCCTTTTCTTGTCTTTTCGGAACGATAAAAATTTCACCGGTGCGCTCGAGCACCACGAACTTGATCTCATCCATGTGTTCGAGGGCCTTGGTGCTCGCGGGCTGCCTGTAATACGTCGGACTCGTCCACGCGGGCGCGTTGCATGCGATCGGCGAGCGGTTTACCGTCTTCGACAATGACCAGCGGCACTCCTTCGACGACTTTGTGGAGCGCAACCAGCGTTCTTTCAAGAGGGAAATCGCAATGTCCAATCCGATCAGTGTGTTGATCACCAGCAACGCTTTCGTCACGGAAAAATCATCGCCGATCAATGCCTGCTGGGTGGCCTCGGCAATGACCAGCAGGAGCACGAAATCGAACGTGGTCACCGTCCAAAGCGCTCGTAGTCGATCTGCACTCCGGAACCTTGGGCGGACGCGCGACTCAGAGGTCCGGTGCCGACCAAAGCGGCTGCCATCAATAATCCGATAATGATCCAACCGACACGCTGTGCAGTCCAGACACAGTGCTGGAACTTCACATCGGCATCGATGTCCATGGCTTGAACTGTAACGCTGGAATCACGGTTGTGATCGATCGAAGACAGGTCTCAGCGTCCGACGGGTTGTCTGACCCGAACCATCCGAATGGTCAGGCATATGCGACGCCCGCTTCGTCAGCAGGCTCATGGCGTAATCCCGGGCCAGCGCGACAACCACCGCACTGACAATCCCGCCGATGAATCCTGCGCTTTGCCGGCCCAGCGCGACGCGCCTGTTCATCCCATTGTCAGGCCAATTGACGATTGCCTTTCTTGACCCGGCGCGAACCAAGCGGCTCAAAAGGTAGCCCGCCACAGTTGAAATTCCCATCATTAACCACGGACGCTGCTCGGCCTGATATTTGAGATTAACCAGGTGTTTCATTTCTTCGATGGCGCCGTCGAGACGTTCGGTCAGGGTCGAGATTTTTTCGACCATCTCGGTCCGGGTCGATTCTATCTGGCGTCGTATTTCACTCTGCGGGTGATCCATCGTACGTCCTGCTTCGTGTCTTCAATGGTCTCCGTCGGAACCAGGCTGGTTTTTGTCGCCCGCTGCTTGGCCAAGAAAAGTATGGCAATTCCAGCCGGCGCTAGCGCAGCCCCAACCAAGGCATAACAAGCCCACAGTTCAAACCCAGTGAATTTTTGCAGCAGATGCACCAGCATATGTCCGAGAAAAATGCTCCCCACCATCAGGGCGCCAGCGCCCAAACTTATCAGCAACACTGCGGACTTGACTTTTTCCAACTCGTCATACACTTCCAGTCGCGCGGCCGTCACTTCATTACTGACTAAACTGATCGCGTCCTTAATGATGCCGACGACGAGCGAAGGAATGCTCGCCCTCTTGGCATTGTGAGGTGCAGCTTGCATATGCCACCCCCCAACCGGACGATTAGTGACGTCTCTTGCTCGCCAGCAACAATCCGGCGGCGATTCCGACCATCATCGACATCACCGGGTGGCGGCGAATATATTGCGTGATGTTGCGTGTCGTGTCCTCGTATTGCCTTTCCGTCAAGTAGGATCCGCCGCGCTCGAATTTTTGCGCGAGTCGTTCCGTGCTGTTGTGGATCGCCGACTCGACCCGCGGGGCGGTGTCTCTAATTCGACCGGCGAAGCTTTTCATCTGGTCGCCAAACTTTTCCGCGGTCCTGCGCGCGCTGTCGGAGACACGTTCGCTCGCTCTCTCCGCTCGTCTTGCCGCTTCCGCACTGAGCTCATTCAAGTTTTCGTTGTCTTCCATAAATACACCTCACATTTTTGTCCCGTCTTCGGCGGGCGTTTAAACGACATCAGCAATAAGAGTACCAAACGCTGCGCAGTTCCGTGTCGTACTAGATGCGCCACAAACCAAAGCGCTTGCGTCAATTCGCTGCTGAGCATGTCGATGCTGGGCGGCGCCAAATAAAACCTGTGAGCGGAATTTTCGCACAACTGTCAGATAAAAACCCTATCATCAGTTCTCGCAATGAAAAGGAATCTTCCTCGGCATGATCGATTCTCGCGACATAGTCCGACGAGCACGCCAAACGAGAAGCATTCCGGCTCCGGCTAAACCGAGCCATCGTACAAAATTACGTGCCCATCGATCATCCTGCGCGTCCCGGTTTCAAGACAGTTATGGAACTTTCTTGCCGGGGTTGGGACAATCACGCGTGCTCGGCAATCAGATTGCGCCGCTGCCACCAGCCAAAAATCCCTTGGTACACCCATTGCTCCTCGTACCAGTGCAAGCAAATCCAAAATGGAGGTAACTATGAATTGGGATCAGGTGAAGGGCAATTGGAAGCAGGTCAAAGGCAAGGTTAAGCAGCAATGGGGCAAGCTAACCGACGACGAGCTGGATCAGATCGAAGGAAAACGTGACCAACTTCTCGGAAAAATCCAGAAACAATATGGCATCAGCAAAGAAGAAGCCGAACGGCAGGTCAATGATTGGGAACGCCAATTGTGAGCTAACACATTTTTTCGCTATTGATTGATTGTCTCGCCCTCCTCAGCAGCCCCCGTCGGACCGGCAGTGAGAATTTTCGCCGCCGGTCCGATCCCGCCACTCACCGGCGTATTGGCGAAGAGTGGTTGTGCAGTATGTCGGGTGCGATCACGCAGAAACGGAGTCGGTAATAGGAACGACCCACGGGGCCGTGCTTTACGCGCGGCGTTGAAATCAAGACGTTAAATCAGCCGCTATTTTTCCGGTTCCGCTGAAAAACCCTAGGAATGCTTCGACTAGGCTCAGCATGAACGGAAAATCTCCAATGATGTTGCACCGCTCTTCCGTTCGTCCTGAGGCTCTCGAAGGATGAACGGGGGTTTTTAGCAGAATCATTTTCCCGGTTCCGCTTTCTCTGCTTCATGATCCGGGCAAACCAGCTGATGACGACGCAGCTGCTCCAAGGACTCAAACCACTGTTGGCCGCAATCAGCGCACCGAAGCCGGCGAATCTCGCCGGCTTCCTGTTGTTCCAGGCTTCGCACTTTTTCGTGCATAGAATCGTTTTGCTCCTGTTCGATTGAGTCTGCCCGCAGCCATTCCGCTCTTGGGCTTCATCAATGGGGAGCAAAGGTATATGCCCCAGCCAATGCGGCCGAATGGCGCACAATTATCGGGGGCCGGTGGACGTGCTCGCCGTCTTCTACATGATTTCAATAATTCTGCGATCCCGCACGACCCTTTCACCCTTTCTATGTCCTGCCCGCGATACAGTTTGACACAGTAGTATCCCATCCGTGACACCAGGCTGCGCAGAAACTGGATTGTGGGGCTGGCATTCATTTTGCCCTTAAAACCTAATGGGAGGAATGAAAAATGTTGCAACATTGTCAAGGACAACGCTGTCAGGCAACCCGCATCATCCGTGGACATCAAGGGCTCATCAGCGCCCACACGCAAGGAACGATCGAAGCCGAGATCAGCAATCTCGGACGCCACTTAATCGCGGTGCGGTGGGATAACGGGCTTCACATGTATGTGTTCCCCGATGAAATCGAAGTCGATGAAACCATTGAAGAATGGAACGACGACACGTGGTGATGCATCGGCCTTGGCATACTGTCCGGCAAATTGTTAGATCGGTATAGACGAGCGGTCATTGAATGTGCTCGACGTGACTGGCTGCATGCGCGGATAACCAACCGTGATGAAGCGGCAGAAAATCTGTGCGGAATCGGCCGGGCGGCAGAGGGCGCGGTAAGAAAGCGCCCAGGCGCTATCTGGCAAGCGCGACGCAAGAACGCTAAACGCTGTCGATGGAATTATCCGCCAATGACTCCGGCGATGCATTCACGCCAATGGTGAGATGGAACGTAGTCCCTTGACCCGGCATGCTCGAATATGTGATCGCCCCGTCATGCGCCAAGACGATCTGCTGCGCCATAAAAAGTCCCAAGCCGATACCGTACGGTTTGGTCGAGCTGAAAAGGTCGAACGCATTAAAATTCTCCAGGATGCCGACACCGGTGTCGACAACGTCGATACAAACCGACTCGTCGCACGTATAAGCCTTGATCTCCAGTCTGCCGCCGTGAGGCATAGCTTCGACGGCATTGTCGAACACGTTGAGCAGCGCTTCCCCAAGCTTGTCTTCATCGCCATTAAGCAGTGGCAGGTCCGGCGCGCACTCGACCGACACCTCGATCTTCTGCCTGAGTTCGCGTTTTTCGATTATTGCGACCATCTGGTGTACCAATAGTTTCGTATTCACCGGCGCAACCGCGAGCTTTTGTGGTCCGGTGATCTTCTTAAATTCATTGAGCAGCACCGTAAGCCGTCCGATCTCGCTCTTGAGATCGTGAACCGAAGATAATATCGCATGGCCACTTGGCAGACTTTCTCTGCTAAGGAAATGCTCGAGCAATTGCGCGGTGGCGGAGATGCCATTGAGCGGATTGCCGACCTCGTGCGCGAGCAAGGACGCCGCGGCGCCGATCGCGGCGAAGTTTTCTTTTTCCCGAAGTTTTTGTCTTTGGCTTCGCTCCCGTGAATCGTCCCGCATGAGAAATAAAAATCCTTGCACCTGCGCTTCGCCCCACAATGCAAATGCCATGACGCGGGTATACAGCCGCGTGCCGTCCTTTCGCCCGATCCACTGGTAATATTGAGAAGTCCCCTGATCGATCGCCTGCTGTAATGGCCTGCTCAGTTGTCGCTCGGTCTCTTCAGGACAGATCAGCGATAGGTGTTTGCCAAAAATTTCATCGGCAGCGTATCCCACGAGCTGGCCCGCGGCTTGGTTACAACTTTCAATGTATCCATTTGGATCAGTGGTTAAAACCGCGTAGCGTGTGACGTTGCGCAACAAATGCCCGATCATTTGTCGGTCCTGCTTACGCTCGGTTTTTTCTCTTCCAACTGCGGTAGAGGAAAGTTCGCTTGCACGTCGATCCGGCACTGTTGACATTGTCTCCCTTGGTCCATCACGTACTGAATGATTTCACGATCCCACGTAGCAGGATCGAAACTCGTTAATGCCTATCAAATGGACAGACTCACCACAATCCAACTAAAAAGTAATATTCCTTACTGCCGCCAAGGTGGAACGCCAAGGCCAAATCAAACAGGAACAATAATTGGCGATAAATATTCAGGATAAGTGCCGGCAGCGCTTGCATCGGCAGACTAAGGTCTAACGAAATGCCAGCAGCTCGAGACGGCTTTCGCTCAACTGTTCGCCTTCGAGGCGAACATAGTCGCCGATCCAAACCCGATGAAAGCGATCCCTGGTTTCCGCACTTGAAGAGTCCGGCACATAGATCGTCAGCAGTTCGCCGCTTCGCGAGCGCAACTCGAGCACGCCGCGCGCAAGCGAAACCCGCTCGACGGTGCCCTCGACGTTTCGGATTGCTGTCGCGGCCGACGCGCCGCCGCTGCCGACGACGCGAACCTGATCGGCATAGAGACGCATGTCGGCGCCCTCCCGCAACTCGACTTCGACTCTATCGCCGCCCCGAAGGTCGGCAGCCGGATAGTCTCGCCCTTGGGCGGTCACACGCGTGCCGCTGAGATAGCGCACGGCGTAATGCTGGTTGCCCTCGGCGAGCAGGTAAAGCTCCTGCAGCTGGCGATCTACTCCGTCGATCGTCGCGGTAACCCGCTCGGGTGGTCCGCGCGATTCCAACGTCGGCCTACCGATTAAAGCGATATTTTCGCAGCCCGACACTATGGCCGCTGCGAGAAGCAGCGCTAGCGCGCCACTGCGCATTCCCTTGGCAGGCTGTGAACGAGACGAAGAAATTTCCGTTCATGCTAAGCCTACTCCGTCTTCGGCTGAGCGCCGAGATCTGTCGAACGTCCGGAGACTACGGGGTCGTCGGAAGCGCTGCAACCACACATGTGCATCGCCAGGACGATCGCCGCACTTGAGGTCGATTGGCTATGCCTGATCGCCACAATCATTCCTCGGCGATGTTGCCGTGGCGGCTGCTCGACTCCGACGACCCCGCAGATGGGTGTTAGGCCAGCAAATCAGTAGATGATCGATCCGGACTCGATTTGTCGCTTGCGCGACTCGTATTCTTCGCGTGAAATTCGCCGACTCTTGTAATCGTCTTCGAGCCGGTCCATCTGACGCTTGGCATTGATTTCATATCCGGCGCCCGTCGCCCAACGCGCCCGTCGCGGCACCGCCTAAGAACTGACAACCCCATTGCGTCACACTCGCGAGTGCTATCAGCAGCACTAAACGTTTCATGCGTTAATCCTCCGCCTATTTTACTAGTGTCGGTTCCGCGAAAATTGGACCGATTTACGATGGTTAATTTCAGCAATGAATGTGCCACGCGCTGAATTCGCCTTGTCTCTGAACGTGTGCGATGGTTTTGCGTTATAAATCGCGCCGCCAGCGGATGGAGAGCTAAACTGACTAGGAACTAAATCGCCGGCACGAGCGGTAATTTCGGCCAGGCGTGGTAGGTAATTCCCGACACTGAGTTTATTTCCTATGTTCGAATTCCACTTGCGAAATCCGTAACAGTTGTCTGCCTAATTTGACAATTCGCCAGGCAAGTTTGAATTTTGTTTCCGCGCTGGGAATTTGCCTACGCAGATGCGGGCGCAAAGGGCGCGCAAGGGGGCTGAGGGAACACGCCCTTTGCGGCGAATATCGCCTGCCCGCATGCCGAGCGGCAAAAAGTCCAACCCGGCGCCTGTTTGAGAAACAGCGCTAAGGTTTGGCCTTGCTGCTCGACGCTCGACCCCAGTTAAAACCGATGCGAAGATTGAATGTAAAAAAAATTCATAGCGCTGCGACGACGGTTACATTATCGAACAGCCAGCCGATCAACAAGGCTGTCGCAAATAGCCGCGTCGCGTGTTTCACAGATTACCTCCACAAACATCTTGGGTTGCTCAAGAGCAACCCCGATGCCGCTGCGCACCGTCGGCGAAACGCAAGGTTTTCACTACTCTTGGAATTCCGCGGGCCGCCGCCCTGTCCCAGCCCGGCAGCTATTTGGCATTCGCTATCTCCCAGTCATAGGACAACGGCGAAGAGAACGTCCGACACGCGGCGCTCAATATGAATCTTGTGCGCACCGGGGAAAGAGCGCGCTTTTTTCAATGTTGAAGAATTGCTGGCAGGGGACGTTCAGTGAGACTGGAACGCGCGGACCAGTTCAAGAGACCACCGGCGTCATGCGCAGGCAGAGTCAGGCGAAGGCTAATTAGCTGTACTGTGGAGACGCGACAGCCTGCGCGCCTCGGGCGTTACACTTGCGGGCTTGTATGCTCGTCGCCCCCGCGGTCATTCCTACCATCATTTCTGGAGATCCCCAGACTGTCGAGCTTGCGATACAGCGAAGACCGGCTCAGCCCCAACATCTTTGCCGCTACCGCACGATTGCCGTCGGTTTCCTTCAATACGTTTTCAATATGCATTTTCTCATAGGCTCTAAGCGCGTCCGTGAGGTCGTGCGGTCCGGCATACGTGCTGTGGCTGTCTTCCCATTTTTCAGCGTTGGGAATATCGTTGATGGTGATCCACTCGCCGTTGCCGAGAATCATCGCGCGCTCCAGGACGTTATCGAGCTCACGGATATTTCCCCGCCACGGCAGCGACATCAACGCTCTGATGGCCGCATTATCGGCGCCTTTGTAAGATTTCTTCATCTCGCCGTTGTGCCGTCGGATTAGGTAGTCGATCAACGGCGCGATATCTTCACGCCGCTCTCGCAACGGCGGAACCCGGATGTTGATCACATTGAGCCGGTAAAAAAGATCTTCTCGAAAGCGTCCCTGCTCGCAAGCTTTTTGCAGATCGGCATTAGTCGCCGCGATAATGCGCACGTCGACCCGCACCTGCTGTGTCGACCCCACGGGAAGTATTTCTTTGGCTTCAATGGCCCGCAGCAACTTCGGTTGCAACACTGCTGAGAGGTCGGCAATCTCGTCCAAAAAAATCGTGCCGCCTCTAGCCCGTTGGAATAAGCCTTCGTTGGAATTGATCGCGCCGGTGAACGACCCTTTGACGTGACCGAAGAGCTGGCTCTCCAACAGAGTATCGGGGATCGCGCTGCAGTTAACCGGCAAAAACAACTTGTCCTTGCGCGTGCTCTGGGAGTGAATGGCCCGGGCCACCACTTCTTTGCCACAGCCGCTTTCACCGACGATCAGAACCGTTGAGTCCGAGCTCGCGACTTTGTCGATCAGCGAAACGATATTTCGCATGGCTTGACTGCGTCCGACCAGGTCTGAGAGAGCCGGACTCAGGCCGGATAGCTCGCGCCTGAGTATCTGGATTTCCCAAGCCAACCTCCTGTATTCCATCACACGGCGAATTTTGTTTAACAGCTCCTCGAAAATGATTGGCTTGATGATGTAATCCTGAGCGCCCAGTCGCAGCGCCTCGATGGCGCTGTCCACCGAACCGAAAGCGGTGGTGACCATCACCAACGTGTTGGGGGAAACCTCCCGGACGTGTTTTAAGACGTCCAGTCCACTGGCCGTTGGCATCTTTAAGTCGGTGATTACCAGATCAAAGTCCGAATTATTGATCGCCTCGATGGCTTTGTCGCCGTCGGCGGCTTCCTCGACTCGGTAGCCCTCCCGTTGCAAATATTGTTGAATGCTTTTTCGGGCGACGTCGTGATCCTCGGCAATAAGAATTGCACCGTTCACTTTAAACCTCCGCGTGTTCCGTGTCCGTTACTTAGCGCCATTGTCCCGGTAATGGGACATAATTACAAGCTACTGTCCCATTTATTGGACAACAGATTGGCGCGCGATTCCTGACCCTCTGGAAACATCCTCGACAACTCAGGATTTTCTCGATGTCGTTCATTTCGCAAAGATGTATATATATGGTTGGAAGAAAACAAATCCAATTCTCAGGCCAGGCGGGGAATCCGTCATGCATTAGCTTCCAAGCTGCGCTTCTCAGTTCGACTCTGGAGCGACTTTGCGCTCGCCGTCTTGGGACTTACAAGCATCTGTTCAAGCGATCTTTTAGAAGTAACCATGACACCGATAGCACGCTTCAAAGCGCCCATCACAACATCGTCAACTTGGCACATGCTTTGCGCAAGATCTTTTTGTAAGGGCTGACGAGACCTGCGGACATTCGACAAACAGCTGGAACGATAATGTTGGCCGATCGCTTCGAACCTCTGCGCATGTGAAATCATGGCGCGTCGCAAAACCAGCAAGAAAAAATCCACCGCCAAAGCAAACGGCAAGTCGTCCTTACGGCCGATTTGGACCGGCAGCATCGACTTTGGCCTGGTAAACATCCCGGTAAAACTCTACTCCGCAGAGGCTTCGAGCCGGCTCGATTTTGATCTGCTCGACAAGCGCGACTTTTCTCGCGTCCGATACCGGCGCGTCAACGAAAAAACCGGCCGCGAAGTCCCTTGGGACCAAATCGTCAAAGGCTATGAATATGACAAGGGCGAATACGTCGCCTTAAGCGACAAAGACTTTCGCGACGCCAACGTCGAGGCCACGCAATCGATAGAGATCATGGACTTCGTCGATGCCACCGATATCAGCCCGCTTCACTATGAAACGCCCTATTATCTCGAGCCGCTGAAAAACGGCCGGCGCGCCTATGCGCTCTTGCGCGAAGTGATGAAAAGAACCGGTAAGGTCGGCATTGCCAAAGTGGTTATCCGCAACCGTCAACGATTGGCCGCGCTCATTACGCAAGGACCGCTGCTGGTCTTGAATATTTTACGTTACGCCCACGAGCTGCGTGATGCTTCGAAATTGGCATTGCCGCAAAGCAATGGCAAAGGCGAGGTTTCCGCCCAAGAGATCAAGATGGCCGAACAGCTGGTCGAAAACATGGTTGGGCACTGGAACCCTGAAAAATATCATGACGAATATTATGAAGATTTACTCAAGCTCATCCAAAAGAAAATCAAGGCCGGAAAAACCAAGGTAGTGGAGCCCGCGGGCGAGACGCCACGACCCAAGCGCGAAGGCAAAGTCATCGACATCATGGACCTGCTGCGCCAGAGCGTGAAGCAAGCACATTCCAAGGAGGGCGCGACGCGCCAGCGTAAAGCCGGTTAGCGAAGATTGACTGTGGAGGTCCTCGTGTCGTTGTCTATATCTCCCCTGGCCCCTCTTTTTCAAAGAGGGTTAAGTCCTGCAGCGAAACTTCTCCCTTTGGCCAAAGGGGTGATGAAGGGGATTGTCTTAGCAGCGGGGGGATATAACTCAGTCGTTAGCGCGGACAAATTGCCGTCGGCGTGGTTTAACTATCCGTTGCGCTCAGAGCTCAGGAACATATACCGACATGGGACTGCAGCGCTACCATCGCAAGCGTGATTTTCGCAAGACGCCGGAACCGCGTGGAAAAATTGCCACGGACGCGGATGGGAAATTGTCATTCGTGGTGCACAAGCATGCGGCGCGCCGGCTGCATTATGATTTTCGCCTGGAAATGGACGGCGTGCTCAGTAGTTGGGCCGTGCCCAAAGGACCGAGCCTCGATCCAAAGCAGCGCCGGCTGGCCGTCGAAGTGGAAGATCACCCGTTGGATTACGGGGCTTTCGAGGGAACGATACCCAAGGGCGAGTATGGCGCCGGGCGCGTGATCATTTGGGACCGGGGTAATTGGGTGCCGGAGAGTAATCCGGTTGCCGCACGCCGTCAGGGCAAGCTCAAGTTTCGTCTGTTCGGCGAGAAGCTCCACGGCGGCTGGACTCTCGTCCGCATCCGCAGGCCTCGGGAAGCAAACGGCAAAAACAATTGGCTGCTCATCAAAGAATCCGACGACGACGCCAGCCAACGCGATATCGTCGAGGAGCGTCCTGAGAGTGTAAAATCCGGGCGCATCATCGAAGAGGTCCACGAGGCGCAAACCCCCGGAAAAGCCATGCCACGATCAAGCCGCCGAGGCCCCTCTGTGCGACGCCGGGATGGCGCCGCGCGCGCCAAAATGGCGCTGGCGAAATTTGTCGAGCCCCAGCTGGCGACGCTGGTGAGCGCTGTTCCCGAAGGACAGAATTGGCTGCACGAATTGAAATTCGACGGCTACCGGATTTTGTGCCGTATCGATAATGGCCGGGTTACTCTGTTGACCCGCAATGCGCAAGACTGGACCAGCCGCTTCCGCTCGCTGGCACAAGCGGCCAAAGAGCTCGACGTGGGCCAAGCGCTGATCGACGGTGAAGTGATCGCCGTCGATGACAAGGGCAAACATAGTTTCCAAGTGCTGCAAAACGTGCTCAAGCATGGCGACTCGGCTGAGCTAGTCTATTACGCTTTCGACCTGCTCCATCTGGACGGCCGCGATTTGCGCGCGGCGGCGCTGCTCGAGCGCAAAGAACTGTTACAGCGGCTGCTGCGCTTCGACCCCAAAGCACCGAGCATGGGACCGCTGCGCTACAGCGAGCATTGGATCGCCCAGGGCACCAAAGTGTTCGACAAAGCTTGTGAAATTGGCTTCGAAGGCATTATTGCCAAGCGAGTCGACGCGCCGTATCGCTCTGGCCGCGGCCGAGATTGGCTGAAGATAAAATGCTCCAAGAATCAGGAATTCGTCATTGGCGGTTTCACCGACCCGGCCGGTGCGCGCGCCGGCTTCGGCGCGTTGCTGCTTGGAGTTCACGATGACAGCGGCGGGCTACGCTATGCCGGCCGAGTGGGCACCGGCTTCGATGACAGCATGCTGCGCGATCTGCGCGCTCGTCTCGACAAGCTCGAACGAAAATCGCCGCCCTTCGTCAATCCGCCGAAGGGCGGCGACGCCAAAGGCGTGCACTGGGTCGAACCGGAGCTGGTGGGCGAAGTCGTTTTTACCGAGTGGACGAGCGACGGCCTTTTGCGCCATCCTTCGTTCAAGGGCCTGCGCGAAGACAAGCCGGCAAAACAGATCCAACGCGAAGTGGCGAAGCCAGCGCCGCAATCGAACGACCCGGCGGGCCAGGATGATCGCGTCGCGGGGATAAAACTGACCCATCCCGATCGTGTCCTCTATCCCGACCAAGGGATAACCAAACACGCATTGGCGCTCTACTACGAACAGATTGCGGACTGGATCATACCCCACTTGGAGGGTCGTCCGTTGACCTTGGTTCGTTGTCCCGAAGGTGATCTTAAGCAATGCTTCTATCAACGTCACACCCGCGATGCGGTGAGCGACGTGATCCATGCCATTCCGGTGCGGGAAAAGCGCAGCACGG
>Ga0066710_100000454_pt1 | contig 24760 bp, 21 predicted proteins | sample GraSoiAngelo_159_FD_79666 | JGI IMG/M metagenome (GOLD analysis project Ga0066710, IMG submission 79666) | Grasslands soil microbial communities from the Angelo Coastal Reserve, California, USA - 14_1009_16_40cm | ecosystem: Environmental > Terrestrial > Soil > Grasslands | place: USA...
GACGCTCGCGGCGCAGCTGTACGGCGAGTTCAAGGAGTTCTTTCCCAAGAACGCCGTCGAGTACTTCGTCTCGTACTACGACTACTACCAGCCGGAGGCCTACATCGCGCGCAGCGACACCTATATCGAGAAGGACTCATCGCGGAACGAGGAGATCGACCGGATGCGCCACGCCGCGACGCGCGCCCTGTTCGAGCGGCGGGACGTCCTCATCGTCGCGTCGGTCTCCTGCATCTACGGCCTCGGCGCGCCGGTCGATTACGGTGCGGTCACGGTCCGCCTCAATAAGGGCGAGCGCGTTCGCCGCGACACCGTCCTCCGCCATCTCGTCGACATCCAGTACGAACGGACGAACAGCGACCTCGTGCGCGGCAAGTTCCGCGTCATGGGTGACACGCTGGAGGTGCAGCCGTCGTACGAGGAGCTCGCTGTTCGCGTCGAGTTCTTCGGCGATGACGTCGAGCGGATCACGGAGCTCGACCCGCTCACCGGCGAGGTCCTCGCGGAGCGGGACCGCATCGACATCTCCCCGGCCCGCCACTTCGTCACGCCACGCGAGAAGCTCATGGAGGCGATCCGCGACATCGAGGCTGAGCTCGTCGAGCGTCTGGCAGAGCTCGAGGCGAACGGCCGACTCCTGGAGGCGCAGCGCCTTCGGCAGCGCACGAACTTCGACCTCGAGATGATGCGCGAGACGGGCTCGTGCGCGGGTATCGAGAACTACTCGCGGCATCTCGCTCGCCGACCCGCCGGGAGCCGGCCCTGGACGCTTCTCGACTACTTCCCGCCCGACTTCCTCATGTTCGTCGACGAGTCGCACATCAGCATCCCGCAGGTGCACGGCATGTGGGGAGGCGATCGTTCGCGCAAGCAGATCCTCGTCGAGTACGGGTTCCGCCTGCCGAGCGCGCTCGACAACCGTCCGCTCACGTTCGAGGAGTTCGAGGCCCGGCTGGATCAGACGATCTTCGTTTCTGCGACGCCGAGCGCGTACGAGGTCCAGCGCTCCGGCCAGGTCGTCGACCAGATCATCCGGCCGACCGGCCTCATCGACCCCGAGATCGAGGTGCGCAAGACCGATGGCCAGATCGACGACCTGCTCGCCGAGCTCCGCCTGCGTGTCGATCGCGGCCAGCGCGCGCTCGTCACGACGCTCACCAAGAAGATGGCGGAGGACCTCGCCGACTACCTGCGCGAGATGGGCATCAAGGTCCAGTACCTCCACTCGGAGGTCGAGACGATCGAGCGCGTCGAGATCCTGCGCGACCTCCGTCTTGGCGTGTTCGACGTCGTCGTCGGCGTGAACCTCCTGCGCGAGGGCATCGACCTGCCCGAGGTCACGCTCGTCGCGATCCTCGACGCCGACAAAGAGGGCTACCTGCGGTCGGAAGGTTCGCTGATCCAGGTCATCGGCCGCGCGGCGCGGCACATCGAGGGCCGCGTGATCATGTACGCCGACCGCGTCACGGCGTCGATGCGAGCGGCCATCGACGAGACCGAGCGCAGGCGCGAGGTCCAGCTCGCGTACAACAAGGAGCACGGCATCGACCCGCAGACAGTGGTCAAGGCGATCCGTGATGTCGGCATGCGGCTGCGCCAGGTCGCCGAGGTCGAGGGCGTCTATGAGAAGGGCGGCCGCCCGATCGCTGCCGGCGAGCTGCCAAAGGATGAGCTGGCGCGGCTCATCAAGGACCTCGAGCTCCAGATGAAGACGGCGGCGAAGGAGCTTGCCTTCGAGAAGGCGGCGGCGCTGCGCGACGAGATCGTGGACCTGCGCGGACTCCTGGTGTTGCAGAGCGGACCGGAGGGGCTCGACGATTCTGGGATGCCGACGGGTCCGCGCACCACCCAGCGGGTCATGAGCCGCCGCCGCCGGGGCACGTGATGCTCAGCTTGCTCGTGCCGGTCGCGATCGTCGCGATCGTCGTCATCATCAGCGTGCTCGCGTTCCAGCGCGGGCGCGAGGGCTTCGACCTGTCCGGCAACAACCTGCTGCGCGCCTATCTCTACCTCGGTCTGTTCGCGGGCGTGCTCGCACTCGCGTTCGGCTTCTCGGCCCTGCTGAACGCGGCCCTCGCCACCGTGGTTGGGAACGAGTTCGTGTACGGCGGCGTTCCCGCGATCCCCTCGTGTCCGGTGGGCGTGGACTGTCCGCAGCCATCCGTACAGGTCCTTGTGCCCGCGGTCGAGGGGCTCGAACGTCGACGCCTCGAAGACCTCGTCCGCGGCATCACCTTCGGGTTCTTCGGTGTGCTCTTCTATCTCGCGCACCGCTGGGCCTTCGGCACGATGTACGGGCGCGCCACCACCGTGGGTCAGCACGACGGGCTCCGGCGCGCCTACCTCTTGGTCGGCACGATCGTGTTCGGGATTGGCGCGATCGCCCTTCTCCCGATCGGCGTCTACCAGATCGTCGCGAACGCGGTGCTGCCGCGGTCGACCAACTTCTACCAGCCCGGCGTCGCCGAGAGCCTCAGTGGGGGCCTGGTGTCGCTCGTCTTCTGGCTCATCTACCTCCGCGCCGTCGTGCGCGACGCTCGCGGTGGATCGCCGCGGTTCTATCGCGCCGGACCGAGCGGACCGCCCGCCGAGCCGGCGCCGGTCGGAGCGCGGATCGGTCCGCGTCCGGGCGAGCGATCGGCCGGTGCCGAGGCGCAGCCGCCGCAGGAGTTTCGTGGCGCGCGCATCGTTCGTATGCAGCACATGTACCGGAAGCGCGACTGATGCCCGTCACGCACATCCACGTCAAGGGCGCGCGCGAGCACAACCTGAAGAATATCGACGTCCAGATCCCGCGCGACAAGATGGTCGTGATCACCGGCCTGTCGGGATCGGGCAAGTCGTCGCTCGCGTTTGACACGATCTATGCCGAGGGCCAGCGCCGCTACGTCGAGTCGCTCTCGGCGTACGCACGACAGTTCCTGGGGCAGATGGAGAAGCCCGACGTCGACTTCATCGAGGGGCTTTCGCCGGCGGTGTCGATCGATCAGAAGGGCACGACGCGCAACCCGCGGTCGACCGTCGGCACCGTCACCGAGATCTACGACCACCTCCGTCTGCTCTTCGCGCGCGTCGGCGTGCCGCACTGTCCGAATCACGGCGTCCCGATCGTGGCGCAGACCGTTCAGGAGATCGTCGACCAGATCCGCGAATACAAGGAAGGCTCGCGCCTCCTCATCCTCGGGCCGCTCGTCCGGGACCGGAAAGGTGAGCACCAGCAGCTTCTCGTGACGGCCCGGCGCGGCGGCTTCGCGCGTGTCCGCGTGGACGGCGCCGTCCGCGATCTGAGCGAGGACATCGCGCTCGACAAGATGAAGAAGCATTCGCTCGAGGTCGTCGTCGACCGCATCGTGTTGAAGCGCGGTGAGGAGGGTGACGCGGACCGCTCGCGGCTGACCGATTCCGTCGAGACGGCGCTTCGCCTCGGCGAGGGCCTCGTGTTGGTGGCGGATGCCGACGGCAAGCAGCCGGAGCGTCTGTTCAGCCAACGCCTGGCCTGCCCCGAGGGCGACTTCTCGATCGGCGAGATCGAGCCGCGGATGTTCTCGTTCAACTCGCCGCACGGCGCCTGTCCCGCTTGCACCGGCCTCGGCACCAAGCTCGAGCCGGACCCCGAGCTCGTCCTCGCGAACCCCGACCTTTCCTTGAAGCAGGGCGCCGTGCTCCCGTGGCAGAAGTCGGGCGGCACGGCGCAGTACCGCATGGCGATCATCGAGGGACTCGCGCGCCGGTTCAAGTTCTCGCTCGACACTCCGGTGAAAGATCTTCCGAAAAAAGCGATCGACGCGCTCCTTCGCGGGACCGAGGAGCCGCTCAAGCTTTCGTACGAGAACCGCAGCGGACAGCGCCGCTCGTATGAGTACGAGTGGGAGGGGATCATCCCCTGGCTCGAGCGTCAGCACCGCGACACGACCTCCGACTTCATTCGAGCCGACATCGAGAAGTACATGAGCGAGCGGCCATGCCCGGTCTGTAAGGGGCGGCGCCTCAAGCCCGAGGCGCTTGCGGTCACGATCCTCGGCAAAGACATCGTCGATGTCACGAGCCTCACCGTGAGCGAGGCGCTCGATTGGGTGGCCGGCCTCGAGCGTGACAAGGGCGGCCTGGGGAGCCGCGACCGCCAGATCGCGAGGCAGGTGCTCAAGGAGATCCGGACGCGCTTGGGATTCCTCGTGGACGTCGGACTCGATTACCTCACCGTCGATCGCTCGGCCACAACGCTGTCCGGAGGCGAGGCGCAACGCATCCGCCTCGCGACGCAGATCGGCTCCGGCCTGATGGGCGTGCTGTACATCCTCGACGAACCGTCGATCGGTCTCCATCAGCGCGACAACGCACAGCTGATCCGCACGCTCCTAGGCATGCGCGACCTCGGTAACACGATCATCGTCGTCGAGCACGACGAGGAGACGATCCGCACCGCGGACTGGGTCATCGACATCGGTCCCGGCGCGGGCGAGCATGGCGGCGAAGTCGTCGCCGAGGGTCCGCTCGAGGCGATCCTCCGGGAGCCGCGCTCGCTGACCGGGGCGTATCTCTCGGGCCGGCGCCGCATCCCGATGCCGGCGCATCGGCGGTCGGCCAAGGGTGATGCGATCGTCGTACGCGGCGCGCGCGAGCACAACCTGAAGAACATCGACGTGCGGATCCCGCTCGGCGTCTTCGTCTCGATCACCGGCGTGTCCGGGTCGGGGAAGAGCACGCTGGTGAATGAGGTGCTCTACCGGCGCCTGGCGCAGGTCATCAACAAGGCCAAAGAGCGCCCGGGAGCGCACGACAAGATCGAGGGCATCCAACACATCGACAAGGTCATCGACATCGATCAGTCACCGATCGGCCGCACGCCGCGCTCGAATCCGGCGACGTACACCGGTCTCTTCACCCCGATACGCGATCTCTTCGCCGCGGTGCCCGAGGCGCGGCTGCGCGGTTACAGCGCCGGCCGCTTCTCGTTCAACGTCAAAGGCGGGCGGTGCGAGGCCTGCGCGGGCGACGGGATCATCAAGATCGAGATGCAGTTCCTGCCGGATGTGTACGTTCCCTGCGAGGTCTGCGGCGGGAAGCGGTACAACCGCGAGGCGCTCGAGATCCGCTACAAAGGCAAGACGATCTCCGACGTGCTCGAGATGACGGTGGAAGAGGGCCTCGCGTTCTTCACGAACGTTCCGGCGTGCGAAGCCAAGCTGCGGACGCTCAACGACGTCGGCCTTGGCTACATCCATCTCGGTCAGCCCGCGACGACGCTCTCCGGCGGCGAGGCGCAGCGCATCAAGCTGTCGACGGAGCTCTCGCGCCGCGCCACCGGCCGGACGCTCTACATTCTCGACGAGCCGACGACCGGTCTGCACTTCGCGGACGTCGAGCGTCTCCTCGACGTGCTGCATCGTCTCGTCGATGCCGGCAACACGGTCGTGGTCATCGAGCACAACCTCGATGTCGTGAAGACGGCGGACTGGATCATCGACCTCGGCCCAGAGGGTGGGAAGGCGGGTGGAGAGGTGATCGCGGAAGGTACGCCCGAGGCGGTCGCCCGCTCGCGGCGTTCGTTCACCGGTCGGTACCTACGCGAGCTGCTCGCGACGGGAGAAGTCCGCGGCATCGCCTGACACATGTGAGTCGAGCCGGGCGATGCCGCGGGGAGCGCCTACTTCACCGTGACGGTCATGCAATCCGACTCGAGGATCGTGCCGTCGGTCCCGACGACTCGCCAAATGACGTTGAAGCTCACACCGTCTACAAAGGGCGCGCCCCGTTGGATCTCGAAGTGAAGCGCGCCAGCTCCGCCGGCCGACGTCGCGAGGACCGGATTTCCAGGCAGCATTAGCCAGGTGGCCCCGCTGCAAATGCCGTTCGGGTTGAGATCGACCCGGCGCAGCACCGTGAAGTCGGTGTTCGGTGTGGCACCGTGGATGTTGACGGTCCCCTGCACGTCGAAGGTGAGTCCCCCTTCGTCCTTTGATGTCGGCGAGACCTCGACGAAGCCGCTTCCACTTCCGCTGATTGGCATTAGCTGGCTTTGCCTGCTGGTGTCGGCACCGGCTGCGCTGCCGAGAAGAGCGAAGAGCGCCGTTGCGAGCGCGAGAGCACGGGACGACTTGCGCATGTCTACCTCCAAGTGTTTTAGCCGTGGAACGCGGCGTGGGATCCGCCGGTGCCTAGCCCGTACCTTTCCACTTGCAGCCGGAATCGTGTAGCGGACGCCACTCGCCGTCGACCTGCGCCTCAATCCCGGCTGGGTTGCCCCACGATGGACAGCCTAGGGCGAGTCGCGTCGCTAGCATCTCGCGTAGGTGAATCTCCCGTTCAGCCCGATCGACGCGGGCCTTCTGCTGCTCCTCGCCGCCGCCATCTGGGGCGGTTATCGATCGGGATTCATCGCGACGACCTACGGGCTCGCCACCTGGATCGTGTCGTTCGCGGCCGCCGTGGTGTTCCAGGCCCAGGCGGGGCAGCTGGTCGAGAAGCTCGGCGTGCTCCCGGCCACGGCGCGGCCGATCGGCTTCATCGTCGTCCTCGTTGTCGTCGAGGGGCTCTTTTCGCTCGCCGGGTTCTTCGCGCTCACGCCGGTCGTGCGCGCGATCCACCGCGTGCGATCCATCGAGGTCACCGATCGCGTGCTCGGGATCTTTCCTGCGGCGGCGCGGGCGCTGTTCGTCATGGCGATCGTGCTCGCGGCGTTCGTCGTATCGCCGGTCAGCAGCGATCTCAAGGCGGCGGTCGAGAGCTCTCGCATCGCGCGCGAGCTCATCGATCAGATCAGCGCGCTGCAGCCGACGCTCGCGAAGCTCTCCGGCCAGCTGGGCGAGACCGTCCCGCTGTTCGTCACCAAGCTCGGCGAGGACCAGAGCGAAACGCTGGACCTCCCGAACGATCTCCAGCTTTCGCCCGATCCCGTGGCCGAGCGTCAGATGTTCGATCTCGTCAACGAGGAGCGGACCGCCGTCGGCCTTCGCGCCCTGATCTGGGACGATCGCCTCTTACCGGTGGCGCGCCAGCATTCCGAGGAGATGTTCAGGCTCAAGTACTTCGCGCATCAGTCGCCGGTGAGTGGATCACCGTTCGATCGCCTGAAGACGGCGGGCATCACGTATTCGCGCGCAGGCGAGAATCTGGCGTACGCGCAGTCGGTCTCGGTCGCGCACCGTGGGCTGATGCAGAGCCAGGGACATCGCGAGAACATCCTGCGGCCGGAGTTCGCGAATATCGCGATTGGCGTGATCTCCGCGGGTCCCTATGGGCGGATGTTCACGCAGATGTTCGTGACGCCGTGACCTCATGACCTCATGCCCGCGCTGACGCTCGCCGACCTCGTCGCGAACGGCACCATGTCATCCGACATCTCCGCGACGCTTCGCGCGACCGCGAACGGACGCCACTCCTTCTTGGTCTGCGCGGTACCGCGGCTGGCGGGGAAGAGCACGGTGATGGGCGCGATGCTCGCGCACGCGCCGAAGGGTGCTCCGGTGAAAACAGTCGGCGATGACGGCGTCGGCATTGATGCGCTCGCGGTCGCGAGCAAGAGCGGGTACCTGGTGATCCCGGAGATCAGCGAGTACGCCGTCGCGCCCGGCTACATCTGGGGCGCTCGGGTGCGAGGCGTTTTCGCGCACATCGGCGATGACGTCGCGCTGGCGGCGGCGCTGCACGCGCCGGGGCCCGACGAGGCGATCGAGATCGTCTGCGGCGGAAACGGCGTGCCGGACGAGCAGGCCGCGCGCATCCTGATCGTGGTGTACATCCGATCGCTGGGTCGGGACTGGCGCGAGCCGACCGGTCGGCGCGTCGCGACCGTGCACGAGATCGTCGCCGTGCGGGGCGGCAGGGCCGAGACCCGGCTCCTCCACCGCTGGGACGAGCGTGCCGACCGCTTCGAGACGGTCGCGCAGCCGCGGCGCTTCGCGGCTCGCCGAGCGCCGCGTTAGCATGATGCCCAGACCGACAGCCGAAAGAGGTGTGGCGATGATCGAGATGACGCCCGTCGCGGCCGAGAAGCTCCGCGAGCTCCGCGGCACGGACCCGTCGCGAGCCTTCCTTCGGATGTACGTCGCCGGCAAGAGCTGCTGCTCCTACCAGTACGGCCTGGCGTTCGACGCCACGCCCGACGAGAAGGACACCGTCAGCGACGTCGCGGGCATCCCGCTCGCCGTAGATCCGGTGAGTCAGCCGTACGCCGACGGCGCGATCATCGACTTCGTCGACGGGCCCGAGGGGACCGGCTTCCTCGTGAAGAACCCCTCCCTCGGCGGCGGCTGCGCGTGCGGCGGCGGCGGCTAACCCAAATTAGTCCGGCGCGGCGAGCGATTCCCACAGCACCTCGGCCAAGTGCCGCACCTTGACGCGCTGGCTTCGCGCATCGAGGCCGCCGCGCAGATGCGTGAGACAACCGGGGTTGTCGGTGATCACGACGTCGGCGCCCGTGGCGGCGATATTCGCGAGCTTGGTCTCGAGTACGAAGTTCGCGACGTCGGGATGCTCGAACGAGAAGGTCCCGCCAAATCCACAGCACACCGCTGAGTCCGCCATCTCGGTGAGCTGAACACCCGCGACCCGTCGCAGGAGCTCGCGCGGCTCGTCGTGAAGGTTGAGCACATTCGCCGACTGGCACGCGTCGTGATAGGTCGCGCGGATCCCGAGGCGCCGGCCGGTCGTGCCGCGCTTGATCGCAACGTCGTGCGCGAAGCGCGTGAACGACACGATGCGCTCGCCGAGCTGGCGCGCACGCTCCGCCCACTCCGGCTCGTCGGCGAGGATGCGCTCGTAGTCCTGGGCCATCGTGATCGCGCACGACGACGAGGGCGCGACGAGCCAGTCGGCCTGCACGCGCTCGAGCGCGGCGATCATCTCCTTCGCCATCGCGCGCGCGTTCTTGCGATCGCCGCTGTTCATGTGTGGCAGACCGCAGCAGCGACGGCCTTCGACGACGTGCACGTCCGCGCCGAGGGCCTGCAGCGTGCGCGCGGCCGCGTACCCGGCGCCCGGGAGGAAGTGGTCGACGATGCACGAGGGGAAGAGGCCGACGCGCACGATCGGATCGGTCGGGTTGGTCTGCGTGATCTCGCGTGCGCGGTAGTGGAGCGGCTGCTGCGCCACCGCGGGGAGGCTCTTCTCCTTGCCGAGATCGCCGAACGGGAGACGCACCAGGCTGCCATGACGGAGCGGGCCCTGGAGCGCCGAGAGCCAGCCGGTCATGCGATCGATGCGCTGCGGCGAGGTCCACTGCGACAGCGCGACGCGTTTGGCCCACGAGATACCCGTGCGCTGGACGGCAAGCGCGCGCACGTCGGTGATGAGCGACGCGATCGGGATGCCGACCGGGCACACCGTGTCGCACGCATTACAGCCGACGCACATCTGCTGCTCGTACGCGACGCTGTCGAGGCCGTGGTGGAACGGCGACACCACGAGTCCGATCGGTCCGGTGTAGATGTGGCCGAAGACGTGCCCGCCGACCACCTGGTAGGTGGGACAGACGTTGCTGCACGCGCCGCATTTGATGCACCGCAGCGCCTCGCGGAACGCTTGGTCCTCGCGCATCGCGGTGCGGCCGTTGTCGACGAGCACGAAGTGCAGCTCCTTCGGACCGTGCACACCGATCTGCGTCTTGAGCTCGATGTCCGCGGAACGCGACGGTCCGGTGATGAACTGCGTGTAGGTGCTGATCTTCTGGCCGGTCGCGCTGCGCGCGAGGAGCTTCAGCACCGCTGCGGCGTCGTCGAGCGACGGAACGACCTTCTCCACGCCGACGACGGCGATGTGGACCGCAGGAAGGCTCGTCGCCAGGTCGGCGTTGCCCTCGTTCGTGACGAGGACGAGCGTGCCGGTGTCCGCGATCAGGATGTTGCCGCCGGTGATGCCGACGTCCGCTTTGAGGAACGAGCCGCGGAGCTCGTCGCGCGCGACCGCCACGAGGGACGCGGTGTCGTCGCTCACCGGATGCCCGACGACCTTCGCGAACAGCGCGGCGATCTCCTCGCGGGTCTTGTGGATCGCCGGCGCGATGAGGTGCGATGGGCGCTCGCCCGCGAGCTGGACGATCCATTCGCCGAGGTCGGTCTCGACGGCGGTGATGCCGTTCGCCGCGAGGTGTTCGTTCAGCTCGATCTCTTCGGTGGCCATCGACTTCGACTTGACGACGAGCTTCGCCTTCTTCGCTCGGCAGATCGCGGTGACCACGCGGCGCGCCTCCTCGGCATCGACCGCGCGATAGACCTTCGCGCCGACCGCCTCGGCTTCCTTGGTGAAGCGGTCGATGAGCGCGGGCAGGTCGTCGACCGCGCGTTTCTTGCGCTCGGTGAGGTCGGCGCGCAGAGCGGGCCAATCGATCTCCCGCATGCGGTCGGCGCGCCGCAGGCCGAGCGCCGGCAGCGCGCGGTGGAGCGCGACCCGCAGCTTGTCCGAGTCGAGCGCGCGGTCGAGCTTGCGGCGGAATTCGGTCTTTGAGGCGGTCACGAGAGCACCAGATACCGGATCCAGATATCGATCGTCGCGACGACCAACGTGGCGAGCGTGGCGGGGACTCCGTACCGAAGGTACTGCGCGAACGTGATCGGATGGCCGCGCGCCTCGCTCATGCTCGCGACCACGACATTCGCCGATGCGCCGATGACCGTCGCGTTACCCCCGAGGTTCGCGCCGAGCGCGAGCGCCCAGATGAGCGGCTCGCGGTCGACGGACTGCCCGAGCTGTTGGATGAGCGGGACCATCGTCACGGTGTAAGGGATGTTGTCGACGATCGCAGAGATGAAACCGCTCATCCAGAGGACCGCGAGCGCGGCCAGATCGGTCCGGCCGCCGGTCCACGAGAGAACGGTCGTCGCCAGGTCCGAGATGATGCCGGCCTTCACGACGGCGCCGACGATGATGAACAGTCCGATGAAGAAGAACAGCGTGGGCCACTCGACCGTGTTGAAGATCTCGTGCACATCCTCACGCGCCACGATCATCAGGACCACCGCTCCGGTCATGGCAATCGTCGCGCCCTCGAGCCCCAGGGCCCGGCTGAACAGGAAACCCAGGATCGTGAGCGCCATGACGGCGAGCGCGGTCCGCATCAGGGGCACGTTGACGATCTTGCGCTCCTCCGTCACGAGACGCGCGATGTCGTCGGGCTCGAGCGCCGAGGTCGCGGCGCGCAGCTCGTCGCGGAACAACCAGCGCGCGAGCGCCAGATAGACCGCGAGGGCGACGGTCGCGGCCGGCGCGAGGTTCACGAGGAAGTCATTGAAGTCCTTGCCCATCTGGCTACCGATGATGATGTTCGGCGGATCGCCGATGAGGGTCGCGGTCCCTCCGATGTTCGACGCGATCACCTGCGAGATGAGGAACGGGACCGGCGAGGTCCCGAGCCGCTGAGCCACGAAGAACGTGATCGGCGTGAGCAGGACGACGGTCGTCACGTTGTCGAGGAAGGCGCTCACGACGGCGGTGATCACGCTCGTCAGCAGGAGGAGACGGTACGGCTGACCCTCCGCGCGCCGCACGGCCTCGACCGCGATCCATTGAAAGACACCGGTCTTCGCCATCACGTTCGCGATGATCATCATTCCCGCCAGCAGGAAGATCACGTTGAAGTCGACGAAGGCGAACGCCTCGCGCTGGTCGACGAGTTTCAGCAGGATGACGAGCGATGCGCCCAGCAGCGCCGCGAGCGTGCGATGGATCTTCTCCGTGACGATGAGTGCATAGATCCCGAGGAAGATCGCGCCCGCGAGTAGCTCTTCGCCTCTCATCCGCCGCCAGTATCGCCGCTGGCGCGATATGCGCGGTCGAGCAGGTCCATCAGGTGCACGACGGTGATGGGCGCCCGCGCGGCCCGAAGCCCGGCGGCGATCTGCATCTGGCAGCCGGGGTTCGCGGTCACGATCAGCTCCGCGCCGCTGCGCGTGATGTGGCCGACTTTGCGCTCGAGGAGCTTCCTCGAGAGCTCGGGCTGCGTGACGTTGTATGTGCCCGCGCTGCCACAGCACCAGTCGGCCTCGCCGAGCGGCATCACCTGAAGCTCGGGGATCGCGGCGAGAAGTGCGCGTGGCTGCTCGCGGATGCGCTGCCCATGGAGCAGGTGGCATGGATCGTCGTACGCGACACGAGTTCGTAGCGGACCCGGTGCCGCGCTGAGGCCGGCATCCGAGAGGAACTCGCTCGCGTCCTTCACGCGCTTCGCGAAGCGCGCCGCCCGCTCGGACCAGGCGGGGTCGTCCTTCAGGAGCCAGCCATATTCCTTCAGCGCGGCGCCGCAGCCCGCGGCGTTCACGATGAACGCATCCACCTCGAGACTTTCGAGAGACGCGATGTTGCGTCGCGCGAGGACGCGGGCGTCGGTCCGCTCGCCCGCGTGGGCGTGCAGCGCCCCGCAGCAGGTCTGCGTCTCGGGCACGATGACCTCGAAGCCGTTGCGCGAGAGCACGCGCGCGGTCGCGGCGTTCGTGTCGGCGAACGCCGCGCGCATCACGCAGCCGGTGAAGAGCGCCACGCGGCCGCGGAGCGTCCCCTGGGCGGGATACGCGGCGGGGAGCGCGCGCGAGAACGCGCGATCGGGGACGAGCTCCAGCAGGTCGGCCAGGCGTCGTGCGACGCCGACGCGCTTCCCGATCACGCGTAGCACGGCCGCCGCACCGAGGCGCTTCGAGAGCACCGAGAACTGCGCGAAGGCGCGTAGGACCGCCGGCCGGGGCAGCAGGGCGCGGAACGCGACCCGCCGGATCAGCCGTTCGGAGAACGACCGCGGCCGCGCGGCCTCGATTTGCGAGCGCGCCCCCTCCATGAGCTTGCCGAACTCCACTCCGGACGGGCAGGCGGTCTCGCAGGCGCGGCAGTCGAGGCAGCCGTACATGTGCCGCTCGAACGGATCGCTGGTGACGTCGACGCGGCCCTGCCACACGGTCTCCATGAGCCGGATGCGCCCGCGTGGCGAATCCATTTCCACCCCGAGGACCGCGTACGTGGGACACGTCGGCAGGCAGAAACCGCAGTGCACGCACCGCTGCAGGAGATCGGGAGACGGCGCGTCGGCGTTCGGATAGCCGCTCATCCCGCGGCGGATCGACCGGGCTCGAGGATGCCGCGTGGATCGAATGCCTCTTTCAGACGGCGCATGAGGAAGAGCCCCGCGGGCTCGGCATCGCCCCACACGCGAAGACGCGCGCGCAGCGAGTCAGGCCGCCGTTCGATCCGCCCGGAGCCGCCGCACACGCGCGCCGCCGCGAGGAGCGCGTCGGTGCCACCGATGACGACCGCGTCGTCGCCGCGCAGCACCACGCGCACGATCCCGCTTGCGGCGTCGGCCACGAACTGCGTGAACCCTTCCAGTCGCGCCGCGGTCGACGCGAAGGCGGGCTGCGCGCCGAGCGGCAGGGCCGCCCGCACGACCGTGCCATCACCGTGGGCCGAGAGGTCATTCATGGTCGCGAGGACGGCGGACAGGCCCTCGTGACGCTGCGCGCTCGTTCCCTGCGCGCGCGCTGACTGTGAGAAGAGCTCGAGCGTGCGCTCGACCGGCGCGGCATCGCCCTCGGCTTGGAGCAGAAGCACCCACGCGCCGCCCGGGCCGCCCGAGATCGCGAGGGCCGCGGGACGCGCGGACGTGCGGACGATCGCGTCAGCCGCGGCGAACGCGTCCGCGCTGCGCGCGAACTGCGCATGCGCGCCAGAGGTGACCGGCGGCCGCGGCAGGACCTTGAAGGTGCACTCGACCAGCACGCCGAGCGTGCCCAGCGACCCGACGAACAGCTTGTTCAGGTCGTAGCCCGCTACGTTCTTCACCACCCGGCCGCCGGAGCGGGCAGTGGTCCCGTCTCCAAGGACGGCAGTCGTGCCGATGAGGAGATCGCGGACGCCGCCGTACCGCGAGCGCCAGAATCCGTTGCTGTTCGCCGCGACGATCCCGCCGATCGTCGCCGCATCCGCGTGCGGTGGGTCGAGTGGCAGGAACTGACCGGCGCGCGCGAGCGCGGTGCGCACCTCGGCGAAGCGCGTGCCCGCCGCCACCGTGACCGTGAGGTCGGCCGGCACGTGCGCGACGATGCCCGCAAGCCCCGTCGTGTCGAGCACCGCATCGGCCGGGAGGACCTCGCCGAGGTAGTCCTTCGTGCCGGCGCCTCTGACGCGCAGGCTGCGCGACGCGGCGGCGGATTCGGCGACCGCGCGCGCACACGCGGCGGCGTCCGCGGGTCGGATGCGGTCCGTCATCGCCTGGCGGCGAGCTGGAACTCGCGACAGCGTCCCGGAGTGGGAAAGATCTTTCCGGGATTCGCGAGGCCGGCCGGATCGAACGCGGACTTCACGCGACCCATCGTCGCGAGATCGTCGGCGGTGAACTGCAGCGGCATGAAGCAGTTCTTCTCCATGCCGACGCCGTGTTCGCCGGTGATCGACCCGCCTGCCGCGACGCACGCCTCGAGGATCTCGAGGCCGGCCTGCTTCACCCCCTCGAGCTCGCTCTCGTTCGCGAAGAGGATGAGGGGATGGAGGTTGCCGTCGCCGGCATGGAAGACGTTCGCGATGCGTACGCCGTGCCGCTGCGCGACCTCGCGGACCGTGCGCAGCACGTCGGGCAGGCGCGTGCGCGGGATGACGCCGTCCTGCACGTAGTACGCGGGCGCGAGCCGGCCCATTGCGGCGAACGCGCCCTTGCGTCCCGCCCACAGCCGGTCGCGCTCGAGCGTGGTCGCCGCGCGTCGCAGCGTCGTCGCGCCGTTCGCGCGGCAGATCGCCTCGATCCGCGTCGCGGCTTCATCGAGGCCATCGCGCAGGCCGTCGACCTCCATGAGGAGGATCCCGCCGGCGTCGAGCGGGTAGCCCGCGCCCACCGCCGCTTCGACCGCTTCCGTCGCGAGCTGATCCATGAGCTCGATCGCGCTCGGCACGATGCCCGCGCCGATGATCGCCGAGACCGTCTCGGACGCGCCGTCGATCGTCGGGAACGCGGCGAGGATCGTGCGCTTGTCCTCAGGCAGCGGCGTGAGGCGCACCGTGATCTCCGTGACGATGCCGAGCGTCCCCTCCGAACCGACGAACGCGCCGATGAGGTCGTAGCCCGCGTACTCCACCGCCTTGCCGCCGAGGCGCACGACGCTGCCGTCCGAGAGCACGAGCTCGAGACCCGTGACGTGGTTCGTCGTGACGCCGTACGCGAGCGTGTGCGGACCGCCGGAGTTCTCGGCGACGTTGCCGCCGATCGTGCACGCCTTCTGGCTCGACGGATCCGGCACGAAGTAGAGCCCGTGCGGTGCGGCCGCGGTGGAAAGGTGCAGGTTCACGAGGCCCGGCTGCACGACCGCACGCATGTTGGGCACGTCGATCTCCAGGATCCGCGACATCCGCGCGAACGAAACGACCACGCCGCCCTCGACGGGAATGGCGCCGCCGGACAGACCGGTGCCCGCACCTCGAGGCACGATCGGCACGTCGTGCTGATGGCAGAAGCGCGAGAGCTTCGCGACGTCGGCCGTTTCGTTCGGCAGCACGACCGCGTCGGGTGTCGCGGTGTCGACCGCGCCGTCGAATTCGTAAATGAGAAGGTCCTCGCGGGTTCCGAGGACCTTGTCCGTTCCGAGCAGATCGATGAGCGCGGAGACCAGCGGCGCTCCGCGAAGGCCCGCGCGCACCGTCACGCCGAGGGCTCGGTCTTGTCGCGCAGCGCCGCGGCGAGCTCCGAAGCGGAGCGCCGCAATAGCGGCACCAGCTCGGTGCAGCGCTGGCGCGTCAGGCGGTTCGCCGGTGCCGAGATCGAGAGCGCTCCGATGAGCTCGTTCGGAGCGCCCATCACCGGGACGGCGACGCACCGGACCCCGTCGTCGTACTCCTCGTCGTCGATCGCGTAGCCACGCTCGCGGATCTCCTCGACCGCGCGCCGCAGCACCGCGGCGTCGACGATCGTGTGCGGCGTGTACGGCCGAAGCTCCAGGCGGTCGAGGACGCTGTCGCGCCGCGCGGCCGGAAGCGCGGCGAGCAGCGCCTTGCCTGCGCCGGTCGCATGCAACGGCACGCGGTTTCCGGCCTGGGTGAAGAGCCGGACGACCTGGGGGCTGGGGATCGTCTCGATGTAGACGGCGGCGAGATCATCGAGCACGACGAGGTTCGCCGTCTCACGCGTGGCTTCGGTGATCGCGCGCAGGACCGGCCGGGCGCGCAGGCGAAGCTCCCCGAAGCGCGAGCGGCCCTCGGCCAGGGTCGCGAGCTTCGCCCCCGCGTAGTAGCGGCTGGTCTCCGGGTTCTGGCGAACATAGCCGCGACGCAGGAGTGTGGATAGGAGACGATGGACGGTGGAGACATGGAGGCTGGTGCGCGCCGCGAGCGCGGTGATCGAGACCTCACCTTCGGCCGCCGCGAGGGCCTCGAGGAGGTCGAGCGCCCGATCGACCGACTGGACCGATCGGCGGGCGCGCTTCGGTGCCGGGCTGGAATCTTTCGCTTCGCGCAATCTTTCCTCTACTACGTGAAAGGATAGCCGTTGGACCCTAAGCCATGAACAAGGACGAGCGCCGCGAGAGCCTCGAAGCCCAGGTCGCGTCCTTCCCGGACGCGCCGGGCGTCTACCTGTTCAAAGACGCCCGTGGACGTGTCCTTTATGTGGGCAAGGCCGACGTCCTGCGCGACCGCGTCCGCGCCTACTTCGGGCCGAGCCTCGATGTGCGCCACATCCGCATGGTCGAGCGGGCCGAGCGCCTGGAATTCGCCGTGACCGGCTCGATCTCGGAGGCGTACCTCCTCGAGGCGAATCTCATCAAGCAGCACAAGCCGCGCTACAACATCCGGCTCAAAGACGACAAGTCCTATCCCTACGTGAAGATCACGCTCGGCGAAGACTTCCCACGCATCCTTCGCACGCGCTCGCTCGGCGACCGCACCGCGCGCTACTTCGGTCCGTTCGCGAACGCGAAGTCCGTCGATCAGTCGCTCGATCTCCTCCAGAAGCTGTTCCCGTACCGGACCTGCAAGCTCACGATCCTCGCGGGCGACGAGGGCCGCGGACACACCGTTCCACCGAGCGCGCTTCCGGGTGGACGTCCCTGCCTCCTCTTTCACCTCAAGCGCTGCACCGCACCGTGCGTCGGGAACACGACGAAGAACGAATATCGCGCGACCGTCGACAAGAGCGTCCTTTTTCTGGAGGGACGCTACGAGACGCTCGCGCGCGCCACGCGCACGGAGATGGAGTCCGCCGCCGACACGCTCGAGTTCGAGCGTGCCGCCGCATTGCGCGACCGTCTGACCGCCATCGACCGCACCCTCGACAGGCAGGAAGTGCACGCGTACAAGGGCGACGACTTCGACGTGCTCGCGTCTGCGATCGCCGAGGGCGACGCTGTCGTCCAGCTGTTCCGCGTGCGCGACGGCACACTCGTCGGCCGCGATCATTTCGCGCTCGAGGGATCCGAAGGCGCGGGCGCGCCCGAGGTGATCGCCTCGTTCCTGCGCCAGCACTACAGCGCGGCGACGATGCTGCCGCCGGAGATCGTGACACCCGCGACGCTGCCCGATGCCGCGTCGCTCGAAGCGTTCCTCACCGAGCGCCGCGGCGGACCGGCGCGCTTGCACGTGCCGCAGCGTGGCAAGAAGCGGCATCTGGCCGAGCTCGCCGAGCGCAACGCGAGCGACGCGCTCGAACAGGAGCGCGTCCGGTGGCTCGCGGACCGCGGCAAGACTGACGTCGCGCTGCGCGAGCTGCAGGAGGCCCTCGGTCTCGAGGGGCCGCCGAAGCGGATCGAGTGCTACGACGTGAGCCACGTGCAGGGCACGAGCGTCGTGAGCTCGATGGTCGTCTTCGAGGATGGCCGCCCGGCGAAGTCCCAGTACCGCCGCTTCCGCGCACGTATCGCCGACCGGAACGACGACTTCGCGAACATGCGCGAAACGCTCAAGCGTCGCTTCGCGAGGGCCTTTGTCGGGAGCTCCGGTGGCGACGGAAAGGACGCCGACGCCCGGACGAATTGGCCGCTGCCCGACCTGATCATCCTCGACGGAGGCAAAGGGCAACTGTCCGCCGGTCTCGCGGCGCTCGCGGACGCCGGTCGTCTGCAGATCCCGATCGCCGCGCTGGCGAAGGAGCGCGAGGAGTTGTTCGTGCCGAACCGTCCGGACCCGATCGTCCTGCCGCGCAACGCGCAGGGCCTCTATCTCGTGCAGCGGATCCGCGATGAAGCCCACCGCTTCGCCGTCACGTACCACCAGAAGGTGCGCGCGCGCCGTGCGGTGCGCTCGATCCTGGACGACATCGCGGGTGTCGGTCCGGCCCGCAAACGTGCGCTGCTCCGGAAGTTCGGCTCAGTGCGAGCAATGCAGGATGCGCCGGTCGAGGATCTCGCCGCGGTCGGCGGCGTCGGCGCGGCTCTCGCGGAGCGCATCAAGTCGGCGCTCACGTCCTGATGCTCGTGAGGCGCGCCGGCCTCGGTGACCTGGGTGACCTGGCGCCGCTCTTCGACGGCTACCGCCAGTTCTACGGACAGCGCTCCGATCTGGCGACCGCGCGCGCGTTCCTCGCCGAGCGCCTGCGCCGTGACGAGGCGGTGATCTTCATCGCGATCGCCGACGACGTGGTGCTGGGCTTCACACAGCTGTATCCGTCCTTCTCGTCTGTGTCGGTGAAGCGCCTGTGGATCCTGAACGACCTCTTCGTGAGCCCAGCCGCGCGACGCGGCGGCGTCGGCAGGCGCTTACTTGAACGAGCCCGGGAGTGGGCCGTCGAGACCGACGCCAAGGGCCTGACGCTCACGACGGCGCTCACCAACAGCGCGGCCAGGTCGCTCTACGAGTCCTGCGGTTGGCGGCGGGACGACGAGTTCGCGCATTACCAGTTGCTGGTGTGACGCCCGGTCTCGGTCTGTGATCCGCGATGGGGACCGTTGACTCATCGCAGGCTGTTTAGGTTCTACGTCCCAGGTGTCGGTCAGGCGCGCCGTAGTTCAGCGATCGCGCGGACTTGGCGCACGCGTGTGGCCGTTACGAGCACGATCAGCGCTCCGGCGAGCAGGTCGCTGAGCTGATCGATCGACTCGAGGGTCTCAAGCGGGCCGGCGTAGCGCAGAAGGTAATCCAAGCGTAGTAGTCCAACGACGACGAACACCGCCGCGAGCAGAAGGCCGGCTCGTCGCGGTCGTGCGGAACGTCGGACTAGGAAGAACGCAGCCGACAGCGCCCCCACAACAACCAGCGCCACGTCGATGGCCAGAAGCTGTTGGAAGCGCTCAGCCGGACGGAGGAACGGAAGGTAGACGGGGAGCGACGCCACGACTACGCGAGCAGGCAACGTGAGGGCGTAGACCCCGAGCGCCTCCAACTCAGTGCGGAGCGGGATAGGTATGCGGACGAAGCTGGCCACGAGCACGCCGAGCACGAGTCCCGGCACCAGCCACAGCTGAGGGATCACGAAGTCGAAGTCTTTCATGCCTTCGCAGGCCGCCGCGTCTCCGGCGGCGCACTGGATCGGAGGAATGAGATGGCGGAGCGCACCGACGACCCCGACAGCCGCGAACGCCAGCACCCCGCGCCAGCCGCCCAACCGCCACCCGACGAAGCTACCCGCGAAGGTGCCGACCGCGAGTGTCGGCTCGAGGCGTGGCGGACCGGAAGGGATCCCGAACCGTCCGCTGCTCCACAGTTCGAGGCCGATGCCACTGGCGACGCCGTACGCGAGGAAGTAAGCGCCGATAGCCGCGAGCACCACGAAGCCCAGCCTGCGATCGTCCGTCATGAAGTCACTATCGCATCGCACAAGGCCGTCACCCTACCGCGGGTTGTTGTCTTGCTAACTGCTTTCGCATTTCGCCCTTAGGCTGACCCCATGGTCGTCGCGTCTCGGGCGCGTCACGCAGCAACGCTTGCGCTTGGCGGGGAGCCGAGTGCATGAGCCTCGGCGAGGTCTTCGCTGACGGCACGGTCGTGCGCGCCTATCGGTCGCGTCCGCCCTATCCCGATGCCGTGTTCAATTTGCTGCAGGGTCGCCTCGTCGCGCCACGAACCGTCCTCGATGTCGGTGCGGGGACCGGAGCGCTCGCGCGCAAGATGACCGCGTTCGCCGAGCGGATCGACGCAGTCGAACCGTCGGCCGCGATGATCGCCGAGGGCCGCGATCTTCCGGGCGGCTCAGACCGACGCATCCGCTGGATCGCAGCTCGAGCTGAAGAGGCGCCGCTCGATCCGCCGTATGGACTGATCGTGTGCGGTGCGAGCCTGCATTGGATGGAGCCCGGCCTCGTTCTGCCCCGCTTTCGTGGGTCCCTTGCGCCTGGCGCATACCTGGCGATCGTGGACAACGAGAACGTCCACGGGCCGTACCGCGACGAGGTGTGGGCGATCACCGATCGCTACGCCGCCGTTGCCCAGCACCCCGAGACGCCCGACGCGATCGCCGCACTGCGCGCGTCCGGTCTGTTCGCGATCGCGGACGAGGAGCGAACTGAGCTGATGCCGTTCGAGCAGTCCGTGGACGATTACATCGAGTTCCTCCACAGCACGAGCGTCCTGACGCATGCCCAACTCGGCGAGCGGGCCGCGGCGCTTGACGATGAGTTGCGAGGGGTGTTCGCGCACCACGGCGTCGAGACACTGCGCTATGGGGTCGTTGGCCGCGTGACCTGGGCTACTGCGCGATAGCCGTCACCTCATCGTTTCGATATCTCGGCTACAGAACAGTGAGGAACGCTTGACTTTCGATTAGGTCGGGTCGCATCTTCGCTGTATGGCAAATCCGGTGGTCGCGAAATGCCCGATCTGCGCGGCGAAGCTCAAGGTCGTGCGGCTCGAATGCGATAGCTGCGGTACACGCCTGGAGGGCTCGTTTTCACTGGGCCGTTTCCACGCCTTGTCCCCGGATCAGCTCGAGTTCCTCGAGACCTTCATCCGCGCGCGCGGCAACTTCAAAGACATCGAGCGCGAGCTCGGAATCTCGTACCCGACAGTCCGGTCGCGCCTCGACGCGATGATCCGCGCGCTTGGTTTCCCATCCCAAGCGGAGCCCGACCGCGAGAGCGAGCGACGCAAGGAGATCCTGCGTGAGCTCGCCGAAGGCCGCATCGCGGCGGACGACGCCGCGAATCTGCTCGAGAGCGAGCCGAGCGCATGACCGAGGAACGCCGCGACCCCGAGGAGCGCGGTACGCCCCGCGACGAGCCTGACGCGGCGCGTGATCAGGCGGCCGCCGGGGAGGGTCACCGGCGTGAGGAACGACGCGCGGAGCGGGAGGCGCGTCGGGCAGAGCGCGACGCGGAGCGAGCGGCGCGCCATGCCGAGCACGCCGCGCGCCGCGCCGAGCACCAATCGCATCGGTTCGAATTCAACTCCGGCTCCCGCGGCTTCACGATGGACGGCCGCGAGTTCGACCCCGGTCAGTTCGCGCGCGCGTTCGTCGGCGATTTCGTCGGCGACCTTGGCGGTGAAAGCTACTCGGAGGCGCTCGAAGAGCGCTTCACGTTCGAGCACACGCCGCGGCTGCATATCCGCAACGTCTCGGGCGAAACGTCGATCGCCGCCGCCGGCGCCCCCGGCGAGATCAGGGTCGTGGCGCGCAAGCGGGTGAGCGCGGGCAGCGAGGACCGCGCGAAGCGTCTCCTGCAGAACCTCGAGATCCGGATGGAGAAGCGGGGCGACGAGCTTCTCGTCGAGCCGCACCTGTACGAGCAGGAGCGCGGATGGCTCGATCTCTTCCGCGGGAAGCGCTTCCGTGTCGACTTCGACATCACCGTACCCGCGGAGTGCGCGATCGACGCGCAGACCGTGAGCGGCGAGCTCTCCGTCGAAGGCGTCCGCGGACCGCTCGAGATCCAGACGGTCTCCGGTGACCTGCGGCTCGAGGATCTCCAGGGGCCGATGCGGCTGAAGTCGGTGAGCGGCGACGTCGATTGCCGGCGGTATGTCGGGCACTTCGAGGGCAATACCGTGAGCGGTGACGTCACGATCGCCGCCGCGCGGCTGCGTTCGAGCCTGCTGCACACCGTGAGCGGTGACGTGCAGATCGAAGGTTGGCTCGATCCGCGGAAGGAGCACCGCTTCAAGACGATCAGCGGCGACATCGAGCTGGCCCTCGCCGAGCCTGACGCGACGATCGAATACCGTACCGCGAGCGGCGACGTCGAATGCGAGCTGCCCGCTCGCATCGTGCGGAACGCCCGCAAGGAATACAGCGTCGTCGTCGGCGGCGGACGCGGGCGCATCGGCGTGAAGACCGTAAGCGGCGATCTCACGGTTCGCGGCACGAGCGCGACGGCCCCGGACGACGCGCAACCCGAAGAGGCCGCGTCTGAAGAAGCGTCCAGAGCCGACGCCGAGCGGACCCAGCCAATGGACATGTCGTCGCGCGGAGAGGTGCGCTCGGTGCTCGAGCGGCTCGCGCGTGGCGAGCTCGGCGTCGATGACGCCGCGGCCGCGCTCGATTCAGCCCGCCGCGGGCGCTGACGTGCCGAGCGACGAAGGCAAGCAGGTCCTGAAGCTGCTCGCCGAGGGCAAGATCGACGTCGAGCAGGCGTTCCGGCTGCTGCGAGCGCTCGGCGACATCGACGAGAGACCGCGAGGCCAGAGCGCACCGCCGCCACCGCCACCGGGTCCTCCGGAGCCGCCGATGCCGCCCGGCGCCCGTGGCCGGATCCTGCGTATCCGGGTCACCGAGAACGGTCAGCAGAAGGTCAACGTCGCGATCCCCCTCGCGATCGCGCGGGTGGGGAAGATGAAGCTCGCATCCAGCGGGCTCGTGCGCGGCCACCTTGCGAAGTTCGGGATCGATCTCGACGAGCTCCTGCGCACGATCGACTACCCGGGAAAGTTCGTGGACATCGCCGACGACGAAGATCGGGTGGAGATTTTCGTCGAGTGACCCCCGCCGTCGTCGCGACGGGGCTGGTGAAGGAATTCGAGAAGGGTCGCTACACGCTGTGGCAGCGGCTGCGCCGCGAGCCTGACCGTCGCACGCGCTTTCGCGCCGTAGACGGGATCGATCTGCGAGTGGAGACCGGCGAGATCTTCGGTCTGCTCGGACCCAATGGGGCCGGGAAGACCACGACGATGAAGATGCTCTCGACGCTGCTCGAGCCCACCAGCGGCACGATCGAGGTCCTGGGCATCGACGTGGCGCGCCATCCGCGCGAGGTCCGCGCGAGGCTCGGCGCGATGCTCTCCGGCGAGCGGAGCCTCTACTGGAAGCTCACCGGTCGCGAGAACCTCGAATACTTCGCGGCGCTGTATCACGTCCCGCCGAAAGACACACGCGAGCGGATCGATCGGTCGCTCGCTGCGGTGAAGCTCAGCGACCGAGAGGACGATTACGTCGAGCGCTACTCGACGGGCATGCGTCAGCGGCTCGCCCTCGCGCGAGCGCTCCTTCCCGATCCGCCGCTCGTCATCCTCGACGAACCGACCGTGGGCCTCGATCCGCAGTCGTCACGTGATCTGCGCGACCGCGTTCGTGATCTTCGAGCTCAGGGCCGCACCATCCTTCTCACGACGCACTACATGGAGGAGGCCGACCAGCTCTGCGACCGCGTGGCCATCATCGATCACGGCAAGATCGTCGCGCTGGATTCGCCGGCTGCCCTGAAGCGGACGATCCGCGCGGAGGAGATCGTGCGGCTCGAGATCGGCCTTCACGGCGACGGCTCTGGGCTTCTCGCGCAGCTCGGGCGCGCCGGCACCATCGCTCGTCAACAGCAAACGAACGGCACGCTCGCGGTGACGATCCATTGCTCGTCCGCTCGCGACCTGGTGCCGGCCGCCTTCGATGCCGCGCGAGCGCATGGCGCGACCGTGCAGCACGTCGAGGTGGTTCCGGTCACGCTCGAAGACGTGTTCCTGTCGGTGACCGGGCGCGAGCTGCGCGAGTGACCGTCGCCGCGGATATCCGGGCCTTCATCGCGTCCGCGCGCAAGGAGCTGCGGATCATGCGGCGCTACCCGACGCTGCTCCTGAGCGTGCTCTTCTGGCCGATCCTCCTCCCCGCCGCCGCGGTCCTGATGGGTCGTGCCTACTCCGGGTCGAACGATCCGCAGGCCATCGAGGCGTTCGCGCAGCGTGCGGGAACGTCCGAGGTCACGGGATTCGTGTTCGTCGGCTACGCGATGTACATGTGGCTGTCGGCGATGCTCTGGGGTCCCGGCTCGGCGCTGCGCACTGAGCAGGTGCGCGGCTCGCTCGAGGCGGTCTTCCTCACGCCGGCGTCCCGGCTCGTGCCGCTCTTCGCTCCGCCGATCGCCGCGCTCCCCGCGATCATCCTCGACTTCGTCGTGATCTTCCCGGCGATGTGGCTCCTCTTCGGGGTCGTGCTGCCCGTGGACGCGATGCTGCGCGCGGTCGCGGTCGCGATGGTCGGGATCCCGGCGCTCTACGCGATCGGCGCCCTGTTCGCGTCGCTGGTGCTGCGATACGGCGAGATCGGCCCCGTCGTGCACCTCACGCGCGGGATCTTCGTCCTAGCGTGCGGCATCACGTTCCCGGTCGCGATGCTTCCCGCGTGGGCGCAGGTCGGCGCCGCCTTGCTCCCGCCGACCTACACCGTCGCGGACACACGCGCGGTGCTGCTGCGCGGTGAAGGCCTCGGCGCCGTGGCAAGCGACCTGATCTTCGTCGTGGCGCTCACCGTCATCGTCGGAGTGCTCGCGTCTGTCGTGTTTCGCTGGCTCGACCAGAGCGCGCGACGCACGGGCATGTTGGGCCGCTACTAGTGTCGCGCGCCGGAACTCCCTTGCCGCTGCATCAGCCCGGCACGGCCGATGCCGGTGTCGCCTTCGTCCGCGCGCTCGGTCATGCATCTATGGATGCACTCCCTCGCGTGCTCCTCGGC
>Ga0066710_100000455_pt1 | contig 24753 bp, 12 predicted proteins | sample GraSoiAngelo_159_FD_79666 | JGI IMG/M metagenome (GOLD analysis project Ga0066710, IMG submission 79666) | Grasslands soil microbial communities from the Angelo Coastal Reserve, California, USA - 14_1009_16_40cm | ecosystem: Environmental > Terrestrial > Soil > Grasslands | place: USA...
CCGATCAACGTCGGGGTCCAGACGGATACCAGCGAGGCCGACGTCGACAACGGTCACCGGTACCTCGATACACACCTTCTGAGCAATCGGAGGTTGTACACGCTGAGGCTCAGCGCCCGCGACTCATCGCGCAACGCGCCCCAGTACCCTGCGCCACTGCTCGGAACGTTGCTCCCGAGCCTCCCGAGCGCCACTCGCCGCGAGATCACACTGACGGTCTGGAGCGGCAACGGAACGGCGACGGTGGACCGCCAGCGCATCACCACCGATTGGAGCAACTTCCCCGCCAAGCCGGGATGGCCAGTGGCGTTGCCGCCGAGAGGGATCGCCAACGGGTATCGAAGCCTGCTCCGAGGGATCCGGGCCGTCGACCTCGGCGGCGGCACCCGGCGCATCCTCGTCCAGGTGGACGGGCACTTCGTGTGCATCCGGCCGGACGGGGCGCCGGTCTGGGACCAGCCGATCGACCTCCGAATCGACTACGGAGGAGAAGACGGCAACGCATTCCCCGCCTTCGTTGTCGACGACGTGGACGGCGACGGAACAAAGGAAATCCTGGTCAGCGGCCTCATCTGGGACGGCCTCGTGCCCCACGTCGAGATTCGGCTGTTGCGTCCCGATGGCACGAGTTACGGACCGGGCTGGCCCCTGACGTTTCCCACCGAAGCGGATGGGCTCTACAGGGAAGCCTTCGGAAAACTCCACGTCGGCGACGTGGACGGCGACGGCCGGAAGGAGATCATCTTCTACGAGAAGGCACACAACAGCATCCTCATTCCACCAGAGGCGCGCGGGATAGGTAAGATCCATGTCGTCCGCCTCGACGGCACGCCCGCGCCAGGCTGGCCGAGACAATTCATGGTCCCCCAGGGGCGGCTCGCGGTGGGCAATCTGGATGGCGACACGGCCGACGAGATCGTGCTCGACGCCGGTGACGGATTCATCGCCTTCGACGGGAACGGCAGTGTGCTCTCCGGCTGGCCCGCGCCCATCAACCGGGGTTACCAGCGCCGGTTCGAGCTGACTCAGCTCGATGCTGGCCCGGAGCTCGAGCTGTTGTACTCGCAGATCGGCGCCAACAGCGATCGCTACGAAGTGGGCGTGATCGAGCACTTCGGCCGGCCGAAGACCGGCTTCCCCGTTCTGCTGGATTCGCAGGTCTCGAGGGCCCCTGGCGAATGGCCACGCGCCAACCCCTCTTCGCCGATCTTTGCCCAGGCCGCGCAGGTCATCCCGGGCGGCGATCCTGAGATCGTTGTCGCGTACGACAAGGTCCAGGTGCTGAACCCCAACGGCACCATCGCGACCACTTTCCCGATGATCGATCTCGGGGCACAGTCATTGGGGCTGCAGGTGCTCGACCTCGATCACGACGGCTCGCCCCCTGAGTTCGTCATCCCCGTCCTCTACTGGCAGAACGACGACGGGTACATCCAGCCAGCCTATGAGGACCTGGTCGCCTACCGGCGGAATGGCACCGCAGTAGCGAACCCTTCCTGGCCGGTCCACCTGCAGATGCCGTTCTGGTTCAATCACACCGCGCCGGCCGCTCATGTCGCCGACATCGACGGGGACGGCCGATTGGAAGTGATACACGCGAGGATCCCGATGAATGTCGACGAGGCCTGGATCGACGCGTTCGAGATTCGCTGAGCGCCCGGCGGGCTTCGCCCATGAGCCGCCTCATGTCTCCAGCCGGCCCGGGGGCGTCGGCGGCAATGATCTCTACGCCGCGACGCGCGCGAACCAACCGGATCGGGGCTGCGCTGCCTGGCTCTATTTCGCCGCAGGGACCTTCAGCGCGGCCAGCCTGGCCAGCATGTCCTCGGCGGAGGTGGCCGGCTTCACCGCCTTGTCGATGGCGGCGATGTCGCCGTGCTTGTCGATGTAGAAGGTCCAGCGATTGGCGACCCCCTGGGGGTTGAGCACGCCGTACGCCGTGGCGACCGCCTTGGTGGGGTCGCCGAGCATCGGGAAGTCGGCTTTCTCGGACTCCGCGAACGCCTTGTTCCCTTTCTCGCCTTCGACCGGATCGACGCTGGCCATGAAGTAGGCCACGTCGTACTTGCGGAGCCGGTCGCCGTTGGCGGCCAGCGATTTGCACTCGGCGGTGCAGCCCTGCGTGAAGGCCTTGGGGAACCAGGCCAGCACCACCGCCTTCTTTCCCTTGTAGTGGGACAGGCGATAGGTCTTGCCGTCGCTGGCCACGAGCTTGAAGTCCGGAGCCTTGTCCCCCACGCCGAGCTGGGCGGCCCGGGCCGCCCCCGCGCCCACGATCATCACCAACGCCAGCGTCGAGACCACGCGCATCGGAATCCTCCTCGCCCGAGTGTCCACCGCATCGGCGGGCGATAGTATCCTCCGGTTGACTTTCGCTTTTTATTCGCTATGATGGGCCATCCCGTATCGAGGAGGTTCCCATGACCAATCGCGAGTTCTGCCTGGACCGCCGCCAGCGCGAGCGCAAGGCGTTCGTCAACGTCCTGAAGGCCGTTCCCCAGGGCCAGCTCGCCTATCGGCCGCATCCCCGCTGCCGGACGGCAGGCGAGCTGGCGTGGCTCATCGCCGCCGAGGACGCCGCCCTCATCCCCCTCATCCAGAAGGGCTCCGTGGAGTGGATGGAGGTGCCGCCGCCGACCAGGGTCGAGGACATCGTGGCCGAGTACGAGCGCAACGTGGCCGCGGTCGACCAGCTCATCGCCCGGACCGACGACCAGGCCTGGCAAAAGAAGGGCCGGTTCTTCTTCGGCACGCCGACGCCGTGGGAGGACACGATCCAGAACTTCGTGTGGGGCTTCCTGCACGACGCGATCCACCACCGCGGTCAGCTCAGCACGTACCTCCGGCCGATGGGAAGCAAGGTGCCTTCCATCTACGGGCCGTCGGGAGACGACCCGGGGAGGTAGTGCTCCGGGGGCGGGACTTGACGGCCGTAAACTGGTCAGTATAACCTGACCACTTGGAGGGCGGTCGTGTCTCGTGTCGCGGCGACCGATTTCAAGGCGAGGTGCCTGCAGCTGATGGATCGCGTCGCGGAGCGGCGCGAGACCTTCGTCATCACCAAGCGCGGGAAGCCCGTGGCGAAGCTGGTGCCGGTAGGGCGGAGCCCCAAGGCCAGCCTCTTCGGCTGGCTTCGGGGTCAAGCCCGGGAATGCGGCGACATCGTCGGTCCAGCGGTGGCCGCGAACGAATGGGAGGTCCTGAAGGAGTGGGACGAGTTGAACGCGGCTGCCGGCAAGCGTCGCCGGCGGAGGAACGTCGGCCGGAAGAACCGGTGACCCTGCTCGACACCCACGTCGTCTATTGGCTGGCGGTCCACCCGGAGCGCCTCTCCCGCGCGGCGACCCGCGCCATCGCTGCGGCCGACAGGTCCGACGGCGTCGCGATCTCGACGATCTCCCTGTGGGAGCTGGCTCGGCTCATCGACAAGGGACGCATCCGGGTCGACGGCACGACCGAACGTTTCCTGATACGCCTCGGGGAAAGGCCCGGTATGACGCTTCTCGAGATCACCCCCCAGGTCGCGGCCCTGGCTGTCCAGTTCCCGCCCGACTTTCCGGCCGACCCGGGTGACCGGATCATCGCCGCCACCGCGCGGGCGCACGGCATCCCCCTCATTACCAGGGACGGCGCTCTCCAGGACAGCCCGTTGCTCCGAACGATCTGGTAGCCCGCCCGCCTAGCCTCCCTCGCCGAGCTGGCGGAGGATCTGCAGGCCGAGCGGGTTCTTCGGGTTGCGCTGCAGCAGCCGCTCCAGCACCTGGACCGCCTGGCGGCGCTGGCCCGCCTGGAGGTAGATCCTGCTGAGGGTGACGTAGGTCATCTCGAACTCGGGCGCCTGCTCGAGGCTCCGCTGGAGCAGCGTCACCGCCGCCTCGCGCTCGCCGCGGGCGGAGAGGACGAGGGCCAGGTTGTTGGCGGCCTCGCCGTAGGCCGGGCGCTTGTCGAGCGCCTGCTGGAAGAAGCGCCGCGCGGCCTCGAGGTCGCCCTGCCGGCCGAAGAAGATCCCGAGGTTGTTGAGCGCCTCCGGGAAGTCCGGGTCGACGGCCAGGGCCTTCTGGTACAGCTCGTAGGCCTGCGCCGGCTGGCCCGTCTGGAAGAGCGCGAAGCCGAGGTTGTTCAGCGCATCGGCGAAGTCGGGCCGGGCCTGCAGGGCGGCCCGGAAGCGCTCGATCGCGGCCGGCACCTCCCCGCTCTGCGCCAGCAGCGCGCCGAGGCTGTTGCTGGCGTCCGCGTAATCGGGCTTCAGGTCGAGGGCGCGCTCGAAGGCCGCCCGCGCCCCCAGGGGATTGCCCCGCTTCATGTACAGCGTCCCCAGGTTGTGGAAGGTGATCGCGCTCGGGTCGAGCCTGGCCACGCGCTCGAAGGCCGCGACGGCGGGAGCGTCGAAGCCCTGCTCGGACAGCTCCAGCCCGTACTGGAAGTAGTTGCGCTGCACCGGGCTCGAGTAGAACGTCCCCTCGAAGGGGACGGCCCGGGCGAGGCGCTCGGCCGGAGATGTGTCGATCCGCGGCAGGTCCTCCAGGATCTGCGACGCCGCGATCGGGTCGCGGTAGACCTTCACGACGTCGCCCTGGGCGCTCACGAGGAAGACGGTCGGCAGCCGCAGGTCCTCGCGGCGGTCGAACAGGTAGCGGTTCACGATGTCGTAGGTGCCGGCCACCTCTTCGCTCGCCACCATGACCGGGATGCCCAGGCCTTGCGCGGCGGCGCGGACGTTGCCCTCGTCCGCGGGCGCGTCGACGGCGACGGCCAGGATGGAGGCGCCGCGCGCGGCCAGCGCCTCGCGCTGGCCGGCCAGCCCCTGCAGCGCGGTCCGGGAGGCGGGAGCCCAGGTGGCCCAGAACAGCAGCAGCACGGGCCGGCCGGCGTGCTCGGCGAGAGAGTGTTCCCGGCCGTCGAGGTCCGTGAGCGCGAGCGCCGGGGCGGGGAATGCTTCGTAGAGCCACGTCGAGGCAGGAGGAGCCGCCGCCGGCCCGGCCGGGGGGGCGTCTGGCGCCGCCGATGCGACCAGGCCGGACGGAACGCTCGCCTTGCGGAAAGGCTCGCTCCGCACGCCGTCGCTGCCTTCCGCGATCCAGACGCGACGGTTGATGGGAACGTCGGCCAGGGTCTGGGTCGCGCCGCTCGGCCACGAGACGGTCACCTTGACGATGCGCTCGCTCCGGCCCAGGCCGAAGAGCAGCTCCTTCGAATGCTGCGACAGGAACCCGGAGCCGACCTGCACGACCTTCGTCCGGCGGAGCTGGTCGGTCTCGACGCTCACCCGCGCGCCGACGGCATCGCGGTTGCTCCGGGTCCCGGCCAGGCGGACCGCGAGCGCGGTGTTGCCCCCGGTGAAGTCGTTGCGGAAGAGACGGAGCTGGGGCGACGACCGGGGGGCCAGCAGGACGACGTCGGCGTCGCCGTCCAGGTCGTAGTCGAAGACCGCGAACGAGCGTCCGTCCTGGTCGAGGTCCAGACCCGCGCTGCCCGAGACCTCGTCGAAGCCGCCCCGGCCGTTGTTGCGCAGGAGCACGTTGCGCTCGTGCTGGGCCTGCGCGCCGTTGCTCACGAGGAGGCGGTTGGTGGCGCGCCAGCCGTCGTCGTAGGGCGTGCCGGGCTTGCGGGTCAGGGGCGACTGGGCGACCACCTGCCGCCAGAAGAAGCTGTCCACGTCCAGCGACGGGTCGTCGGCCTCCCGCGTGAACATGCCGTTCGCGACGTAGAGGTCGTCCCACCCGTCGTTGTCGAAGTCGAACGCGTCGGAGGACCAGGCCCAGCGCCCGAATTCGGCGCCCGCGCTCAGCGTCACGTCCTCGAAGGTGCCGTTGCCGCGGTTCCGGAAGAGGGAGTTGCCGCGCGTGTGGCGCCGGTAGATCTCCCGGATCTCCGGCGGGGCGTCGGGCTTGAAGGCCGGCTCGCTCGTCACGCGCTGCCCGGCCGCCGTCCACATGTTGCCGGTGTAGATGTCCAGGTGGCCGTCGTTGTCGTAGTCCACGAAGGCCGCGCTCATCCCCGCGCCGTAGTCCTCCACCCCGGCCTCGGCGGCGACGTCCTTGAAGCGGACCTGTCCGTTCACCCGGCCCAGGTTGTGGTACAGGTTCTTGCGGCCGAAGTCGTTCGACACCAGCAGGTCGGGCCACCCGTCTTCGTCGTAGTCGGCCCAGACGGCGGCGAAGCTGAACCGGTCGTTGTTCTGGCCGAGCCCCACCTCGTCGGTCACCTCCACGAACCGCCCGTGGCCGTCGTTCCGCAGCAGGACGTTCGGCGAGCCGTTGAGGGCGTCGTGGTAGGGCGAGGGCGGGCCGGCCTTGTCCTCGCTCACGCCGATGAAGTAGCCGTAGGCGCAGAGGTAGAGGTCCAGGAACCCGTCGCGGTCGTAGTCGGCCATCGCCGCCGAGGTCAGGGAGCCTTGCAGCCGGTCCTTGAAGTGGAACGCATCGGGGTCGCGCGTGAAGCGGCCCTTGCCGTCGTTGAGGAACAGCATGGGCCCGGTGCGAGTGAGCAGGATGAGGTCCTGGTCCCCGTCGTTGTCGACGTCCGCGAAGAGCGACTGCGAGGTGCGGTCGAGGACCGCGAGGCCGGCGGCCTCGGTCACGTCCTCGAAGGTGCCGTCGCCCTTGTTCCGGAAGAGCCGGTTGGGAAGGCCCTCGGGCTGCGAGACGTAGATGTCGTCCAGGCCGTCGCCGTCGACGTCGCCCACCGAGACGCCGTGATGCCCCATGCCTCGCGGCATGAAGACCGCGTCGAGGTGCGAGGCCCACGTGTCGAGGCCGGGCCCGAGCTGGCGGCGGAAGGAAGGACTGCCGCCGAGCGCCGGCTCGGTCACCTCGGTGAAGACCGGGGCCGAGGCGCGGCTGCGCAGGTGGTCGAGCGCGTTCCACTCGGTCACGCGCCAGGCGCCGCCGGCGTCGCGCCGCCACCGCATCTGCCAGTGGCCGATCCTCTCGGCGCGCCAGCCTTCCCTGGCCGGACCGGCCAGGTCGAAGCGCACGAGCGTCCGGACGAGCGCGTCCGCCCCCCGCTGCACGTCGATCGCCGTGATGAGGAACTCGGCCGTCGACACCGCCGCAAGCTCGCTCACCAGCGCCGTCAGCTCTCCGCGGAAAGCGGCCCGGTCGAGGACCAGGTCCGAAGGCATGGTCCGGGACCGGAACACCTCGAGCCGCGGGCTGTTGCCCTCCGGCACCTCGTCGGTCGGGGTCAGCCGCGCGCCCCTGAACTCGGGCGCCAGGAGCATCTCCACGGCCTCGGCGGCGCGGGCCGGGCGCTCGCGCAGCCGCGCGGCCAGCTCGCCCAGGCGGGCGGACAGCTCCTCGGCTTCCTTCTCCTCGGGGAAAGCGTCCTGACCAGGAGTGAGGTTCTTCAGGACCGACTCGAGCGACGGGGGGACGCGTTGCCGGGGCTTGTAGTGATAGGTCTCGGGAGGAGCCGCCATCACCGCCGCCGTGACGCCCGCGCCGCACGGAAGAAGCAGGACGAACCAGGCCCTGCAGATGGTGACCCTCAAACGACTCGACTCTAATACCAGGGGGGCTGGATAACCAGCCCCCCTGTGTGTAGACGGCGCCTTGCCGCTTCCTTTAGTAGGTGAATCTTGCGACCAGCTCCACGATCCGCGGCGCCGAGAACGTGTTCTGGATCCTCCCGAAAGTGGTCGGGTTGGAGATGTCGGCGGATCCCGCCTGTATCGCGAAGTTGGGATGGTTCAGGACGTTGAAGGCCTCGACCCTGAGCGTCAAGTAGCGCTTGTCGTCGAAGTAGAAGTCCTTGCTGAGCCCGAGGTCCCAGTTCCAGTACTTCGGGCCGCGCAGGATGCCGACGCCGGAATCCCCGAACTGGCCCACCGGGGCGTGCTTGAAGCAGTTGATGTCGTACCACACGTCGTCGACGCCGGCGCCCGCGATCTGGCCGTCGCACACCCGGTTCGGCCGCTCGAGAGAGCGGGTCGCCTGGAGCGACTGCCCGGCGCCGTCGTAGACGGTCACCGCCAGGCCGGTGTGCGCCTGGAAGATGCTGTTGAGATTCCAGCCCCCGAGGATCGCGTTCTTGACCCCGCTCCAGTCGCTGCCGATCTTGCGCCCCTTGCCGAAGGGCACCTCGTAGTTGGCGCCGAGGCTGAAGTTGTGCCGGATGTCGTAGGGCGACGGGCCGTAGTCCTTCAGGGGATGGTTGCTGTCGAGGTAGTAGTAGCCCTGGCCCGCGGTCTGGCTCCAGCCGACGCCGTAGTAGCCGACGTTGTCGCTGAGCGCCTTGCCGTAGGTGTAGGAGGCGAGGAACTCCAGCCCCTCGGTGGGGCGCTGCCGCAGGCTCGCCTGCAAAGCATCGTAAGCGCCGACCCCGATCGAGTTGGTGCCGCTGGTGACCCCGATGTCGGGGTTCAGGTGATACAGAGGACGGCGCTGGTCGAGGGGCGCCCAGGTGTCGGGCGGACCGGTGCCCGGCAGAGGCTGGTTGAAGTCGAACGGGACGACCATGTGGCTGGCCCGGCTGCCCACGTACCCGACCTGGCCCGAGAGCGAATCCGTCAGCTTGCGCTCCACGAACACGTTCCACTGCTTGGTGAGCTGGGGCCGCAGGTCCTTGGGGAAGATCCGGAAGAGCGTGCCCGGACCGCCGTTCACGTTGGGGATGATGTCGGCGAAGCCGACCGCGACACTGCCGGGCCCGGTCGTCGCGTCGAAGACCCTCCGGCCCTCGAAGTTGAACGGCGGGTTCTGGGTGAGCCTCAGGTTCTTCCCGGTGCCCTCCATGTACTGCACGATGCCGAACCCGCCGCGCAGCACCCACTTGTCCGAAGGCGTCCACGCGAAGCCGACGCGCGGCTCGAAGCCGCCGTAGAAGGCATCGTAGAGCGCGCGGCTGTTGCCGTTCTGCCCGGCCAGGATGAGCTTGCCGGTCGTGAGGTCGATGTTGGACTGCCGGTTGTCCTTCTCGACCCAGGGCGAGGTGAACTCCCAGGTCAGGCCCAGGTTCAACGTCAGGTCGTTCCTGACCTTGAAGTCGTCCTGGGCGAAGATGCCGACCCGGTGCTGGAGATGGGTGAAGGGGGCGACGAGGCCGCCGCGGCCCTTCGCCGACACCTGGTCGAGCAGGAAGTCCGAGAAAGCGAAGCCGGTGAAGGCCCCGTTGAACTCGAAGTGGCCGAGAGTGCCCTCGTTGCCCGAATAGGAGAAGCCCTGCCGCTGATAGAGCCAGCGGCCGCCGAACTTGAACGAGTGGCGCCCCTTGAAGAGCGAGAACTTCTCCGTGAGCTGGTAGGTCTTGATGTCGTTGAACTCGGCGGTGGCGGCGTCGCCGAACCCGAAGTCGCCGATGTTGAACGCGCTGAGGCCCGCGATGGTCTGTCCGCCCGGGATGCCGACCGTCGCGTTGGCGTTGCCGATGCCGGCCCAGTCGGTGGGGATCGTCTGGAACTTCACGCGGGTGAAGCCCAGCAGCAGCTCGTTGAGGGCGCTCGCGCTCAGGGTTCGCGTCCAGTTGAGCGCGGCGCCGAAGAAGGGCGAGTCGAACGTCGAGATCAAGTTGCTCTGGATCGGCGCCCGGTCGGGCTCCGCCTTGTACTTCTGCAGCGAGACGCGCGCGAAGAGCCGATCGCTGCTCGAGAGGTTGGCGTCGAGCTTGAAGTCGCCCTGGTGGGTCCTCTGCTTGTCCGAGAAGGGCGCAACCAGGTTGTTGGTGTTGCCCGGCCGGTTGGGAAGCGGATACAGGGTCTGGTTGCCGAGGATCGCCCGGGCGATCGGGCTGAAGCGGCTGGCGGGAATGACGTTGCCCGGGAAGGGACGGCCGGTTTGAGGATCGATGATGGTCACGCCGGCGCTCGACAGATCGCCCCTGCGCCAGGCCTCGGGAGCCACGCTCCGGACCAGCTCGCCGGGACGGTCCCGGATGAAGCCCTGGTAATCGCCGAAGAAGAACACCTTGTTCTTGACGATCGGTCCGCCGAGGGTGGCCCCGAAGATGTGCTGGGAGAGCTTCGGCTTCTCGGCGGCCGGCGTCACGCGGTTGTTGTCCCACGAGTTGGCGGCCATCTTGCTGTCGCGCCAGTACTCGAAGGCGTTCCCGTGGAACTCGTTGGTCCCGGACTTGATCGTGCTGCCGATGAGCGCGCCCGCCACGTTGCCGAACTCGCTGGAGTAGTTGTTGGTCTCGACCCGCACCTCGGCCAGCGCATCGGGGCTGGGCTGGTAGGGCAGCAGGTTGTCGATCGGCTCGTTCATGTCGATGCCGTCGAGCATGTAGTTGTTCTCCTGCTCCCGCTGGCCGTTCACGAAGGGGCGTCCCGAGCCTCGGTTCTTGGGCTCGGTGAAGCTGTCGGGCTCGGTGGTGATGACGCCGGGCATGAGCAACGAGAGCTGGGAGAAGTTGCGCCCGTTGAGGGGCATCGCCTTGATGGTCGTCTCCGAGACGACGTCGCCCACCACGGCGTCCTGGGTCTGGAGGATGGGCGCCACGCCGGTCACTTCGATGTTCTCGGCCACGCCGAGCTGCATGGTGATGTTGACGCGCGCGATCTGGCCCGTCTCGAGCTTGATGGGGTTGGTCTCGTAGGCGCTGAAGCTCTGCGCCTGCGCGCGGAGCCGGTAGGTGCCGATTGGCAGGGCCGAGATCGTGTACACCCCGACCTCGTTGCTCTTGGCCGTGTACACGACCTGCGTCGCCTGGTTCGTGGCGACCAGCTCGACGTTGGGAAGGGGGTTACCGTCCTTGCTGGTGACGGTCCCGGTGAAGCTCGCGAACTGCGTCTGGGCGAGCAGAGGGACCGGGCCCAACAGCACGAGGGACGACAGGGCCAGCGTCGTCCCCAACCAGCGCGTTCTCATGGCATCGCCTCCGAAGATCCCTTGCGGCGGTAGCCGGCGGTCACGGCAGAGGTTCTGTCGAGGCTACTGCTTTCTCGGCCCAAGTCAAGGGCCCCTCCCGATCCGGCCTTCACGAGGTTCCCCCGGCCCAGGATGAGCTTCGCGTACCGGTCGACCGGCAGCTCCCGCCATCGCCACCGCTCCTGGCCCAGGCGGATCTCGACGTCCACCGGACCGGACCAGGCGCCCAGCCCGAAATGGGCGCGCAGGTCGTTCTGGGACAGATAGCTGCCACCGGAGCGCACCTCGCGGACCTGCCGCAATCCGCCGGCCTCGACGCTCACCCGGGCGCCGATGCAGAGCGGGTTGGCGCCTTGCTTCCTGAGCTGGAACCCGACCCAGTGATGGCCGGTCTGCTGGCGGTTCTCGAGGATCGAGGGCACGTCGTCCATGTGGCTGATCACGATGTCCAGGTCGCCGTCGGTGTCCAGGTCGCCGACGGCCAGGCCCCGGCTGGACCTCGGCACCTGGAAGGCGCCGCCGGCCGTGTCGGAGACGTCGCGAAAGGCGTCGCCTTCGTTCAGGAAGAGCTGGCTCCTCTGCCGGTAGGTCTCCTTCAGGGCGGGGAACTCGTCCACCTGCGGATAGATATGGCCGTTGGCGAAGACCAGGTCCAGCTTGCCGTCGAGGTCCGCGTCGAAGAACGCGGTCCCCCACCCCATGCGCTCGAAGGTCGGGGCGGCGAGCCGCATGGCCTTCGTCACGTCCGCGAAGAGGCCGTCGCCGAGGTTGTGATAAAGCGTGTTGCTGTCCTGGGCGAAGTTGGTCACCACCAGGTCCATCCAGCCGTCGTTGTCGTAATCGCCGGCGTCGACGCCCATGCCGGCCTGGGCGCGCGCCTCGTCGTTGAGGGCCACGCCGGCCAGCAGCCCCACGCTCTCGAAGGTGCCGTCGCCGCGGTTGTGGTACAGGAAGTTGGGATTGGAGTCGTTCGCGACGTAGAGGTCGGTCCGGCCGTCGTTGTCGTAGTCGGTCGCCACCACCCCGAAGCCGTACGCCCGCGCGTGGTCGCCCAGGCCGCGGGCCTCCGCGGCCTCGACGAACGTCCCGTCTCCCCGGTTCTCGTAGTAGAGGTCGGCCGCCCCCGGTATCCCGACCGGCCCCACCATCACCCTCGGCCCGCCCCGCCAGGTCATGGTCCGCTGGCCGTGGACGACCTCGTCCCAGGTCACGGTCGCGTAGCGGGCGACGTAGAGGTCGAGGTGCCCGTCGCCGTTGCCGTCGAAGAAGGCGCAACCCGTGCTCCAGCCGCCCCCGCGCACTCCGGCCTTCTCGGCCACGTCGGTGAAGGTGCCGTCGCCGTTGTTCTTGAAGAGGAAGTTGGAGCCGTAGTTCGTTACGTAGAGGTCGACCAGGCCATCGTCGTTGAAGTCGCCCGCGCAGACGCCGTTGCCCCACGCGGCGGCGTCGACGCCGGCCCTAGCGGCCACGTTCTGGAACCGTCCCCCGCCCAGGTTGCGATAGAGCGCGTTGCGGTGCGGGATTCGCTCCCGCCTCTCGTCGAGCTCGAAGGCGCTCACGACGTAGATGTCGAGCCGGCCGTCGCCGTCGTAATCGACGAGGGCCAGGCCGCTGCCGCCGGACTCGAGGAGGTGGTCCTTCGTACGCCCTCCGCAATAGGTCTTCTCGGAAAGCGCCCGGACCTCCTCGAACCGGACCGGAGAAGGCCCTCGCCCGGCGCCGGGCGCCGACGGCGGCGGGCCCATCGCGGAGGCGTGTCCACCGTAGGCCGGCTCCTCGACCTTCGTCTGGCTGTAGCTGCCCTGGAAGGGAAGCTCGGCGGCGCCCCGAACGCCCGCGGCCACGCGGGCGAGCAGCCGGAGCTCGTCATCCGCCGAGAATCCGGAGGGCGGCGCCTGGGCCCGGGTCCGTAACCGCGTCGCCGCGTCCTTCAACTCCTTTTGCAGATCGGGCGCGACTCCGCGCGCGGCGCCCAGCGAGTCGATCTTCTCGGCCGCCTCCTCCAAGAGCCGTGAGAATTCCCCTGCCTCAGCGGCCGCGGATGGGGCGGCGGCGCGCTCGAGCAGCTGGCCGGCCACCCGCTGCAGCTCCAGGAGGCGTTGCTTTTCCGGCGTCGCCAGGCCCACGGAGGCGGCGACGGCCGCGCAGGCGTAGCAGCCGAGCCACACGGGGCGCCGGCGGGTGCCGTTTCGCATGCCTCAGGCCGCAGCCTATCCCGAGAGATGGCCGGCCAGCCAGCTCCAGGCCTCGGCCTGCATCTGCTCGTTGAACTCGTGGGGCGTGTCGTACAGGCGGGTCCTCAGCCGCTCGGGAAAGCCCGCCTTCCGGTAACAGGCGGCGAGCTTTTCGAAGCTGGCCCGGACGCCGGAGGGCTCGAACAGCTCGTCCTTGCTGCCGTTGATGACCAGCAGCGACGCCGGCATGGCGAGCGAGGCCACGTCGGGATAGTCGAGGTAGCGGTAGAGGCCGGGGACGAGCTTCGTGTGGCCGATGGTGTGCTTGACGTGGCGCTTGAGCTGAGCGGGGAAGGAGGCCATCCAGCCGACGACCACCGCCGACTTGATCCGGTCATCCAGCGCCGCGAGGTGCGCGGAGCGCAGGCCTCCCACCGACAGGCCCACGCAGCCGATCCGCCGGGGATCGACCTCGGGCCGGCTGGCGAGGTAGTCCACCGTGCGGACGTCGTCCCAGAACATGACGCCCGCCCATGTGAACCCGGCGGAGAAGATCGTCCGCCCCACGAGCTGCTCGGCCTCGCCCGAGCGCCGGTTGAAGGCCGCGATGCGCTCCGGGGTGACGCTCCGCGGCCGCTCGCGCCAGTCCGGCGCGTCGTCCGCCAGCAGCATCCGCCGGTCGCCCCAGTAGAACATGTCGATCACCACGACCACGTAACCGGCCCGCGCCAGCTCGGCGGCGATGCTCCGCCCGGCGTAGTACTGCCGCTTGAAATCGGTGAGGACCGGGTGTTCGCCCTCCAGCTCCAGCAGCTTCTCCTTGCCCCAGAAGTAGAACCCGCCGTGGTCGTGGAGGGCGACGATCCCCGGCGCGGGCAGGGGGGTCTTCTTCGGGACGAGCACGAACGCGGGAACGCGGATATCCGGAGTCGTGTTGAAGGCGACCTTCTCCTGGATGTAGTCGCCCCGATCGACGCGCTCGAGCGTCTCGGCGCGCGGGTCGCAGCGGGCCGGCGCGTAATGGAGCAGCTCCAGCAGCTTCCCGCGCGCTTCGCGCTTCCAGCCCGGCAGGTCGGCGAACTCCTTTCGCAGGAAGGAGAGCGGGAACTCTCCCTCGACGGCCTGGCTCCGGACGAACGGGTAGAGAGAGCCGATGTCGGAGTCGAGGGCCGGGGACGGAACCGGCTCTCCGGAAGAACCGGTTGCGGCCAGCGCCATCAGGGCGCCGGATGCCGCCTCCTGCAGGAACTCGCGCCGCGTGCTCATGGGCTGGCCCTCCGAGGCGATTGTGGACCAGAATTCCGATGGATGAGGCTCTCATGAGAACACTGGCGCCGATCGCGGCTGCGGCAACGTTCCTTCTCCTGGCCGGCGGGCCGAGTGCGGGGCAGCAGGAGCCGGCCCACGCGCACGACTCGCCGGAGACAGCGGTACCCCTGCAACCGCTGGCCCAGCAGGTGCGCGCCCTGGCCGCGGCGCTCAGCTACCTGGGCCAGCCGCTCCCACCCGAGGAGCTCGCTCAGATCGACGAGGCCATGGCGCAGGGCGAGGAGCGGGCGGCGGTCACGCGGCTGCAGGAGGTCCTCGACAAGCACGTGCTGGTCGTCGTGACGATCAACCCGGAGAGCCGGGTGAAGGTCGCCCCGGGGCCAGCGCGCGCGGAGCTGGTCGAGGGCGGCACGCGGATCTTCCTCGTGAAGGTGTTGAACCAGGCAGGGGTCACCGCGCCGCTGGCCGTCGAGAGCCCGAACAGCGGGCGGGTCTTCGCGCCCTCGTGGGTATCCCACGGCAGCCCCGAGCCGCCGCAGACGATCAAGAGCAGCGACGTGCTGGACCGGTGGGCCGACATCTCCATCTACCGGACCGAGGCCACGGTCTATAGCCTGCCTCCCCTCGGCGATCGGCTTTCGGGCCTGCCCGTCGATTACCAGGTCCTGCAGGTCTACAGCCGCGACCGGGGCCGGCGCTCGGCGCTGCTCCGCTTCGACGTCGGACAGGGTAGCCAGGACCTCGGCTTCCGGAGCGAGGCGAACGTGCTCTTCGACGCGCTGCCCGCGCACCCGGTGACGCTTCGCGTGCGTGACGAGCGGGGCCGGCCGGCCGTCGCCTCCGTGCTCGTCAAGGACCGCCTGCAGCGGGTGTACCCGAGCCAGTCCAAGCGCCTCGCGCCGGACTTCGCCTTCCAGCCCCAGGTCTACCGGAAGGACGGGGACGTACTCCGCCTGCCGGCGGGGACCTACTTCGTGACTTGTGGCCGCGGACCGGAGTATCACCCGCAGGAGCAGGAGCTGCGCGTGGACGGCCCCACCGAGCTGTCGTGCCGGCCGGCCCGCTGGGTCGACCCCGCGAAGTACGGCTGGTACTCCGGCGACCACCACATCCACGCCGCCGGCTGCGCGCACTACGACAGCCCGGCCCAGGGCGTCGAGCCGAAGGACATGTGGGCGCAGGCCCAGGGCGAGGTGCTGAACGTCGCGTGCGTGCTGACCTGGGGGCCCTGCTACTACTATCAGAAGCAGTTCTTCAGCGGCGCGGACCATCCGCTCTCGACTCTCGAGGCCCTCCTCCACTATGACCTCGAGGTCTCCGGGTTCCCCTCGAGCCACGCCGGCCACCTCGTGCTCCTCGGGCTGAAAGAGCAGGACTACCCGGGCGCGAGCCGGATCGAGCAATGGCCGACCTGGGACCTGCCCATCCTGAAGTGGGCGAAGGCGCAGGGTGCGGTCACCGGGTTCGCGCACTCCGGCTGGGGGCTCGGCGTCGCCACCGCCGAACTGCCGAACCACGAGATGCCGGGTTTCGACAGCATCGGAGCGAACGAGTACATCATGGACGTGACGCACGAAGGGATGGTCGACTTCATCTCCGCCGCCGACACGCCGGCGCCCTGGGAGCTGAACATCTGGTACCACACGCTGAACGTCGGCTTCCGCACGCGCATCAGCGGGGAAACCGACTTCCCGTGCATCAGCGGCAACCGGGTCGGCCAGGGCCGGTCCTACGGCAAGGTCGACGGCCGGCTGAGCTACGGGTCCTGGATCGAGTCCATCCGGGCCGGCCGTACCTACGTGAGTGACGGCCGCAGCCACCTGATGGACTTCGCGGTCAACGGCCACGAAGCCGGCACGGGCGGCAGCGAGGTCTCCCTGCCCGTCGGGGGCGTGGCGCGGGTCACGCTGAAGGTAGCCGCCTGGCTCGATCCCGTTCCCAACGAGGCCGTACGGAGCCTCCCCTTCTTCCAGTCGCCGTACTGGGACGTCGAGCGGGCGCGCATCGGCTCGTCGCGAGAGGTGCCGGTCGAGCTGGTCGTCAACGGGCGGCCGGCCGACCGCAAGAGCGCCCTCGCCGACGGCACGGTGCGCGAGGTGTCGTTCGAGGTGCCGCTGCGCGCGAGCAGTTGGCTGGCGGCGCGGGTCTATCCGTCCGCCCACACCAACCCGGTCTTCGCCATCGTCGACGGCCGCCCCATCCGCGCCTCGCGCCGCAGCGCGGAGTGGTGCCTGGCCGCCGTGAGCCAGTGCTGGACGCAGAAGGCGCCCAAGATTGCGCCCGGTGCGCTGGACGAGGCCCGCGAGGCGTACGCCCATGCCCGCGAGACCTACCGCAGGCGGATCGACGAGTCGCCTCCCGGGAGCTGAGCCCGAACGATGAGCTGGCGGCGCGCGACTTCGGCCGCCACACCCGGAACATGCTGCGCCGCCTCGCGGGAGCCATCGCCGAGTCGCGCGACTTCTGCAGCTACTGGGAGATCGACCACTACGACCGGCCGGCCCCCGCAGCGTCACCGATTACGTCGAACGCTGGCAGCTCGACCTCGACCGGGTGATGAGGCGGCCGCGTCACCTCAACCTGCGCGGCGTGCTCGACCCGAGCGCGGTCCAGCTCTCCTCTGGCAGGCCACGTTCGAGGGCGCCGCGGACACTCTCCGAACAGGCTGGACACGAAGGCCACGTTGGAGGGCGGGCCGCTCGGCCGCCCCGCGATCTAGGTGCGGGCCTTCGTCGCGCCGGGCGGTCGAATCACGGTCGCGGGCCGAGGCTCATCTCTTGATGCCTTCCACGCGGAACGCACTCAGCGGCCCCTCGTGCTTGGCCCGGATGCTGGTGGGCTTCGAGTGGACGAGCATGAAGACGCGCTGGTGCACCTCGGGGCTGACGAGGACCTCGCCCGCGCCCGCGCCGTCACAGTAGCGCGAGGCTCGGTTCACCGCATCACCGATGACCGCGAACTGGATGCGCTCGGCGTCCCCGATGAAGCCGTGCAGCACTTCGCCGCAATCGATCCCGATCCCGATGCCGCAGGTCTCCCTCCCGCGGGCGGCCCTTCCCGCGTTCACCTCCGCCATCGTCGCCTGCATCGCGAGCGCCGCATATACCGCTTTCTCGTGTTGATGCACGTCGTCCTCGGGGCTGCCGAACACCGCCAGGATCGCATCACCGGCGGTCCGCTCGATCGTGCCATCGTGGGCCAGGACGACCTCCATGAGCTGCGGGAAGACGTCGTTCAAGAGGTCGCCCGTGCCTCGCGCCCCCAGCCGGGCGGTGAGCTTCGTGAACCCGCGGATGTCGGAGATGAGGATGGTGATGGACGACCGCCGCGTGCCGACCAGCAGCGTTCCCCGGCTCGCCTCCCGCATCAACCTCTCGCGCGCCCGGGCCGGGAAGTGGCTGGCGAACAGGCGCCGGGTGAACTCCGAGTGCCGCTGCAGGTCATCCTGCGCGTAGTGGTTCGCCACCGCTATCGCCGCCTGCTGGGCGACCGCCGTCATCAGGCGCAGGTCCTCGCCGCTGAACGAATCACGTGACTCGCAGTTGTCGACCGACACGACGCCCAGCGCTTCGCCCTTCCAGAGGAGGGGCGCGTACATCCCCGACGCGATGCCGTACACGGACTGGCTCTCCGTCAATTGCTGGCCACGGCGCCACACGAACGACTTGCGCTCGTCGATCGCCTGCCGGGCGGACGTGAGGCTCAGGGCCGGCTCTCCCTCGGGCGCCCAGGCCTTCAAGAGCAGTTGTCCCGTTGTCCGGTCCTTCATGAGCAGGGCGCCGCGCTTCGCGCCCGGGATCACCTCGATCAGTCGTCCCACGACCGTCCGCAGCAGGTCATCCACCGCCGCTTCGGCGCCGAACTGGAGGGGCAACTCGCACAGGAGCGCCAGCCGGCGCGCCAGATCCGCGTTCGCCGTCTCGCCGACCGAGAAGACCGGAGCATCCGCGTCGATCGTCTCCGAGATGTCGGCCGGCGGCTGACCCTCGTCGTCTCCGGGCGCGACCCCGTCGGCGCCCTCGGTCTCGCTCTCCGAGGCGCCCCTGGTCGTCGCGGCCCCGCGAAAAGGCGCCCGGTCGCCGTCGTCTCGTTCGCCCGCCGCCTCGACCCGCAGCATCGTGTCACCAAGGCGGACCTGGTCGCCTGCGCGCAGCCGGCGCTTCCCGGTTCCCTTGATCTCCTCGCCGCCAACCATCGTGCCGTAGGCGCTGCCCAGGTCTTCGATCCAGCACTGGCCACCCTCGACCACGAGGCGCGCGTGCTGCCGCGACACCTTGCTGTCCGGCGTGAGGTCCAGCTGGACCAAGACGTTCTGACCCGAGCGACCGATGACGACCTGCGCGGCATCCGTCTCGAACACCGCGTCCTTGCCGCCGTACGAAGAGACGATCCGCATCTACCGGTCGCGTCCCGCTCGCACCGTCGGCATTGTAAGCCTCAGGCGGACCGCCGTCGGCCCGGCGCGAGCATCGCCGTCATCCGCTCCGGGCTCCTGATGCCCTGGCTGGCCATCCAGGCATCGGCGGTGGCGACCAGGCCTCGACCGGCGTCGCCGCCCATCAGCTCGCCGCGGCGGCGTCGAGCGACTGCCGCATGGAGAGCCATCTCGGCGGTCACGAATCCTGCCTCGGCCGATCCCAGCAACGCCGTTGCCCGGTCGTTCTCTCCACGCGTCGCGGCGGCGCTCGCCCTCAGGAGAAGCGCCAGCGGGTCGCCCCAGTGCGTCCTCTCGCGCATGATCGTGCCGGCGTGGCCCTCGGCGCGCCGCAGAAGGGCGTCGCGCTCGGCAGGGTCCGTGGCCTGGACGGCCGCCGCGAGCCGGCGGCGAGCGCGTGAATCGAGCCCGCGCACGAAGCCCATCTGCACGAACCGCTCGAGGGCCCGGGCGGAGGCTCGCGATGCCTGGTCCACCCCCTCGGAAGTGAGACCGACCTCGCCGGTATATAGGGCGATGTCCGTCTGCGCACCCCGGACCCAGAGGCGGAGGTAATCGAACCGCTCGCTCTGTCTCCATCCCGCCAGCCCCTTCTCCAGCTCCTCCCGGGCCTTCGGGGCGTCGTCGGCCGCCAGCCACGCGACGTGGGAGCAGAACCCGGTGCGCAGGAAGGCCGCCCGCAGGCGGCTGCCCCGGCCTTCGGCCTCCTCGAGGAGCGAGCGCAGCCGCTGCGACAGGATGCCCACGTCGCCCAGGAAGAACGACGACACCAGCCCGCAGAGCTGGGCGATCAGGATCTCCCAGTCGACCCCCGTGCACCGCTCCCGCAGGATCTGCTCGGCCTGCTCGCACCGCGCGCGCGCCTCGCGCCACCGTCCGTCGCACATGGCCGCGTTGCCGGCCGTCATCGTCGCAAGGCCGATGGCGTAGGGATGCTTCACGCGCTCGGCCAGGGCGTGAGCCGCCTCGAGCAGGCGCCGGCTCCGCCGGCGGCTGCGGTTCCCGCCCATCGACACGTAGGCCCCTTCCATGGCCAGGGCCCTCGCGACACGATACGGCTCGCCGGCCCGCAGCGAGAGCACGAGGTGGCGCGCCTGGAAATCCGCGCCCCGCACCATGTCCACGATCCCCAGGCCCACGCCCACCGCCCAGCAGGTGTCGATGCGCAGCAGGTCCCAGGCCGGGATCTCCGTCTCGTCGCGCTCCTTGAAACGCAGCCCACGGAACCGGAAGCGGACCTGCGCCCGATGGAGGAGCAGGGAGAGAAGGGCCGCCCGGGGCGCCTTCGGCAGCTTCATGCCGAGCTTGGCGAGCACCCTTTCCAGGGCGCGCTCGCCTTCCGCGATGTGCCCGCTCGTGTAGAGCTGCTGCGCCGCGCGTCGATGAAGCTCGATCCCGAGCCCCGGACCAGCGGCCCTCGCCGCCGAAAGGTACGCCTGCGCCGCCTCGAAGCCCCGGCCGGCGTTGGCCAGGGCATCGCCGAGCTTGACTTCCAGGCTCGACTTCTCGAGCACCAGGCCGAGGGCAACGCGGTAGAGATCCGCGGCGCGGTCGAAGGCCAGGGCCTCGGAAGCCTTGGCGGCCGCCGCCGCCGCGTACTCGGCGGCGCTCTCGGCGTCGCCGGCCCCCAGATAATGCCGGGCCAGCATCTCGGGATCGGCGCCGCCCGTTGCGAGCAAGGCCGAGACCAGCCGAAGGTGGCACTCCTTGAGTGCCGCCTCCGGCAGCTGAGCCACGACCGCGTCACGGATGCGGTCGTGGTAGGTCTCGATCTCGTGCCGGCCGAGGGCGCTCCGCGCCCGCACGAGGTGCGCCGCGCGCAGCACCCCCAGGGCGCTCTCGCCCTCCCGCTCGAGCTCCGCCGCTCGATAGGCCACCCCCACCTCGATGGGCACGCCGCATACGGCCACGACGTCGAGGAGCCGCTGGGGACCCTCGGCGAGCCGAGCGACGCGGGTGCGGATGACGTGATCGAAGGTGAGATCCGAGGCGATCGCCCCGCTGCCGGCCTGGGAGAAGCGCACCAGCTCTTCGATGAAGTAGGGGTTGCCGCCCGACTCGCGGGCGATGGCCTCCGCGCGCCGCCTCCCGTCCCCCGGCTCGCCGCCGACGAGCTCCAGCGCCAGCTGGCGGGCCTCGGAAGCGGACAGCTCCGGCAGGAGGATGTCCCGCATCTTGAGCGACTCGCCCGTGGCGCTCCGCATGGGCAGGACGGTCTTGAGCAAAGGGCTGGTGTACGCCTCCTCGCTGCGGTAGCAGCCGATCAACAGTAGCGTCGGAGGATCCGGGGGGCGCAGCAGGACCTCGAGCAGGGCCGCGCTGTCGACGTCGCCCCACTGCAGGTCGTCGATGAAGAGCACGAGCGGCCGGCGATCGGCCAGCCGTACCAGCAGCTCGCGCAGGGCGGCGAACGCGCGCCGGCGCAGCTCCACGGAGTCGGGGATCTCGAGCACCGTGCGCCTTGCCCGGTTCACCGAGTCCACCTGGCGCAGCACGGGGAACACGCGGGCCAGGGCCAGGATGTCGTGAGGCAGGAACGCCTCCGCCTGGGCGGACGGCAGGCGCCTCAGGTACCGGCTGAGGGCGTCGACCAGGGCGTCGAGCGCCTTGTAGGGAACCGACTCCCTCTCATAACAGCGGCCGACCAGCACCACCACCTGCTCGTCCGTACTCCTCAGCTCGTCCAGAAACCGTCGGACGAGAGCGCTCTTGCCCATGCCGGAGCCGCCGTGCACGGCGACCGTGAGGGCGCGGCCGGCCCTCAGCCTCCGGTAGGAGTCCCGCAGCGCTTCGAGCTCTCGCATGCGCCCGACGAACACCGCCGGGCCGGCGGGTGCGGCCGGCGCGATCAGGGCCGCGGACGGCTCCGCTTTTCCCTGCCTCACCGCTCGCCGCACGTCCGCTCCCGAGGGCCGCTGCTGCGGATCGCGGCGGAGGAGGCCCTGGCACAGGGCGTCGAGGTCAGGAGGCACTCCCGGCCAGACCGCGCGGGCGGGCGCCGGCTCGGCCTCCTGCTTGCGTCGCATCACGTCCAGCGGGGAGCCCGCGAAGGGGAGCCGCCCGGTGAGCGCCTGGTAGAGCATCGAGCCCACGTTGTACCAATCGCTGGCCTTCGTGAGCGGGAGCCCGGCGACCTGCTCGGGCGACATGTACGCGGGCGTGCCCACGGCGTCCAGGGTGCGCGAGTCCGCGGGCGCGATCTCGGCCACGAGGCCGAAGTCGAGGAGCACGACGCGACCGCCGCGCGTGACCAGAACGTTCGAAGGCTTGATGTCACGATGGAGCTTTCCGGCGTCGTGCAGCGCGAGCACTCCTTCGACCAGCTGCGGCAGCGCCTGGCGGAGGCGGTCCAGGCTCAGGGAGGCCGCCGGCGGGCCGCTGACGGCGCCCGGCTCGTCCCCGGGCCGGTCGAAGAACGCCCGGAGGTCGGATCCGGTGGGCGCCGAGACGGCGCTGGTCGACCCCGACTCGGCCGGGGAGGTTTCCCCCCGCACGTACCAGAGGAAATTGACGCCGTCCAGCAGCTCCATCGTGAAGAACCACTGCTCCTCGTACGACGACAGCTCGTAGAGCGTCACGAGGTTGGGGTGGGAGACGTCCGCCAGGGCGCGGAACTCCTCCTTGAAGCGCACGAGGGCCTTCGGCGCGACGTGGCGCAGCGTCTTCAGGGCGACCGGCAGGTTCCGTTCCCGGTCGATCGCCCGGTACACGACCCCGTAGCCGCCCGCGCCGAGGCGTTCCTGGACCAGGAACCGGTCGGTGCCGCCGAACTCGCCGCCTTCGAGCGTAGCCATGGGCGCCCCTACTCAGCCCGCCCGCTGGCAGACCTTCGCGAGCGTCGAGCCTCGACCAGCGAGGCGGTGGACCGCAGCAGGTCGTCCCGCATCTCGTCGAGCGTGCGGCCCGTGGCCGTCGGGCGCGCCCCGAGCCACGGCCACAGCCCCGCCCACACGGCCGGCGGAAGCACGTTCTCCAGGTACTCCAGGGCGGTGCCACGCAGCGAGGGGTCGCGCGTGCGCCAGGCGCGCAGGGCCACGCGCAGCGGCTCTCCGGGCAGGCTCAGGGACAGCAGGGCGAAGACGTGATCGAGGCCGCGAGGCGTCGACCGCGCCTGCGCGAGCTCGCGCTCCGCCGCGGCGAACCCGTCGGGGACGGGGATCAGCACGGACCGGGCCTGTTCGCGCAGTCGGAGCAGGGCCTGGGCGGACCGGTAACGCACGTCGAAGCGCTCATCACGCAGCGCGGTGAGCAGGCCGTCCGCGGCGCGCTGGGTCGGCACGGCCTTCAGCACCCGCGGCACGCGCCGCCGCACGACGGGGTCCCGCTGGGGATCGAGGAGCACGTCCACGAGCTGCCCCGTGCAGCGGCTGGCCACTCGCCGAAGGGCGGTCACCGCTTCGGTGAAGAGTCGGTCGTCGGCCAGCAACGGGACGACCAGGGAGACCAGCTCGGGCGCCAGTGCCGCCTCGCCGGCCAGTAGCGGCCGGATGCGGGCCGGGTCACGCGAGCGCAACGCCGCGGCCGCGGCCGGCCACATGTCGGCGCCGGGGTCGGAAGGCAGCGGCTCCCCCGCCGCAGGGGCGGGGCGGCGCGGATCCGCGTCGGCATCCGCCAGCGTCGCCCGCGTGGTCTGGTCCACGACGTCTACCGGGTCGAGGTGCACCGTCCCCGCGCGCAGGCTCTCGGCGAGCGCGCGGACGTAGCCCTTCTGCAGGCGTCGCGTCAGGACCAGGGCCGCCGCGGCCAGCCCGGCGACCAGCACGATCAGCGCGAGAGTGACGCGGGCGGGATAGGCCCACAGGATGAGCATCGTCACGGCGCTGCCCGCGATCGTGCCGACGCGGTCCGCTCCCACGTCGAGGAGGGCTTTCGTCGGCCGCTTCCGCTCCGGCGCGAGGGGCGTGTAGAGCAGCTCGTACGCCGATCGGAAGAGCGAGTTGCGCAACACGCCCTGCGTTCCGCGGAGCACCAGGCTCGGCCAGAGTCCCGGCACGGCCGCCGCGAGCCCGCACGCGAGGCCGACGGCCGCCGGCTGCACCGCCAGCGTGCCGCCGAGCCCCAGCCTCTCCAGCGAGCGCCGGGCCAGGGCCGTCTGCAGCCCGAGCGCCAGGATCCCGACCCCGGTATGGTACAGGGCGAAGAACGACATCAGCGGCGCCCCGCGGGTGAGCCGTGTCGTCACCGCCGCACTCAGCACGTAGTCCAGCATCGCTTCCGTCAGCGCGCAGAGCCCGACCAGCGTGGCCAGGTGCCGCAGGTACGTCTCCCTCCCGATGAGCCGGAGGGCGTGCCCGAGGCCGGCGGTGACGGGGGCGGCCGCGGGAGGGACCGCGGGTGGACGCATGGTCCGATGCATGCTCCCGAGCGCCACCAGGCAGCCGATCGTGAGGGCCGCCATGGCCAGCAGCATGTTGGGGACGCCCACCACCGAGGCCGCGCGCCACGTGAGCAGCCCGCCGAGCACGCCGCCGAGCGAAGCGCCCGTGCCGATCCGGCCGACCACGTGACGGGCCGTGTAGGGGTCGAACCGCTCGTTGACGACCGACCAGAAGCCGGAGACCAGCGTCGCTCCGAAGACGCCGACGTGCAGGTACACCACGATCGCGGCGATTCGTGGCGCGGCCACCGCGAGCGGCCACTCGGCGGCGAGCAGCACGCCGCTGGCCACGAGGACCCGGCGCATCATCACGGGGGGCGACGACCGGCCCATGCCGCGGGAGAACGCCAGGACGCCGGCCAGGGAGACCGCCGCCGCCAGGCCCGCGGCGAGCGGCAGCGCCGTGACCGGGTAGGTCGACAGGAACAGGGCGTCGCGGGTGGCCTTGGCCGCCACCTGCTGCGCGACGAGCAGCGCCGCGGCCAGGCACGCGCGAGCCACCGAGCCGTCCGGGGACACGAGGCGATCCGGACCGGAGCCAGGCGCGAGGGCGGCGAGGCCTGCGATGCGCGTTGCGACGACGGCGCGAGCGCGTCTCCCCGTGGCCGAGTATAGCGCCTCGCGCCCGCGCCCGAGCGGGAGCATCGTCCGCGGCACCGGATGGGATAAGATGAGCTTCTCCCGAGCCGGGCC
>Ga0066710_100000456_pt1 | contig 24743 bp, 17 predicted proteins | sample GraSoiAngelo_159_FD_79666 | JGI IMG/M metagenome (GOLD analysis project Ga0066710, IMG submission 79666) | Grasslands soil microbial communities from the Angelo Coastal Reserve, California, USA - 14_1009_16_40cm | ecosystem: Environmental > Terrestrial > Soil > Grasslands | place: USA...
CCGCCGCTGATCCGAAGCGACTGCAAGAGCTATTAGAAGAAATAGACTTTTATTTCGATCAAGGGTTTCTCTCAGAGGCAAAGAACTGCATAGATGAATACGTGCGGTTAGTTCCAGCAGATGCAGAATTGTTTAAGCGGCTAGACCGTTATGATGCCTTGTCAAAGGCAAAGTTAAGCGAAGCTCCGAGCCCTGAAATTGTGGATCTACTGCTGGAATCAGAGCATAGCGCGGAGCCTCCTGCAAAACTCGGAATAGAGCAGTTTGAAACCATATCAGCCAGTGCCACTAATGCGAGTGTTGAAGATAAGGAAATTGAACCGGCGCAGGGTTTCGAAACAACGGCGGTTGCTCAGGATGCGAAAACTGTGATAGAACCTATCACGGCAACCAAGTCTGCCGAATCCTTTGACGAAATCATGATAAATCTTGACCGCGAGCTTAAAAGCTCGTCCTTAGAGAGCGTAGGGAGACCGGTTTCGAATATAAAAGACACCCCGGTAGAGCCCTTACCGACTGTGGAAGCAAGCTCTGGATTGGAAGACGTTTTTGCGGAATTCAAGGCTGGGCTGGAAGATGATAACGACGTCCCGGATTATGAAACTCACTACAATCTCGGCATCGCCTTTAAAGAAATGGGACTACTTGAAGAAGCCATCGCGGAGTTTCAAAAAGCCCTCATAGGCCAATCTCCCAATGACAGTGGAGAAGAGTTTGTGAAGTGTTGTAACATGCTGGGACTTTGTTTCGTGGAAAAGGGATTGCCCCAAGTGGCTGTTAAATGGTTTACCAAGGGCTTATCGAGTCCGGGACGCGATGAGGAAACTTATCAGGCTTTACGCTATGATTTGGGATGCGCCCATCAACAAGTGGGCAATGCCAAAGCTGCACTGGATACTTTCCTGGACGTATATGCTATCAATATTAACTATCGAGATGTGGCCGAAAGGATCGAAAATCTGAAAAAATCACTGTAATGGCAAATAAGATTTTGGTCATCGTTTTCATTTTTTTTTGCTTTGAACTCGGTTTTTTCCTGGTCATCTTCCCATGGTCCCAATATTGGGAAAATAACCTCTTCCTTTCTTACCTTCCATCCATCCGAGAATTTGTGCTTAACAACTATTTTCGGGGGGCTGTCTCAGGGTTGGGCATCGTAGACATCGGCTTAGGTTTCTGGGAAGCAACGCACTTTCAGCTGGCGGTTTCCCAGCTGAAGCACAAATAAAGTGGGTTGGGCCTATTACATCACAGACCGTAGAAGCTGCCCCATTCCGCTCCTTAGAAATATTCAGATTGCGATCGAAGCTGGCGTTGATTTTATCCAGATCCGAGAAAAAGATTTGTCGGCTCGACAACTGTTTTCATTGGTCACAGAGGCCCGCGCAATCGCTCTCCATAGCAGCACAAAGATTCTTGTAAACGACCGATTGGATATAGCCTTGGCTGCTGGTCTGGATGGGATTCATCTAGGGCAAAGTTCGATCTCACCAAGTCAGATCCGTGGCCAGATTTCTCGCCAGGATTTTCTTATCGGGATTTCAACTCATTCATATCAGGAAGTGAGGAAGACTCAAGATGGAAGTGTAGACTACATCACATTTGGGCCCGTTTTCTTCACTCCATCCAAGGCAGTTTATGGCAATCCAGTAGGTCTTAAGTCTCTACGAGAGGTATGCCGGTCCGCGAAAATTCCAGTGTTTGCTCTGGGAGGGGTGGATCGGGACAATTACGGAGAGTGCCTGCTTAATGGCGCGACAGGAGTTGCCGCAATCAGATTATTCCAGGATCCTCAAAATCCATCAAAGGAAATTGTAAGAGAAATCAAAGAATTCGGACCCTAACAGGTTTGCCTTTCGAGAATCGCCAGGGAACTTTCCCATTCCAAATACAATCGATCTAAACGAGAAGTTAAATCCTCATAAAGATCGCTGAACTGCTTGAACTGAGCCAGGTCTTTGGCGATGGAGGGTTCGCTTAACTTCCTGGAGGTGATTTCTAGCTGTTCTTCGACTCTCTGAATTTCCTGTTCAAGAAAACTGCATTGGGACTCTACTTTGCATCGCTGATTCTTGCTAAGTCTCGGTGAGGGGGAGGACTTGCAATTTGTTGCCGCTTTTTCGTTCTCACGGGAGTGCGAGTAATCCTCTACCGCACTTTTTTCGTCTGCCATCGATGCCTGGAATTCGTCGTAGGTACCCTCAAAATGCCGAAAGTTTCCCCTCCCATCTAGATATAGAATCTGCTGGACCAATCTGCTAACGAGATAACGATCGTGGGAAACGATGAGCAATGTACCTGAAAAAGACTGTAAAGCAGCTTCGAGAGCCTCGCACGAAGGTATATCAAGATGGTTTGTAGGCTCGTCAAGAATCAAAGTATTGGCTTTTCCAAATATCAGTCTGGCCAGTGTCAAGCGAGTCCTCTCGCCGCCGCTCAACGAAGAAACGAATTGGAAAACTTCGTCTCCGCAAAATAAGAATCTTGCCAAATACCGTCGAAGGGCTTCATCGGTATCGAGGGGAGAAATCGAACGCATTTCCTCCAGCACCGTTGAATTGGGATTGATGTCGGAGAGTGTCTGATCATAAAAAGCTATTTTGACATTCCGGCCCCTAAGCACTTGTCCGTTGAGGGGCGCTTGTGAGCCGAGGATAGTTTTTAGCAAAGTTGTCTTTCCCGACCCATTGGGGCCAACGACACCAACCCTTTCGCCACGAAACAAGCTGAGGTTTATCTTCCGTGCAAGCGTTTTCCCCTTGTAACCAATGTCCAGATCCGAAATCTTAATGACCAGATTTCCACTCTGAGTATTAACGTCAAAACGGAATTTTGCTTGCGACTTGCCATTTTGGATAGGTCGAACCCGTTCCATTCTTTCCAGCGCTTTGCGTCGTGATTGCGCTTGCTTTGTATTTTGTCCGGCGATGTTGCGGCGAATGAAATCCTGGGTCTTTTCAACAAACTCTTGCTGTTGCTTATAGGCCTTCTTGGATAGAAGGAGTCGATTTTCACGCTCCCCGACATACCTGGAATAATTTCCAGAAAATTCTTCAACTCTGCCATCAGCGATTTCCCAAATTTTATTGACGGTGGCGTCAAGGAAAAAGCGATCGTGAGAAATCAGAATGAACGCATGGGGGTACTGTACCAGGAAATTCTCCAGCCATTGGAGAGCCGAGATGTCCAGGTGACTCGTTGGCTCATCCAGAAGCATTAAGGTAGGCTTCGAAAGAAGAAGCTTTGCAAGATTCAGCCTATTGAGCTCTCCTCCACTCAGTTGAGAAAGGTTTCTAGCTAGGTCCGTTGCCTGAAAACCCAGTCCCCGCAGGACGGATCTGGTCTTGGCTTTATAGGAATAACCGCCTTCCATTTCCCACCGAGTTTGAAGCTGTGCATAGCGGTCCAACAAAGGTCGCAGTTCAGTCTGCTGAACCCTGGACTCAATCTGTCCTTCCAGAATTTCAATTTTCCTTCCCAAATCTTCAATGCTTGAAAAAACCAAGACTGCCTCGTCGAATACGGTCCTATCAGAATCGAAGAGGAGAATTTGCTGCATGAAACCGATCTTTACTTGAGGATGTTTGTATAACTGCCCACGGTCGGCTTCCAGGTCGCCGTTTATGAGACGCAGCAAAGTGGTTTTTCCAGAGCCGTTTCTTCCCACCAGCCCAACTTTCTCGCCAGCGTTTAATTGAAAGCACACGTCTTTGAGCAATGAAATGGGGCCAAAACTTTTGCCGATATGACTAAGGGTGATCAACATGTTGGATTAGATGAGATACGGCCTGCGGTCTATCCGGAAGCTATGGGTTGGGTAATGACACATTTTCTAGTAGGCAGCAAAAAAGGGCAGCCGAAACTGCCCTTAGAAAGCCAAATGGTTTGTCATCCGAAATGCTTAGGCGGCTTTCTGACTCTCGCTCGCTCGAGACGAACTCAATAATTCGATCGCCTTTTTTAGTTGGAGATCTTCCTCGGAAGCAGGTTTGTTAGTCCCGGGAGCATTATCTCTCTGGGAGTCCTCCTCATCTTCAGAATCAACATCTCCTTGAAACGCATCAACGCCGTCTCGAACCTCGTAATCAGGAGCAATCCCATTGTTCTGAATAACCTTTCCTGACTGGGAATAGAACTTGGCAATAGATATTAAAATCGCCGAATCATTTTCCAAGGGGAATAGTTTCTGCAGAGAAGCCTTTCCGAAACTTCGTACTCCAACAATTTCACCACGGCGATTTTCTTTAACTGCGGCCGAGACTATTTCTGCAGCGGAAGCACTCCCGTAGTTCTGCAAAATTACTAAAGGTAATTTGCAGATGCTTTTGCTAGGATCTGCAACAAACTCCCTCTTAGGGGATTTCTGGCCTTGGGTGTAGGTGATGATCCCGTGGTCTAAAAACAAATTGGCGACTTTCACACCTTCTTCAAATTCGTCTCCGGCACAATGACGAAGATCTAAGATAATTTTTCCGGCCCCGCTTTTTGTCAAATGTTGCAACTTTGTCCGAACCTCTTCGCTAGTCCCAGGCGTAAATCGATAGATTTTTAGATAGCCAATCTTGCTGTCAATCAGGTTGGTCTTGACTGGAGGGATTTTAATTTGATCGCGATGAACTGTCATCTCCAAAGGTTCAGTCCTTCCTCGACGCAGAATCTTCAGCTTCACCGGTGAACCTATGTTGCCGGTTAGCAAGTATCCAACCTGGACCAAACTTATGTCTCTGGTAGAAAATTCTTCAATGGATTCGATGACGTCTCCGGCCTTCACACCTGCTTTTTCTCCTGGCCCCCCTTCAATAGGATGGATTACATAAACATACCCCAAAACTTTTTCTTTGGAGAGTTCCAATCCGATATCGCCATTGCCATTGGTTTTATACTTCTTATAGCGCGAGTACTCGTCAGCGGTGAGGAATGTGCTATAAGGATCGAGGGACTCCAAAAGTCCGCGCAAAGCCCCATGCATCACCTCAGATAGATTCGGGTCTTCCACGTAGCTATTTCTGATCTTGGAAAGGACCTCATTGAATATGGAAAGCTGAGTGTATGCACCCTCTTTGGCTGAGGCGCGGCCTAGTAATCCTCCTACCACAGCATAGAAAACTAAAAATGCTGAAAGAACAATCAGTAGAAATTTGTTTCGATAATTCATTAACACCGAACCCCCGAACACATCCTTTCATACGGCATTATACACAAAAAATCCGTGCAAAACAGGAGATTCTTTTTCAACTCACTAGCAGGAATCACAGGTTATCGCCGGTCCTTCCCGAAATTTGAGAAACAAGTTACAATTTTTCATGCCGAAATTGAAATTGTCAATTGTCTATTATTTAAATTCCTTGCCTTTGTCCTGGGGATTTATTCGAGGTCAACAGCGGGAACTTTTCGAGTTAGATTTCTCCCCCCCTTCTCGCTGCGCCGATTTGTTGGCGGAAGGAAAGGTCGACGTAGGGCTTATACCGACCATTGAGTATCAACGAATTCCGGATTTGAAAATTATCCCCGGCCTATCCGTTGCCTCAAAATTCAGGGTCAAGAGTGTATTGCTGGTAAGTAAAGTCCCCGCTAAGAATATCAAGACCCTGGCTGCTGACAGTTCGTCCAGAACTTCGGTCTGTCTCCTGAAAATTTTGCTTCGAAGCCGCTTCAAAGCTGAGCCCTTCATTCAATCACGCTCGCCTAACTTAAATGCGATGCTCCAGGCTAACGACGCCGCGCTCATTATTGGCGATGTCGCTTTAAAGGCAAAAACTGACGGGTTATTCACCTATGATCTCGCCACCGAATGGTTGTCTCAGACTCATAAGCCGTTCGTTTTCGCATTTTGGGCAGTTCGAAGCTCTGCACGACCACGGAACTGTTCCTCGTTTCAAGACTCTTATGAATACGGGAAATCCCAATTAGAAGCCATTGTCACTGAACAATCAAAGAAATTAGGTCTCTCCGAAGCTCAAGTGCTCAGCTATCTTACCCAAAATATTGATTACTCCTTGGACCGCGAAAACCTTGAAGGACTGGTCTTGTTTTACAAACTTGCGCGGGAATATCGATTGATAAATTCATTCAGAGAATTAGAGTTTCTTGAGACGAGTTGAGAAGGTTCCTCAAGAACACCCCCGCGATTCTTTGTCAAAATGCCGCACGTTATTTTCGACTAGAACCCTCATCATATTCAACTCTTATGTAAAGTCTCGTATTTTCGGGGATGTCAAGAGCCTGCAGAGGCCTAAAACTGCCATCTTGAAACACAGCCAGGATTTTGGAAGGCAAAGTTGGATTTTCAGTTCGCGTTTCCTTCTGAGCATGATTTTGGTCCATGGCGAGATTGGCTAAGCGGTCGGCTTCGCGGTTTTGTTCTCGCGGAACATGATGGATAGAGAAGGACTTGAAACCAGAGATGAGCGATTGGACCCGATTGTAGAGATTCCTTAGACTAGGGTTCCTGACACGGTAAGTTCCATTGATTTGCTTTACCAATAGCTCTGAATCGGCATAAACCTTTATCTTTTCATATTGATGGGTCGCCGCAAAACTCAGCGCGGCAATTAAGGCTGAATACTCAGCAAAATTATTAGTCCTGATCCCCAACCTCTCGGAAAGACTAGCCAGCGTTTTCCCTTGCTCATCGAGCAGATGTACCCCATAACCGGCGATACCGGGATTCCCTCGTGAACCTCCGTCAATATAGGCAATGCAACTTTTCAACGATTTCTCCTGATTGCCATGACATTTTAAGAAGACACTTCATAAGGACCGTCTGGCTTCCAATAGAGAATCCGTTGGCAGCTATCGCAAGTCACAATGGATTCGCCGGTCATTATCTGGCTGAGAACTTGAGGTCGAATTCGGACGTGGCAGACCTGGCAAGAATCGCCAGTCGCTCTAGCCAATGCAATTCCTTTGCGGAATCGGGCAATACGGTGATAGGTCTCAAGCACACTGGGGACAACGGATTCAATCAAATTCTGGCGTAGAAGTTGCAACTCTCCCAGAATGGATTTATCTTGTTCCACTTCTGCTTCGGCAGCTCTCTTTTCCGAATTGACGATCGCTTTTTCTTTTTGGAGCAACTGCTCCGTCTGGTGCAGTTCTCTTCGCAGTTTCTCTTCTTCCTCCATTTTTGTTAAGATCTCGTCTTCAGTCTTTCGAATCTGGTTGGTATTGAACTCGATCTCATGGAGCAAGGCTTTGTACTGCTCATTGGTTTTTACGTCTATAAGTTGCTCTCGATATTTCGAATTCTTCTGCTCGAAGTCCTGGATAACTCCTTCCAACTTTCGCTTCTCGAGAGCCAATTTCGCCAATCGTTCCTGACTCCTGCTTAGAGATTGGAGCGCCCCGCTCAGCTTTTCTTCAAGGGCAGCGAGATGCCTGGGAAGCTGTTCGATTCTGTCGGAATAATTCTTGATTTGGAGTTCGGCTTCTTGAAGCTGGATCAGTTTTTCGAGATCTGGGTGCATTCCATGCTTAACCGACGAAAGGATCGGTGGGCCCACTAGGACTTGAACCTAGGACAGCCCGGTTATGAGCCGGGGGCTCTAACCAACTGAGCTATGGGCCCCAAAAGACGGGAGAAATATAGCACGCGCTTAGTTGTTTGTCGAGTTGTGTCGAGCAAACCCTAACAGCAACTCACGCGAAGACAATAGACCCAGCCTTATCTCCCATGTCTTCCAACAGCGGCGGCTAGAGTAAACGTCGAGTCTCTAAGCCAAGCTGCTAATCCTTGTTCGAGCCGTCAAGAAAAGGACGGAGCTTGCGGCTGCGCGACGGATGACGAAGCTTTCTCAAGGCCTTGGCTTCGATTTGGCGGATCCGTTCCCGAGTAACGGCAAAATTTTGTCCGACTTCTTCCAGAGTGTGATCGCTGCCATTGTCGAGCCCAAAGCGCATCTTGATTACTTTCTCCTCTCTGGGCGTCAAGGTTTTTAGCACGCTCTCGGTCATCTCTTTCAAGTTGATGTTTATAACCGCCTCGGCAGGCGAAACGACCTGGCGATCCTCGATAAAGTCTCCGAGGTGCGAATCTTCTTCTTCACCAATGGGCGTCTCCAGAGAGATAGGCTCTTGAGCGATCTTGAAAACCTTGCGCACCTTTTGCACCGGGATATCCATACGTGCCGCGATCTCTTCCGAAGTGGGCTCCCTACCAAAGTCTTGGACGAGGCTGCGAGAGGTTCGAATAAGTTTGTTGATGGTTTCGATCATGTGCACTGGAATGCGGATGGTTCGGGCTTGATCAGCTATCGCTCGGGTGATGGCTTGGCGGATCCACCATGTGGCGTAGGTGGAGAACTTGTAGCCACGACGGTATTCGAACTTATCCACTGCTTTCATCAGCCCAATATTCCCCTCTTGAATGAGATCCAAGAATTGAAGACCGCGGTTGGTATACTTTTTGGCGATAGAAACAACCAGACGCAAATTCGCCTCCACCAACTCCCGCTTGGCATAATTGGCCTCTGCATCTCCTCGGTCGATAGTCTGGAGTGTTCGCTTCAGGTCGATACCTTTGGTTTGAGACTCGTTTTCAATGGAAGCAACCTTCTCTTTGACGACCCGTAACTCCTTCTTGAGAACATTAAGGTTTTTGCCTTTGGCATGCTCAAGCTTCCTTTCCAATCGCCCCATCTCCTTCTCTAAGGGCCGGTAGGCCTCGTATTGGCGACGAATCTGGTCAATCAATCTATTGCGCTCTGAGAGAGCAAACTCCAGTTTGCGAACCGCTCGTGAAACAAGAATACGCTGTCGGGCCAGAGCGAATCGCAACTTACGATGAGCTTTAGCCTTCTTTGTTTTGGGTGTGTTTAGAAATTTCTGCAGCCATTGATTTTGTTTCTTAAACAGTCTTTGAATCTCGTCAATGGCTTGCACCGTCTCCTTCAAGCGATCGTCTACCTTATCATCGGTAAGAACATCGTCGTTGAAGATAATCACATCATTGATGGAGCGTTCGCCCTTCTGCAACTGGACTCCTAGATTAATGATCTCTTTGATCACAATCGGAGAGCGGAACAATGCTTTTAGAACATTCAATTGCCCTCTCTCAATCCGTTTGGCGATTTCAACTTCACCCTCGCGAGTCAATAGTGGGACAGTGCCCATTTCCCTGAGATAAAGACGAACAGGATCGTTTGTCTTGTCAAGAGCACCAGGAGTCAAATCCAATTCCACGTCTTCGCTGGCTTCTTTATCATAGCCAAGCTTTTCCGCTCCAGCAGCTTTGGGTTCTCCATCAACCACCTCAATCCCTTGAGATCTGAAAATGGAAAACATGTCATCCAGCTCATCGGATGAGGTGACGTCAGCTGGCAACAAGTCATTGACTTCATCATAAAGCAGGTACCCTTTTTCTTTGCCCATGTCAATGAGCTGTTTCACTTCATCATATTTGTCATCCAAACCAAGGTTTAAGCTTCGTTCTAGATTGTCTAAAGTGTCGTTGTCTTCAATATTTGACATAATTGTGATATTTCCTTGTGTCGCCTTTGGTGATTTTAAACCTACTATTCTACCTCCAACTTCGAAGTTTCGTTTTACAACCGAAGCTCCTCGCTGAACCTGTTTTTGTGTAAGCCAATTAACTTGCCATCATTCGCTTGAGCTCAGATTTCTTGGAATGCAAGCTGGCTAGCAACTCGAAGTCCTGGGAAAGTTCGGCTCGCTTTATCTGTTTTTGGAGCAGAACGATCTCCTGCTCGACTTTTTGCCTTTGTATCCCCTCAAGACAACGAAGCGCTTGTTCGTGGTCCAGTTCCACGAAAAGGGCTTGATTCAAGAAATCTTTATCAAGGTCGCTTTGCAACTTTTCCTCTAGCACGTTCAGGCTAACTTTGCCCTCCTTGTAATACATTGTAATAATCTCACGAAAGATATTCTCCGACTGCAATCCTATGTAATCTTGGGAAATAGACAGCTTCTGCAACACTTCTCCAGCCGTCTGATCGTTTTCCAAAATAGCCTTTAGAAGATATTTTTCCGAAGGCCTTAGCTCGGTTTTTATACGGAAACGAGTAATTGCTAGTTTTTCTCGATTTTGCTGAGTAGCATTTCTTAATTCCTCCCGGAGGATGGATTCTTCGATACCAAGGAATTCGGAAAGGCGTGCCGTAAGTTCCACTCTCTCGATTCGATTTGAGATTCGCACCAAACAGGGAAGCATCATATTAACGGCGGCAATCTTACCCTCGACGGTTCTTACATCATTGTCTTTGTGGGCCCTGTCTAGCAAATAGTCAAAATAGGAGGGGGCTCTCTCTAAGAGAGAACGGTATGCTTCAACACCGTTTCTCTTAACAAAAGAATCGGGGTCTGCCCCACCGGGTAAAACAAGTGCTTTGATTCCAAAATTCTTCTCCAAGAGTATATTGAGCGAGCGCAAGGTGGCAGCCGCCCCTGCAGAGTCAGGATCAAAATTGACAACAATCTTCTCGGCAAAGCGGGAGAGTAACTTGGCCTGAAGGTCCGTGAGACTTGTGCCGCAGGATGCGACGGCATTGGTCACGCCCGCCTGGTGTAAGGCAATACAATCCATATACCCTTCAACCAGGATGGCGAAGTCTTCGCGCCGCATGGTTTCACGAGCTTGATTGAGCCCATAAAGTGTTCGACTCTTAGAATACAGGAGTGTTTCGGGAGAATTCAGATATTTGGGTTGGCCTTCTCCAAGAATTCTTCCACCAAAAGCAATAATCTTCCCACTTTCATTTTGGATCGGGAAGATGATTCTACTGCAGAAGCGATCATAATATCGAGAGTCGGAGTCATTAACCAGAACCAGACCGCTTTTAATCAGAAGATCCGAAGGAAATTCCTTGCTCAACGAGTTAAATATAATATTGGAACTGCTAGGGGCGTATCCGATATCAAACTTGTCGATGGTTTTTTCGGAGAGGCCTCGTTCCATCAAGTATTGCAAGGCTTGCTTGCCCTCACTGCTGTGACGCAATTGGTGTTTGAAAACTTTGGTCGCCTTCTGGTTGATGTCGAGAAGCGTCAGACGTTCCTTGGCCGTTGAGTCCTGTTCCTTGCTGAAATCGGCCTTGGGCATGGGGATTCCGTACTTTTCGGCCAGAAATTTCAGGCTCTCTGGAAAAGTGATGCGTTCGACCGACTGGATGAATTTGAAAACATCGCCGCCTGCATTGCAACCGAAACAGTGATAAAATTGCTGAGCTTGGTGTACGTGAAAGGAAGGTGTATTCTCTGAATGGAAGGGGCACAGTCCGACGTAATTCGCCCCAGCCTTGCGAAGGCGGACATATTCCGAAATCACTCGCACAATGTCGACTGCCGCCTTTACCTGCTCGGCAAAATTATTGTTGAATTTCATACTTCAAGCTCGATTAGACTTTTAGCGATACGATTGTAACTCCATTTCCTCCCTCATTAGCTGTGGCAGCACGAAACGTTCCGACGTGAGGCTGGGACCAGAGCCATTCTGAAATAGCCTTCCGCAGAATCCCCATGCCTGATCCATGTATCAAACGCACCTGCAAAATGGAAGCCAGATATGCCATGTCCAGGAATTTATCGGCTCTGCTAATAGCCTCGTCCACCGTACAACCGATGAGGTTGATCTCATTGGTTTGAGGCTCGGGACTGTTGATTTGAAGTGTAACCCGAGCCGGCAACCGAAGTCCCTCCTCCTCCGGCAAAAACTTCATTGACTGCCGCGGTTCTATTTCGAAGGGGTTGACCACACACCTCAAACTCCCAACTGCGATCTCCAATCGCCCGTCTTTGAGAGTATTAACGACAGTTCCTTCTTGTCTGAATTTCTTAACGACTACCTTCGTTCCTGGTGCAAGCAATGAACTCGTCGTCAAAGCTTCGGAGGGGCCATCACTGGAGCTTTTTGAATGAGAAACCCACTGCTGGCTCACTTTCTCTTTAAGTTTAACTGCTTTTCGATCAATTTCTCTTCGAGCCCGAACAGCTAAGTATTTATCCTGGATCTCTGAAATTAGTTGGCGCGATTCTTTCTCAAACTCTTCATATGTCTGTCGCCAGGTATGTTCGAGATCCTTTTTTTGCTTCTCCTCGATCTCCTTATGTTTCTTTTCCAAATGCCTTCGGTCCTGCTCGAGGTTTCTCTGTTTACGTTCTAATTCTTCGCGGATTTTTGCAGTCTTCTCAATCTGAACTCTAAGCTGCTGCGAGTACTCGGCTATTTCTTGCTCCTCTTTTGACACTAATTGCTGGGCATGCAGGATTAAGGATGCTTCTAGGCCGAGACGTCGCGCTATTTCAATCCCACTGCTGTTCCCTGGGATTCCATGGATAAGCCGAAAAGTTGGTCGCAGAATAGTTTCGTCGAACTCGACACTGGCATTACTAACCCTAGGGGTTTTGGCTGCATACATTTTCAGACCATTGTGATGCGTCGTGACGACGGCTATTATTCCTTTTTCACGGAGGGATTCGACTATCGCAACTCCCAACGCAGACCCTTCAACTGGGTCTGTTCCTGATCCCAATTCATCTAGCAACACCAACGCCGGGGCCGAAACCCTTTCTAGTATTTCTTTGATATTTAGGAGATGTGAAGAAAAGGTGCTTAAGTTCTCTAAAATGGACTGATGGTCACCTATATCTGCGAAAACCTGATGAAGAATACATATGTCGGCTGCGACTGCGGGGACAGGAATTCCTGATAGTCCCATCAAGGTCAACAAGCCAACAGTTTTAAGAGCAACGGTCTTGCCTCCGGTGTTTGGGCCACTGATAACTAAAATATGTCGGGTGCCATCTAAGTCTATTGATATGGGAACGATCTCCAAACCTTGAGACTGAAGTGATCTTTCCAAGATAGGATGCCGCCCTTCAACTATTGTCAGCACTCCACCTTCATTGACATGAGGAATGACACATTTGTACTTTTGGGAGAACTTGGCCTTGGCAAAAGTAAAATCCAGACTAGCCAATAATCGAACGGCAGTTTGAAGGTCAGAGAGTCTCTCCCTTATCTCGTTTGTCAACGCCAAGAGAATATTCCGAACCTCCAGTTCGGCTAGCTCTTTGAGTTGAACCAATTGATTATTAAGTTCTAGGGCCTCCAAAGGTTCCAAGAAAATCGTTTGGCCACTTGAGCTAATGCCATGAACCACACCAGCCAGCTCTTTACGATTGTCTGCCCGGACTGGGATGACAAATCTTTCATTCCGAATTGTAATTACATCATCCTGGATGACCCCGGACCCCATATACCTTTTTAAAATCTGTTCCAGCAGATGATAGAGCCGATTTCTGATAACGCCGATTTCATTGCGAATTTTCTTCAGTGGTGCACTTGCGTGATCTTCAACTTCCCCAGACCGGCTAATCTTACCCATAAGTCCGGAAGATAGTCCTCCAAAATCGGGCAAAGTTTGGCCCATCTCAACTAACTTGGATAAATCTTTGGCGTAAGCTTGAAGCTTCTGCTTAACTGTTTGCGAACAGAGCAAAAGCCCTAAAATCTCCAAAATCTCTCTGGGATTAATTGCGACCCCTTCTATCCCAAGCTTTTCGAACAGTAAAGAAAAATCACCTAGCTCGTTAAAAAGGAGCCCGTGACCCGATTTGAGAAACTTGAGGCACTCTTCTGTCAAATCAAATTGTCTTTGAATCTCGATTTTACTCGAGAAAGGGGCCAATTGTTCGATAAGTTGGGCGCCCAAGGGTGAATCTGCAAACTTAGTTAGGATTTGCTTGAGGTCTTGATATTCTAGAAACCCATTGTTGACAGAAGTCATTAAATGTGGGGAGCTTATCGGCAAAGCCTGAAACCCATTATTATAGGCTTTAGACGAACAAACCGTCAAACATTTATTTTAGAACCGCTCAGGAGACTTGTCAAACCACACCACTGGATAAGGGGATATCAAATCCTTTCAGGTAGCAGATAGGTGTCTCCTCAGGAAAATCATTGGAGACACCCTAGATTAAATAAAGCCGTCCAGGTCAAGCAGACCGGGGGAGTACCCTAGTGACAAGAGTTCATTTCCTGGTGTTGTAGACTAATCTCTTCCAGTTGTATTGTTGTGTGGTCAATCTTAAATTGACGTCGGACGATTAGACTGAGTTCTTCGAGAATCTTGTGTCTGTCTTCGTTTCCAGAAAGAACCGCATGGCAACTCATGGCATGCATTCCTGATGTCAAAGTCCAGATGTGAAGGTCATGAATAGATTTCACGCCTTCTACTTTGCAAAGCTCATTCCTTACCAAATCCAGATCGATGTGGGTGGGTGTGCCCTCCAAGAGGATATCCACAGAATCTTTGACCAAACGCCAAGAGCTATAAAGAATCAGCCCAGCGACTAGAAAGCTGGTCAAAGGATCTGCGAGATACCACTTCTTAAATAACATAAAAACCCCTGCAAGAATGGCGCCTACAGAGCTAATAGCGTCAGCAGCCACGTGGAGAAGCGCTCCCTTCACGTTCAAGCTTGACTGTTGTGATTTATGCAAGAAATACGCGCAGGCTAAGTTGATAACCAGTCCTAAAGCTGCAATGAACAGCATAATTCCACTTTTAATTTCCGGTGGGTTCTTCATTCGATAGTAGGACTCGTAGAAAATGATCAGAGAAATGATTACTAGAGTCGTGCCGTTTGCCAACGCCGCCAAAATTTCCACTCTGAAAAATCCATAGGTTTTTGCCGCAGTAGCCGGACGTGAAGAGAACCACAAAGCAAAGATACTCAGTCCCAATGCCGCAACATCAGTCAGCATGTGACCTGCATCCGCCATTAAAGCCAAGCTGTTCGTAAACCATCCACCCAGGAACTCAACAACGGTAAAGAGGCTTGTGAGACCCAAAGCGATTTTTAAAGCGGAGTGTTGACTGCTGCCGGAACATTGCGACGAGGTGGGGTGGAAGTGAAACTCAGGCATGATCCTATGCTTGTTTCAGTCAGACTCTCAAACACAGCTTCCTGAAACTGCAACTTTAGACAGGGTATTCGACGTGAGGGAAAATTAGGTAGCCCCTACATCATTTCGAGTTCGATTTTTTACGCGATACATCGCTTGATCTGCCAATCGGACAAGCTCCACTTTGGTGGCAGCATCCACAGGGAAGGCAGCCACACCAAAGCTCGCCGTGATCTTAACAGTCACATGGTCCTCTAAATTGATAGAGGTCTGATTCAAAAGGCTACAAAGTCGCTTAGCCACGAGCAGAGCGTTTTCTTTGGAAGTTTGTGGAAGCAGAAGAATAAATTCGTCCCCACCGTAACGATACGCTGTGTCGATATCTCTGAGATGTTGCTTAATAAGATCTCCAATCTCTCGCAACAACCGGCTGCCACAGAGGTGGCCATGAGTATCATTGACCAACTTGAATCGATCCAAATCGAAAAAAATCAAGGCAAAGTTGTAGCTATAACGCTTTGACCGGCTCAGCTCCGCGTCAATCATATAATTGAAGTACCTTGAATTGTAAAGATTGGTACAATCATCGGTGATAGTGAGCTCTTGAATCCGTTTTACATACATCGCATTCTCGATGGCGATGGCGGCGTAATCGGCCAGAGACGTGAGCATTGAGAGATCTTCGTTGGGAAATGTTCCTTCAAAGCAATTGATCAATTCAATGACACCTAAGGTTCGCTCTTTGCTTTTCAAGGGCACACAAACAATAGATTTGATATGCGGATGGATAATGCCATCTATTTCTGGTAAAAAGCGGGGATCTTCGGAAACGTCGTTGATAATGGCAACTTCACCCGTCTGTGCCACCCAACCCACCAAGCCCTTTCCGATCCTAATCCTTACGTCTTTGATCTGGGTCGAATTCTTTCCAATGGCAATTTGGAAGTGAAGTTCTTGTTTTTTCTCATCAATCAGCAGCAATGACCACGTGCTTGGCTTTAGCAATTCGCTGATCTTGCCCATTATCAGCGTCAAGACCTCCTGCAAATCCAAGGTCGAAGTCAGAGCTTTTCCAACTTGATGAAATATCGATAACTCCTCGACTTTTTTTTCCAGTTCTTTAATTTGGTCCTGAGTTATCATCCCAAAAATAATAATGTAATTGAGTTTCGAAGTATAGGAAATTTCTAATTTGTCTCTAGTCAGGAATTCTTATTCGGATGCCGAGTTCGTGATCTGGAAGACCTTCAATGCCAAGTACTTACCAGGCCGATAAGATCTGTAGTATAATCCAGCTCGAGCACTTTCCATTAAGTGTATCGGTCTTAACCCAAAATTAGCTTAAGACAACCTAGGAATCGGTTTCTGCTACCAAGAAAAGCTACTTATTAAGAGTAAAATGTTTACTAATTCCTATTGGGCCGCTTTGGGAAAGACATTTGTCTCGGTCGTCGGTGGGAATGCCATTTATTTTTCCGTCCAAGAATTTCTACCTTATCCTTTGAGGCACAGACCGTTTCACCTCGATTGGGGTATTTTCACAGATCTTTGGATCTGCCTCTTGTTTTGGGGATTTCTTGACTTGCTTGGAAAGTTTAAGCCCAAGCCAAAAGCCGACTAGCGATTTTACCGGGCTGTAGGGTCGGTTTGATATTGAATAATTGTTGCTTCCAGATGAATAATGAATGCTGTGAAGATTGGTGGTCTTGCCAAGATGTTATGGAAGATTGCTGAACCGGATGTCAATCTGGTTAGGAACTTGGCTCGCGCTCTAAACATTTCTGGGATTTTGGCAATCCTATTGGTTAATCGGGGAATGACTGATGTTGTGGCCGCCAGAAGGTTCCTTAATCCCCGCCTTGAATATTTGGAGGATCCTTTTTTGATGTCCGATCTTGAAGCTGCTGTTAACCGAATATTAGCAGCCATACACTTCCGAGAAAAGATCTTGATTTATGGTGACTACGATGTCGATGGTACAACAGCGGTGGTCATTTTGCGCAAGGCACTTGAAATGCTCGGCGCTAGAACTTCATATTATATTCCGAGACGCCTTGTGGATGGTTATGGGATGAAAGCTGATGTAATTGAGCAGGCAGCGACCGAGGGAGTCAAGCTGGTTATCAGTGTCGATACAGGCATTAAGGCGTTTGATGTAGTAGAGCGTGCTTCCTGGTTAGGACTTGACTGTATCATCACTGACCACCATCTTCCTGAAAAAGGTCTCCCTAAGGCCTTAGCTGTTCTCAATCCCAAACGGCCTGACTGCCAATACCCAGACAAGAATCTCTGCGGCGTGGGTGTCGCCTTTAAGTTGGTGCAGGCCCTCTTCAAAACTGCGAACAAAGAAAAATATCTTGCTCCCTTTCTCAAGATTGTCGCCATTGGAACCATTGCTGACATCGTTCCATTAACTGGGGAAAACAGGATATTCGCAAAGTTCGGCCTGGAGGGGTTACAAATTCCCGTTAACTTCGGATTGAAATCTTTAATAGAGGTCTCCGGCTTGGAAGGCAGACTGATTACGAGTTCCGATGTCGGATTTCGGCTGGCTCCACGGATCAATGCCGTAGGAAGAATGGGAGGTGGTGAGCAGGCTGTTGAATTGTTTGCTTCCACCGACGAGCAAAAGACCAGAGTACTTGCCGGCGAGATGGATCGACTCAACCGAGAGAGACAACAAATAGAAGGCCAGATTCTAAAGGATATCGAGAATCGATTTGATTCTAACCCCGCCCTGAGTCAGCAATGGGTGATAATGATAGATGGAGAAGGCTGGCATCGCGGAGTTATTGGAATTGCTGCGACAAAATTGACTGAGAAATTCAACCGGCCTGCGCTGGTTATATCAAAAGACGATGGGATTGGCTACGGTTCAGCTCGCAGTATTAAGGGATTCCACTTACTGAATGCTTTGGAAAGTTGCCGGGATCTTTTCGATCGCTTTGGCGGCCATGCTCAGGCGGCAGGATTTCAATTACCTGTGAAACACATGGCTGAGCTGCGAAGGCGGCTTAACATTTTTGCTGAGAAGGTAATTAAAGCTGAGGATTTGAGACCCGCATTGGAAATAGATACCGAGATTAGACTGTCCGATGTTGATGACGAAGCTTATCAACAACTGGAAAGATTGTCTCCTTTCGGCCCAGCAAACCCGGAACCCGTTTTTGCTGCCAGAGAACTCTCGGTAATCGCAGAACCCCGGCTCTTAAAGGGAAAACATGTAAAATTCCGGGTGGAGCAGGATGGGAAGGCACTGGATGCCATTGGTTGGAATATGGCTCAATACTATCAGCCTATTCAAGAATCGAAAGCAATTTCCCTGGCCTTTACACTCTCCCAAAATTCCTTTCAAAACATGAAATTCCTTCAGCTCATCGTCAAGGATCTAGAGATCCTCTAGCTGTAAAACTCTTTGGAAACAAGGCACATAAAATTTGGCCGCACCTTACCGATGATCATTTTGATCACTGTAGTCAGCGCAGTCATCTTAAATTATTACAAGCGTTCAAACTTCTTTAGATATCCGGCGAAACCGGAAACAAAGCTTCTGCCTGAGAATGTCTCAGATGCCACTCAGGGTTTTTCTTTTTCTCAATCGGAGCATGGAAGAACCACGTTCGTATTCCATGCTAAGTCCAGGCTAGGCTTTAAAGACAATATGAATCTTCTGGAATCCGTGACTGTGAAGGTTTTCGGAAAGGATGGAGACCGTTACGATACTATCACAAGCAATCAGTGTGAATATGATCAAGCCAGAGAAGAAATTGTTTTCTTGGATAATGTAGTCATTACTTTCGGTCCGATAAGTAAAACGGCAACCCCTAGCGGAAGGACCATCCCCAATGCTCTACTAACAGTGGTTAAGGTCAGAAGGATTAAGTATGCACAAAAAACTGGAATTGCCGAAACAGAAGACGAAGTGGACTTTGCAAGGGGGCGCATTCATGGAAAAAGCTGCGGACTCACCTACGACTCCAAACTGGGCTCAATTTATCTCCATTCTCAAGTAGAGATTTTTGTAGATCCGGCAGGCCCCGAGGATTCAGAGATTCACCTCAAATCGGACAGCTTAACGTATTTTAAAGCTTCGAACCGGATCGAGATGCGCTCAAACGTCCTGGTGGAGAAGTCTTGCAACCAGATACGAGCGAATGTGATTGAGGCGTTCCTTAGTGATGTTGATTCTACCCTCACTCGAATCGATGCTAGGAAGGACGTTCATTCTGTTTCGCGCGATCCAAAATTTATGTTGCAGGTTGATGCTGAGAGCGTCTCTTATTTTTTCGGCAAGACGGGACGCTGGCTGAGTAAGGTGATCGCTCAAGGTAACGTGCAGTCCCGATCGCTAGACCCTGAGCTAAAACGAGATATTTCGGCGAATCGAGTGGAGCTTTCTCTAAGGCGTAATAGCAACTTGGTGGATAAACTCGTGGCTTCTGGAAATGTCGTCGCAATATTGGCTGATAAGAAACCCGCGAAGACAGGACCCCTTCGGGGCCCCAACCGAGATGTCGAACCCGGAGACAAGATCGTTAAGTCACCACTGATGCTGGTCTCTTTTGAACCCGAGGAAAGAAAGGTTTCTCGAATAGAAGCGAAGGGCCCCAGCTCCGTGGAGGAACTACCTGTCTACCCCAAAGATGATAGAAAGGTTCTTTCAGCACTGGAGATGACATTGTTCTTCGAAAAAGGCTCCAACAATCTTGAAAAATTCACAGCTAACAAACAAGTACACGTTGAGGTGATCCCTCCAACGGGTCCTGTTAAGAAAACCACGAGTGATCACTTGATAGCTCTCTTTGATCAGCAAAACCGCCAGATTAGCCAATTGCACCAATTTGGGAATTTCACTTATCAGGAAGAGGGGCGCCAAGCTACGGCGCACGAAGGCCAGTATTTTGCTCAAAACAAGCTTGTAGCGCTTCACGGCAGTCCACAGACCAGAGACGTTAATTCGAAGACGACCGCAGATATCATTGAGTTTGACCAATTGCAGAATCTTTTTAAGGCTCGAGGTACTGTGCGTTCGGTTTTTTATAATCGAGACCAGCAGACGCACGCAGGAATGTTCCAGCCTGGCTCCCCAGTCTTCGCCTCATCGGATTTTATGGAAGCCCAGACAAGCAGTGGTATCGCTAAGTACTGGAAGAAAGCCAAATTGTGGCAGGAAGACCAAGTAATCAGTGCGGAAACTATCTATTTGTATCGTTCCGAGAAAAAGTTGGTCGCTGAGAAAAATGTGCGGAGCTTTTTTTATATCGAAGATCAAAAGACATCTGCGAAAAAAATGGAGCGTAAACCTGTTACCATTCAGGCCGAAAGAATGGTATACGAAGACCGATTACAAAGGGTGCTTTATGAAAGGAATGTTCAGTTAAACAGCTGGATGGGGGTCCTGAACTCAAGGCAGTTGGAAGTATTTCTAGAGTCCGAAGAAAATCAGACCTCAATTGAGCGTATTCTGGCGAAAGGGGGAGTTAAAATTTATCAGCCCGGCCGAACTTCATGTTCAGAGTCAGCCGAATATTTTCGAAGCGAAGAGAAGATCGTTTTGGTTGGTGGACCGCCTAGAGTCGTAGACCCTGAGCGGGGTTCCACGGTTGGGGCTCGGTTGACTTTAGGTTTGAATGATGGTAGCATCTCGGTCGAAGGAAATTCTGAGACCCGACCCATCACTAGGCAGCGCGTGGCAAGATAAGCAAAAATGCAGATCTTGAAAACGGTCAACCTGGTCAAATCCTTCAAAGGACGTCGGGTCGTTAACGACATCAATCTAGGGATCCAGCAAGGTGAAGTCGTAGGATTGCTGGGGCCGAACGGGGCTGGCAAAACCACCACCTTTTATATTATTGTTGGGTTGACTTCTCCTGATGGAGGCCAAGTTTTCTTGGATGGCAGGGAGATTACCGATCTGCCAATGTTCCTCAGGGCGAGAAGTGGAATCAGTTATCTCCCCCAGGAGCCATCAGTCTTTCGCAAATTGACGGTTGAAGAAAATGTCATGGCGATCCTGGAAACGTTGCCTCTTAACGGAAAAAGAAGGAGAGAGAGGTTGGATGAATTAGTGGAGGAACTGGGACTGAGCCATGTGCGAAAAAATCAGGGCTATATGCTTTCAGGAGGGGAAAGACGCAGGGTTGAAATTGCTCGGTCTCTTGTCATCTCTCCTTCTTTCATTTTATTGGATGAGCCATTTGCTGGAATTGATCCAATTGCGGTTTTCGATATCCAGAGGATTATTAATCATCTTAAATCCAAACAAATCGGAATCTTGATTACAGACCATAACGTCCGGGAAACTTTGAAGGTTACAGACCGGGCTTACATCATTAATGAAGGAAGGATTTTCACAACGGGTACCCCAAAAGAGCTCGCCTCAGACGATGAAGTGAAAAAACTTTACTTGGGCGAAAGTTTTCGCCTGGAATAAAGGTTTATGGCTTTTCTAGAGCAGAAGCTGAATGTAAAACTCGCACAAAAGCAAATCCTGACACCAGGATTAGTGCAGATGGTAACCGTCCTGGCGCTTAACAAGCTGGAATTGTCTGAAATGATTTCCCAGGAACTGATGGAGAACCCGGTTTTGGAAGAGGAAATGGAGACGACGACCAATATTGAGGAAACCCAGATCAAGGAAGAACGGTCGGTTGAACCTGCAGACAAGGAAATTATTGAGAGTGGTGCACAGAGCGGTGAACGCGCCGATCCGTTTGAACAAATTGATTATGGAAGTTTCTTCGATGATTATCTCGATCCTGGTTACAGGACGCAGATGCCGAGCGAGATTGTTGAGAAACCGGCCTTCGAAAACTTTTTGACCAAGCCCACAACCCTTTATGATCATTTGCACTGGCAGTTAAGTCTTTCCCTGGTTCCGACACACATCTCGGATGCCATTGTTTCAATCATTGGCAACCTAAATGAAGATGGTTACTTAACAGCCACCGTTGAAGAAATTGCTGCCACAGGAGACCACAGCCTTGAAGACGTGGCCGAAGGGTTAAAGACTCTACAAACATTTGATCCCGCCGGAGTTGGCGCTAGGGACTTGGCTGAATGTCTGATGATTCAACTCAGGCACTTGGGTGAGGAGAATTCCATCGCCGCGCAAATCGTCCTAAATCACCTCAAGCATCTTCAAAATAAACATTATCAGGACATCGCACGATCCTTAGGCAAGCCATTAAATATTGTCTTAGCCCAGATTGAGGTCATCAAGAAATTAGATCCCCGGCCTGGACAACGATACAGCAAAACCGAAACTCGCCTTGTGGAGCCTGATGTCTTCATTGTTAAAACGGACGATGTTTACTCCGTGGCCATCAACGAAGATGACCTCCCTCAGCTAAGGCTCAATCCCACTTACAAAAAGCTGATCGAGCACGATGGGTCTTCAAAAGATGTCCGAGATTATGTTAAAGAGCGATATTCGTCGGCGATACAGTTTATTAAGAATATTGAGCAACGCAAGCAAACCATCGTTAGGGTTTGTGAAGCCATCGTTCGTCGTCAGGCGGAGTTCCTGGATCAGGGAATTGATCATTTACGACCCATGATGATTAAAGATGTTGCCGAGGAGGTGGGCGTGCACCCGTCCACAGTCAGTCGAGCGGTTGCCAACAAATATGCACACACCCCTCAGGGCGTTTTTGAACTGCGATATTTTTTCTCCGAGGCCGTCCAGGGGCCGGCCGGAAGCGGCATCCCTTTGATCATTGCAAAGCGCAAAGTTAAAAAACTCATCGACGCGGAAGATTCTTCCAAGCCCCTGACTGATGATCAAATCACTAAGATGCTAAATGATCAAGGGATCATGGTTACCCGAAGAACCGTTGCCAAATATCGCGAAGACATGAAAATTCCTAGCACCCATCAAAGGAGAGTTAAGATTACGAATTCTGAACTTTCCACCCCTCATTGCCCCAATAAGCAAACATAATCGTAAGAGCACTTATTCTCCAGTTCAGCCTTTGAAGGTGACATCCTGAAGGCTTATCTTGATTGGCTCGAATCAGGACTTCGAATTTACTTGACGAGGTTGTCATGAAAGTTGAATACACCGGCAGACAAATTGAAATTACGCCCGCTATCAAAAGATTTACCGAAGATCACCTGAGAAAGATCCGAAAGATTCTAGGGGAAATGATCGAGGTTCATGTAATCCTGACGGTTGAAAAGTATCGACACATTGCTGAAATCAATCTTAAATCGAGGACATTTAAAATAAACGGTATCGAAGAAACTCACGACATGTATACCTCCATCAACGCGGTTCTGGAGAAAATCGAGCGCCAAGCTTTGAAACATAAAGGCAAAAAGATTGCCAAAAAGAGAAAGCCCGGATCCGGCTTACCTGCAGTTATTTCATCTTTCGCTGTTGAACCCACGCGTGGCAATTCGGAAACTCCGCGGGTAATCAAATCGAGGTCCTTTGCAGCAAAGCCCATGACCGTCGAAGAAGCTGTTCAGGAAGTAACCAGCTCCAGGAGTGAATTCATCGTCTTTCGAAATGCAGAATCTGAAAGAGTAAGCGTTGTGTATCGACGGAAGGACGGGAATTTTGGATTAATTGAACCGTGAACAACCGTTAAGCGACGAGGTACCTCTCATCCAGAATAGTCATGATTACACAAGTTATTGTTGCTTCACTGCATGCCCTTTTTACAGAGAAATGGTGTTGTACTTGGCTCTCTGTTGTCATAAGTTCCAACTACACTCTCCAAAGTTTCTAAGTGCATAGCGCTGCGTGTATGGCCTGCTTTCCCGTCGCTAGTGTCCTCAAAGTGGGAAAAGGGCTGTCAGACTTGTTCCGCCGACGTCTCGGGTTCGACGATTCCATCAAGAGGCTATGAAGAACGTTTCGAAAGGGGCGAATACCCCTTTCGTCATTATCACCGGTCTGAGCGGCTCTGGGAAAGGCACGGTGCTTAAGGCCTTCGAAGACATCGGTTATTTTTGCGTGGATAATCTCCCCCTGGAGCTCATCCTCAAATTTGCAGAACTTTGTAACCGAGCAGGCGCACAAATAAACCATGCTGCCATCGTGGTCGACGTCCGCGAAGGTTCCGAGCTTGCAAAATTTCCAAAAGTCTTTCAAAGGTTGAAGACATATGAGTTGGAAGTTAACTTGGTCTATCTCGAAGCTTCCGATGCCTCACTAATCCGGCGCTACAGTGAAACACGTCGCCCTCACCCACTGACTCATGATAAGCCCATTCTTAAGGCTCTAGCGGAAGAGAGAAAACGTTTAGCTCCTATTAAGAAACTCGCCAACACCGTGATTGACACGACAAAATTCAATGTTCACGAATTGCGGCGTTATGTTGCTGACAAATTTCAGGAACAGAAGGCTTCCAACCCTTTGCTTATTTCTTTGATTAGCTTTGGCTTCAAGCATGGCGTTCCGGTGGAATCGGACCTGGTTTTTGACGTAAGGTTTCTTCCTAATCCCAACTTTGTTAGAACATTACGAGAGAAGACGGGACAGCATAGAGAGGTCATCACTTACATGAAATCCTTTACTCAGACAACCGAATTCTTGAGACGAGTTTCAGATCTTTTGCTATTTCTGATTCCCAATTATATCATCGAGGGGAAAAGTTATTTGACCATATCCATAGGCTGCACCGGAGGGCAGCACCGATCCGTGATGATGACGGATGAGATCAACAGCATCTTATCTTCGCAAGGCTACAAAACCAAAGTCGTGCATAGAGACATGAAGGCTTAGTCACTGGCAGTAGATCTATATTTTTCAGCTTTCCATAAAGAAGGGAGTGTGGAATAAATGATGAGCCGTCGAACTTTGTTGCTGGGTGGACTTTTGGCGCCCCCGCTCCTCAATCTCCTGGCACTTGAGAAGCCTTCAGACAAGAAG
>Ga0066710_100000458_pt1 | contig 24720 bp, 19 predicted proteins | sample GraSoiAngelo_159_FD_79666 | JGI IMG/M metagenome (GOLD analysis project Ga0066710, IMG submission 79666) | Grasslands soil microbial communities from the Angelo Coastal Reserve, California, USA - 14_1009_16_40cm | ecosystem: Environmental > Terrestrial > Soil > Grasslands | place: USA...
GACGGTCGCATCGCCCAGCGGCCGTTCGGCGCGGCCGGCGCCCCCAGGACTGCATATGCCGCCGACATCACCGGGCACGTGCTCCTGCAGGTGCTCTACGAGCAGCTGCTCCGGCGGGACATCCCCGTGTACGAGGAGTACTTCGGCTGGCGGCTCGTGATCGACGAGGGCCGCTGCCAGGGGGTCATCTGCTGGAACCTCCTGGACGGCGGCCTCGAGGCGATCGAGGCGAAGACGACGATCCTCGCCACCGGTGGCGCCGGAAAGCTCTACATCGGCACGACGAACGCCTACTCCTGCACGGGAGACGGGATGGCGATGGCACTTCGCGCCGGGGTCGCGCTGAAGGACATGGAGATGATGCAGTTCCACCCGACGACGCTCGCGCCGACCGGCGTCCTCATCACCGAGGGCTGTCGCGGCGAGGGCGCGTATCTGCTCAACTCCGAGAACGACCGCTTCCTCAAGAGGTATGCGCCGAATGCGATGGAGCTCGCGAGCCGCGATGTCATCTCCCGAGCCGAGCAGACCGAGATCGACGAGGGAAGAGGGATCGACGGCAACGTGCTGCTCGACCTCCGGCACCTCGGCGCCGAGAAGATCCTCGAGCGCCTGCACGGGACACGGGAGCTGTCGCTGGTGTTCGCCGGCGTCGACCCGATCTACGACCCGATCCCGGTGCGGCCCGGCGCCCACTACCACATGGGCGGCGTCGACACCGACGTCTGGGGCCGGACGTCGGTGGAGGGGCTCTACGCCGCCGGCGAAGTGGCCTGTGTCTCGGTGCACGGCGCCAACCGCCTCGGCGGCAACGCGCTGATGGAGACGATCACCTACGGGAAGCGCACCGGCCGCGCCGCCGCCGAGTGGGCGCAGGAGAACACGACGGTGGAGGTGCCGGCGGGCGCGGTCTCCGACGCCGAGCGCGACGTGAAGGAGCTGCTCGAGCGCGAACGGGGCGAGCGGCCCTGGTCGATCCGCGACGAGCTCGCCGCCACGATGCACGAGAACTTCGGCGTCTTCCGCCGTGAGGACCAGATGAACGAGCAGGGCAGGATCGTCGAAGGGCTGCGCGAGCGCTACGAGCACGTCGTCGTCGAGGACAAGGGTCGCGTGTTCAACTCCGACCTGACGCAGGCGCTCGAGCTCGGCTTTCTGCTGGAGCTCGCGCAGTGCATGGTCGTGGCCGGCATCGCCCGGAAGGAGAGCCGCGGCGCGCACGCGCGCCCGCACGACTTCCCGAACCGTGACGACGAGAACTTCATGAAGCACACGCTCGTCAGCTGGACGGACGGGACACCCGAGCTGGACTGGCGACCCGTCACCGTGACCAAGTGGCAACCCCAAGTGAGGACGTATTAGTGCTCGCTCGCGCGCGAGCGAGCACTAGAGAGGAAACGCTGTGGAAGTCGCACTGAAGATTTGGCGGTTCAACGCCCAGACGGGTGAGCGTGCGCTCGAGACCTTCGAGGTCGAGGCGCCCGAGTGGGCGACGCTGCTCGACGTCCTCGACATCGTCAAGGACCGGCACGACGGCACGCTCGCCTACCGCAAGAGCTGCCGGATGATGATCTGCGGATCGTGCGGGATGCGGATGGACGGTGGTGCCGTCCTCGCGTGCAGGACGCGCATGTACGAGATCGCGAAGGCGGGCCACATCCCCGTGATCTCGGCGATGGGGAACCTGCCCATCGTCAAGGACCTCGTCGTGGACATGAACCCCTTCTGGAGCAAGATGCGGGCGATGAAGCCGTGGCTGCAGCCCGGCTACCAGCAGCCGCCGGACGGCAAGGAGTTCCTCGTCTCCCAGGAGCGCGTCAACGTCATCCACAAGGAAGCCCTGTGCATCAACTGTGGCTGCTGTGTCTCGGAGTGCAATGCCTGGGAGTCGGCCCCCGAGTTCCTGGGGCCCGCCGCGCTCGCGAAGGGGATGCGCTTCGTCGGCGACGCGCGTGACCAGTCGACGGTAGAGCGGCTCGAGGAGTACAGCGGCGAGCACGGGATCTGGGAGTGCACGCGCTGCTACTTCTGCCAGGAGCGCTGCCCCAAGGGCGTCGACCCACGGGACGCGATCGCAAAGCTCGGCGCCGAGGCGGTCAAGCACGGCGTCGACCGCGACATGGGCGCCAGGCACGCGCGCTGGTTCGTGACGTCGGCCAAGACGACCGGCTGGCTGCGCGAGACCGAGCTCGTGCCGAAGACGCAGGGGGTCGTCTCCTCGATCAAGGAGATGAAGTTCGCGATGGGGCTGCTCAAGCACGGGAAGGTGCCGCCGCCCATCCCCCCGCACGTCGCAGCCGAGGTGAACGAGTCGAGGGCGCTCTACGACCGGGTCAAGCAGCAGGGCCGTGACGGGGCGCTCGGCATCGTCCAGGGCGAGCACGCGCTCGAGCGCATCGAGTTCCACGACAAGAGCAAGAAAGGGGATGGTTAGGTGGTGTCGGGGACGAACGGACAGCCGCTACGGGTCGCCTACTACAAGGGCTGTCTGGCGTCGCTGTCGGCGAAGGAGCTCGACATCTCGACCAAGGCGCTCGCGCCCAAGGTCGGCATCGAGCTCGAGGAGCTGGAGGCGGTCACCTGCTGCGGGGCCGGCGACATCCACGAGGCCGAGCCCGACTACTACCTGCACCTGAACGCCCGCATCCTCGCCTACGCCGAGGCCACTGGCTCCGACACGCTGATGACGGTCTGCAACGTCTGCACGCTCAACCTGCGCCAGGCGAACTACCAGCTGCAGATCGACGAGTCGCTGCGCGAGCGCGTGAACGACAACCTCGAGGCGGTGGGCGTCCCCCGGTACACGGGCAAGGTCGAGGTCGTGCACTTCCTCTGGCTCGTCGCCGGCACCCATTTCGAGCAGCTCAAAGCGGCAGCGCACAAGGGCCTCAGGGGCCTCAAGATCGCGCCGTTCTACGGCTGCCAGATCCTGCGGCCGTCCAAGCTGCTCGGGTTCGACGATCCTGACAGGCCGGAGTCCCTCGAGCGGATCATCCAGGCGTGCGGCGGCGAGCCGGTCGACTACCCCGCCAAGATCAAGTGCTGCGGCTTCCCGATCATCCAGGCGCGCGAGGACACCGCCCTCGGCGAGCTGATCCAGCCGATCGAGCAGGCCAAGGAAGCCGGCGCCGATGCGATCGTGACGCCATGCCCCCTCTGCCATCTCTCACTCGACGCATGGCAGTCGAAGCTGAAGAAGCAGACTGGACGGGACTTCCAGATGCCGATCCTGCACCTGTCGCAGCTGATCGGCGTCGCCGCCGGGCTGGCCGACAGCGAGCTCCGCTTCAAGCGGCACGTCGTGTCGGTACAACCCGTGCTGGAGAAGCTCGAGGTTTGAACGTGACAGGCGGGTCTGGCCGGAAGGCCAGACCCCGGTTCTGAGGTGCTTGCGTTCCTGGCAGCAGCCCTGGCCGCTGTTGCTGTCGTCGTCCTCGCCTACGCCTGGTTCGAGGCCGGCTGGCTGCGTACGCGGGTGCTCGAGGTGCCGGTGGCCGGCTTGCCCGAGGCTCTGGACGGGTTGCGGATCGCGCATCTCCCCGACTTCCATCTCGGCGCGCCGCTCTCGCGCGGCATCCTGGCGTCGCAGCGCGCCGTCGAATGGGCCGCCTCTCGCGAGCCCGACCTCGTGTGCATCACGGGTGACCTCGTCTCGCACCCGCGTGGTGAGCCGAGGCTGCGTGACCTGCTGGCTCTGCTCGACAGCCCGTACGTCGTGCTCGGCAACCACGACGTGGCCTTGACCCGTGACCCGTTCTCGCGTGCCGCCGAGCTGGAGGACCTCCGCGACGCAGTGCTCCTCCGCGACGAGGCGGTGGAAGTCGAGCTCCGCGGCGTTCGCATCCAGATCGCCGGGGTCGATCCGGTGAGCTACAAGTGCCGCGCCTCCCGGCCGGCCCGGTTCGCCGATCCCGGTGCCGGCCTGCGGATCCTGCTCTGCCACTTTCCGGAGATCTGCCGCACGTTGCCCGACGGTGCCTACCACCTCGTTCTCGCGGGCCACCTGCACGCGGGGCAGATCACGATTCCGCTGCCGGGAGGGCGGCTCGCGCTCGCGCACCCGCGTGCGCCGGAGCTGACGGGGCTCCACGTCACGCCGGTTGCGACGCTGCACGTGTCACCGGGGACAGGCACGAGCCTGCTGCCGTTTCGCCTCTTCGCGCGCCCGGAGGCGACCGAGCTGGTGTTGCGACCCGCACCTACAATCGCGATATGAGTAGTCGCGTCGTAGGCCTCAGCAGGGTGACGCTCGACGACGTCGCGCCGGTCTGCCGGGGCTGCGTGTGGTGGCAGTCGCGCGGGAACCGGACCGCGAGCAAGGACCGCTGGATCGACAAGATCGAGGGCGACTGGGGAGAGTGGGGGACGGTTTACTACGGCGACGACGGCCAGGTGCTCGGATCGATGCAGTACGGGCCCGCGACGTTGTTCCCACTCGCGCAGGATCTCCCGGCGGGCCCGCCGTCGGACGACGCGGTGCTCGTCACGTGCGCGTATCTCGCCGGCGGCGCAGCGCCATGGGTGGAGAAGTCGCTGTTTCTGGCAGCCATCGGCGAGGCGCGCGACAAGGGCGCGAAGGCGCTCGAGGCGTTCGCGTACCGCTACGCCGACGGCGTCTCGACCTACGACCGGTTCATCGTCCACCGGACGGTGTTTCCGCGCGACTTCCTGGCCGACTTCGGCTTCGAGACCGTGCGCGCGCACGGGAGGGTCGAGCTCGTCCGTCTCGAGCTCGGCGGTCTGCAGCCGGTCGAGGAGGGGCGGCGGGCGCGCGTCCTCCGCGTCGTCCAGGAGGCGTTCACACCGGCGCCCACGCCCGTGCCACCTCAGCCCTAGGGGCCGCGTCAGGCGGTAACGCCCGCCAGCAGAAGCTCGGCGATCTGGATCGCGTTCAACGCTGCGCCCTTGCGCAGGTTGTCGCAGGAGAGGAAGAGCGCGAGGCCGTTCGGGCGGGCGCGGTCGGCGCGGATCCTGCCGACGAGCACGTCGTCGCCTCTCGCCGCCTCCTTCGGCGTCGGGAACTCGGGCAGCTCGAGCACCCGGACGCTCGGCGCGTCGCTGAGGATCTCCGTTGCCTGCTCCGCCGTCAGCGGCTCGTCGAGCTCGACCCAGATCGCCTCGGAGTGGCCGACGAGCACGGGGACGCGCACACACGTGGCCGAGATGGGCAGCTCCGGCAGCTCGAGGATCTTGCGCGTCTCGGCGACCAGCTTCGCCTCCTCGTCCGACTCGTCGCCCACCCACTCCCAGTCCATGAGCACGTTGTGCTCGGCGGGCGTCTCCGCCTCGAGCTCGGCCATCCGCTGCGCTCCGGCGCCCGAGACCGACTGGTACGTGGCGACGTGGACGCTGCGCAGGCCGGACGCATCGTGGAGCGGCTTCAGCACGCAGGTGAGCGGGATCGTGCTGCAGTTCGGGTTGGCGACGATGCGGTCGCGTTCGAGCGCCTCGACGGCGCGCGGCCCGTTGACCTCGGGCACGACGAGCGGATACCCGTCGACGAGGCGGTAGGCCGACGACTTGTCGACGCAGATCGCGCCGCCTGCCGACGCCGGAGGGACGAGAGCACGGCTCGCCGAGGTGCCGACCGAGAACAGGCAGAGATCGAGGTCGCCGGCCGCGAGGGCCTCGGGCGTCGCCTCCTCGACGACCAGCGAGCCGTCGCCGTAGCCGACGCGTGACCCGGCGGATCTCGGCGAGGCGAACGCACGAACGTGCTCGTAGCCGCGATCCGCGAGCAGTTCGAGCGTCACCGTCCCGACGGCGCCCGTCGCGCCGACCACGCCGATGCGAGCGTCGGCCGCCATCAGCCCAGTGTAGAGGCTTGATGTGGGTTAGCCGCGCCCACGGATGGGGGCCTGCACGGTGGTGCCACCGCGCGTCGAGAGGCGGACGTAGGAGATCTCGCCCTCGATCGGGATCGGCGAGCCCGGCACGCGAACCTCCCTGATGCGGATCTCGGCCTGCCGGGCCATCCTCTCGCTCCCTCGCCGCGGCCACCCGGCGGCGTCGCAGCGACGAGCGCCAGGAGCAGCGTGACGACGGAGACGACGCGCATCGCCTGTCTACGCCGCCGCCGCGCCGCTCGTCACCTCGGTCACGCGCGGATCCGCTCGCCGGTGGGGTCGTAGAGCGGCTCCACGGCGACGCTCCCGGCTACCCATTCGCCGAAGATCTCGACGCCCACCGCGGTGCCGACGGACGCGTGCTCGACAGGGAGGGAGGCATACGCGATCGACGCGCCGACGGTGTAGCCATAGCCGCCGCTGGTGACGCGCCCGACGAGTGCGTCTCCGACGCGAACAGGTTCCGAGCCGAGCGCAACCGCGTGCGGCTCGTCCAGCCGCAGACAGCAGAGGGTCTGCGCCGGCGCGCCCGCGGACGCGAGCGCGTCGCGGCCGATGAAGCCTCCTTCCTTGTCCAGCTTTACCGCGAACCCGAGACCCGCCTCGTACGGGGTGTCTTCCGGCGTCACGTCGGCTCCCCAGACCCGGTAGCCCTTCTCGAGCCGCAGGGAGTCGATCGCCTTGTAGCCGCCGGGGACGAGACCGTGTGGCCGCCCCGCCTCCCAGAGTATGTCCCAGAGCGACAGCCCGAACTCGGTGGGGCAGTAGAGCTCCCAGCCGAGCTCGCCGACGTACGTGACCCGCAACCCGTGGCACGGCACCGTTCCGACCGCGAGGTCCCTGGCCCGCATGTAGGGGAAAGCCTCGTTCGAGAGATCGGAGGTCGTGAGGGGCTGCAGGATCTTGCGGCTGGCCGGTCCCCAGAGCCCGTAGCAGGCATACGCGGACGTGACGTCGGCGACCTGGACCGACCCGTCCGCGGGCAGATGCTGGCGGATCCAGGAGAGGTCGTGCTGGCCGAAGGCCGTCCCCGTGACGATGCGGAAGCGATCGTCGGCGAGCCGCGTGACGGTGAAGTCGCACTCGACACCGCCCTTGGGGTTGAGCATCTGCGTGTACGTGACCGCGCCGACGTCGCGCGCGACCCGGTTGTCGCACAGCGACTCCAGGTACGCCGCGGCGGACTCGCCGGTGACCTCGATCTTTGCGAACGACGACTCGTCGAAGAGGACAGCAGTCTCGCGGCACGCCTTATGCTCGGCGCCGATCGCAGGCGACCAGAGCTTGCCGGCCCAGCCGCGCGGCCGCAGCGACTCGTCTCCTGCCGAGGCGTTCGGCTCGAACCAGTTAGCCCGCTCCCAGCCGGTCTTCTCGCCGAACACGGCGCCGAGCTCGCGGAGGCGCGCGTACGCCGGGGAGACCCGAAGCGGGCGGCCTGCCTCGCGCTCGTGGCCCGGGTACTTGACGTCGTAGTAGGTCTCGTAGATCTCCTTCGTGCGGGCCAGGGTGTACGGGCGCGACCGGTACGCGGCGCCGAAGCGGCGCGAGTCCATGTGCCAGACGTCGAGCGACGGCGTGCCCTCGACGATCCATTCGGCGACGAGCTTCCCCATCCCACCGGCGCCGGCAAGATCGTGTGCGCAGAAGCCGGCGGCTACCCAGAAGCCCGCGACTCCTGTTGGGCCGAGAATGAACTCGCCGTCGGGTGTGAACGCCTCGGGGCCGTTGATCAGCTTCACGACGCCCATGTCCGCGAGGGTCGGCACGCGCACGATCGCGTTCTCCAGCAACTCCTCGAACCGGGGCCAGTCCTCCTCGAGCAGCTTCGCGTTGAAGTCGCCCGGGATGCCGTCGAGGGACCAGGGTGCGCAGTTGCGCTCGTAGCCGCCCATGATCAGACCGCCCGACTCGGGGCGGAAGTAGACGAGCAGCGACGGGTCCCGCATCGTCGGCATGTCCGTCGGCAGGCCCGAGGGCTCGAGCACCAGGTACTCGTGCGCCATCGGCACGACCGGGACCTCGACGCCGGCGAGGCGCCCGATGTCGCGCGCGTACATCCCGCCGGCGTTGACGACGATCTCCGTCTCGATCTCGCCCTTGTCCGTCTCGACGGCCTGCACGCGCGCGCGCTCGACCCGGATTCCCGTCGCGCGGGTCGACGTGCTCACCTCTGCGCCGTGGCGTCTCGCGCCCTCCGCGAGCGCAAACGTCAGCTGGCTGGGGTCGATGTAGCCGTCAGTGGGCAGGTAGGCGGCTCCGAGCACCCCGTCGGTCGTCAGCGGCGGGAAGAGTTCGCGCGCTTCGTCCGCCGAGATCAGGTCGAGCGGCAGACCGAACGTCTTTGCCCACCCTGCCTGGCGCGTGATCTCCTCGAGCCGCTCCTTCGAAGAGGCGAGCCGAAGCGATCCGACCTCGTGCCAGCCCGTCGCCAGATCGACCTCCGCCTCGAGCGCCCGGTAGAGCTCGACGCTGTCCATCATCATCCTCGTCAGCGGCAGCGAGCTCCGCAGCTGGCCGACGAGACCGGCCGAGTGGAACGTCGAGCCGCTCGTGAGGTCGGCGCGCTCGACGAGAACGACGTCGCTCCAGCCGAGCCGGGCCAGCCAGTAGAGGATCGAGCAGCCGCCGACCCCGCCGCCGATCACCACCGCACTCGCCCGGTCCCTCACGTCCCTCCTCGAAAGGCCCGGCGCCGCGGATGCGGCGCCGGAGCCAACGTCGAAAACGTGCTGAGCCTAGTAGACCTACTCGACCGCGAACGCCTCACCTTCCGGTGCCTGGAGATGGGACGGCTTCGTTCGCTGCACGAGCGTGAAGTACGCCGTCCCGACGATCACCACGACGACGAGCACCGTCCAGAGGACCGGGCGGTCGTTGAGCCAGTTCCAGTGGAAGTTGAGTGCGCGTCCCGTCTGGTTCGGGGTCGGGTTCGACGCTGCGCGCGGCCACGCGAAGTTGATCAGCATGCCGCCGCCCCAGGCGAGGGCAAGGAGGTTCACGGGCAACCCCCAGCGTCCCAGCGAGAAGGGTGCTCTCGTCCTCGGCCACCCGCGCAGGCGTGCGGCCAGGAGCGCCAGGTTCCCGATCAGGTAGCTGAGGTAGATCATCCCCGTGGCCGCGATGGCGACGATTCCCGCTCCGGCGAACTGGAGCATGGGGATGAACGCCAACACGCCGACCAACACGCAGGAGCCGATGGGCGTGTGCAGGTTCGGATGAACCTTCTTGAGGACGCGGGAGATCGGCAGCGTGTCGTCGCGGGCCATGCCGAACATCAGGCGGATCGTCGATGTCTGGATCGACAGGCAGCAGACGAAGATCGCCGCGGCCACGACGAGCAGGAACACGGTCGAGAAGGCGTTGCCGAAGTTGGCGTCGATGATGTTGGCCGGGCCCCAGCCGCCCTTGATCGCCTCGTTCAGATCAGGGATCGCCAGCAGCATCGCGAAGAGGAAGACGGCGCCGATGATGAACGCCCCGATCACGGAGCCGATCACGGCTTTGGGCGCTTCGCGTCGCGGATCGCGGGTCTCCTCGGCCAGTGTGGACGCCGTGTCGAACCCGTAGATCACGTACAGGGACATGAACATGGCGATCAGGAACGTCCCCGTCGTCAGGCTCGTGCTGCCCGTGTGGAAGATGACCGAGCCCGACTGGTGGTGGTGAAACAGGGCGAGCACGAACGCGAACACGACCATGCCGAGGATCTCGAAGAAGACGCCCGTGTTGTTGACGATCGCCACGAGCCTGACTCCGAAGATGTTCATGATCGTGATCAGGCAGAGCGTGACGATCGCGACGATCCGCTGGTTGTGGTGGTCGTTGGCGAGATTCCAGCCCATGTTCTGGAAGGCCGGAATGAGGGCCAGCGGCAGCGTCACGCACACCGAGGTCACCGTGAGGATTCCGGCGAACATGTAGATCCAGCCCGCGAACCATGCGTAGGACTTGCCCGCGAGGTACTTCGTCCACTGGAACACCGAGCCCGCGACCGGGTAGTGGCTCGACAGCTCGGCAAAGCCGAGCGCGACGATCAGCTGACCCAGCGCAACGATCGGCCAGCTCCAGATGAAGACGCCGCCAATCGTCGTGAGACCGAGGAAGAACAGGGCGAAGATCCCGGTCGACGGTGAGATGTAGCTGAAGGCGACGGCGAAGGAGCTGAACACACCGAGCGAGCGCTTCAGCTCCTGCTGGTAGCCGAATCGCGCGAGATCCGCCTCGTCGGTCGAATGCTGGTCCGTGTTTCCCACGTCGCTCCTCCGTGACTGGGCCCGTCCGAACGCGGGCGTTCGGGCGACTGTACGGCGCGTGGCAGACGAATGCACGTGGATTCACCGGCGATACTCCCCGCGGCTATCCGCGTCGTCCTCTCATGAGCGTGACAAATCGTCCGATAGTCGTACCGTGAGGTACATGCGCGGACTCAAGCTGATCGCGGCGCTCAGCGTCCTCGCCGAGGTCGTCGGCGCGGCTGCCATTCTCTGGCGCCCGTCCCGCTAGCCGCGCGCCGCTCGTCGGCTGGCGATCCGTGCGCGCGGTCGCCTCAGGCAACGCCGGCGAGCGCGCCTTCGAACGCCGGCTCTTCCGCCAGCGCGGCCGTTCGTGCGAAGTGCTCCTCCGCGTAGGTCGCGAAGTCGAAGTCGAGCTCCGAGACGGCCGTCTGGACGACGCCCCACATCGCTTCGCGAAACAGCGACATGAAACGCATCATCTCGAGCGCCCGGACGTCGGCCGGTCGAACGTCGCCGAAGTACGCGGTGAGCAGCTCGGCCCGCCCGTCTTCGTCGAGCTCGTGGTTGACCGCGAAGTTGGCGAGGTCGAAGAAGATGTCGCCCATGCCGGCGTACTCCCAGTCGACGATGCGAATCCGTGAGCCGTCGTCGATGAAGTTCGCGTTCAGCAGGTCGTTGTGACACGGTCGCTCCGGGATCGGCCCGCGCGCTCGTTCGATCGCGCCGGCGATCTGGCGCGCGCGGACGTACTCGGCTGGCACGGGTGCGCCGTGAGCGAACGCCGTCGAGCGGTAGTCCTCGACGATACGAAACGCATCGAAGCGGCGCGACAACGGGGGCCCGTTGTGCACCGGACGCAGAGCAGCGGCGACCCGCCGGATCACGTCGGGCTCCCGCATCCGCTCCAGTGGGACGACCTCACCCTCGATGAATCGTGTCACCAGGTAGCCCTCCGGCTCCACGAAGGCCACGACCTCGGGACCGACTCCGACCGCGGCGGCTGCGAGCGATGCCTCGTACTCGACCCGGCGATCGATGCCCAGGAGACCGGTCTGGCTTCCGGAGATGCGGAGCACGAAGGCGTCGCCACCGTCGAGCTCGACTTTCAGGTTGTGGTTCGTGATTCCGCCGCCGAGCACGGTGACCTGCGCCTTCCGTCCGGGCCAGATCCGCTCGACGACCTCCTCGTACACCTCGGCGATCCTATGCCGAACAGAACCGGCCCGAGCGCGAGCATCGACGCCGCCTGCATCCCGTCTCGAAAGCGCGGGCGCGGCGGCGTCTCGTCCACGTTCACGAAGCTAACGGACGGGGTACAGTCGCCGCGTGAGGGTGGCCGTCACGGGCAGCTCCGGCCTCATCGGGTCAGCGTTGCTCCCGGTTCTACGGCGCGAAGGTCACGAGCCGCTGAGAGTCGTGCGCCGCGAGCCCGCAGTCGCCGACGAGGTCGGCTGGGATCCCGAGGCCGGCACGATCGACGCGCACGCGCTCGCCGGAGTCGAGGCAATCGTCAATCTCGCCGGCTACAACATCGGGACCCGCTGGACGGAGTCGAGGAAGCGTCGGATCCTCGAGTCGCGGGTCGGCGGGACGAGGTTGCTCGCGGAGACCGCCGCTGGGCTCGAGCCCCGGCCGCACACGTTCCTCTGCGCGTCGGGGGTGGGGGTCTACGGCGACCGCGGCGACGAGGCTCTGACCGAAGCGTCGCCGCCTGGCGACGGCTTTCTCCCCCGTGTGGCTGTGGAATGGGAGGGCGCAGCGCAGCCCGCGCGGGATGCGGGCATCTGCGTCGTCAACTTCCGGCACGGGCTGGTCCTCTCGCGCCGGGGCGGTGCGCTTGCGCGCCTGCTCCTTCCGTTCCGGCTCGGCCTCGGCGGCCGTGTGGGAAGCGGCGAGCAATGGTGGAGCTGGATCGCGATCGAGGATGTGGTGGAGGCGTATGCGTACGCGCTCGCGCATCCGCTTTCGGGCGCGGTCAATCTCGTCTCCCCGGCGCCGGTCCGGAATCGCGACTTCGCCAGGGCGCTGGCGCGCGCGCTCCACCGTCCGGCCCTGGCGCCGTTCCCGTCGTTCGCCGTGCGGGCGCTGTTCGGCGAGATGGGGAAGGAGGTGCTGCTCGCGAGCCAACGCGCCCTGCCGGCCGCGCTCGAGGCGAGCGGCTACACCATCCGACGACGAACGCTGGACGAGGCGCTCGCGGGCGCACTCGCACGATGAGGTGGCATACTCCCCTTCGTCCCGACGGCGACGACCACGAACGGAGGTGCGACTGATGACCGAGCTTGCTTCCTTCGCGCCTGCCGCTGCAGGCCGGCGAGCCGCGAGGCTCCTGGGCTAGTCGGGCACTCCTTCTCGGCGTCTCCCACGGTCTCGCGCTCCAGGCGTTGACGCGTGCAGGCCTCCGCGCGCGCTTTCATTACGCGAGACCAGGAGAACTGACGACAGTGGACACACTGAAGATGCTCGGCTGGAACGACCGGCTGAGCGACGAATTCGAACCGCACCGCGCCGCCGGGCTCGTGCCGGGACGCGTCGCGGTACAGCATCGCGGGGCATGGGACGTCCTCACCGAGGACGGGGAGCTTCGCGCCGACGTGGCCGGACGTGTGCGCCATGATGCGATCACGGCCTCGGAGCTGCCTGCCGTCGGCGACTGGGTGGCCGTCGCTCCGCGAGCGGGTGAGGGCGGCGGAACTATCCACGCGGTCTTGCCGCGCCGCACGAAGTTCTCGCGCAAGACGGCCTGGCAGGCGGCGGAAGAGCAGGTGCTCGTCACGAACGTGGACGTGGTGTTCGTCGTCACGTCGCTGAACGAGGATCTCAATCCGAGACGGCTCGAGCGGTACATGACGCTCGCGTGGGAGAGCGGCGCCACACCGGTGATCGTCCTCACGAAGGCTGACCTCGTCGACGACCCTGCTCCCGCCATCGCCCAGGTGGAGTCGGTCGCCTACGGGGTTCCCGTCGTCGCCACCTCGACCCGCACGATGGTCGGTCTGGACACGCTGCGGGCATTGCTTCCGGTCGGGGTCACCGGCGCCTTGCTCGGCTCGTCGGGCGTCGGCAAGTCGACGCTCGTCAACGCCCTCGTCGGCGACGAGCGGCTGACGACGCAGGAGATACGCGACGACGGCCGGGGCCGTCACACGACTGTGCGACGGGAGCTGATCGTCCTCTCGGACGGAGGGCTGATCGTGGACACGCCCGGCATGCGGGAGCTCCAGCTGTGGGACGCAGACGAAGGCCTCGAGGAGGCGTTCGAGGACGTGACGGCTCTCTTTGCACGCTGCCGGTTCTCCGACTGCGCCCACGACACCGAGCCGGACTGCGCCGTACGAGCCGCCCTCGAGGACGGCACGCTGGCGCTCGACCGCTGGGAGAGCTACCAGAAGCTGCAGCATGAGCTCGAGCACCTCGAACGTAGGCTCGACAAGAGAGCGCAGGCCGAGGCCCGGCGCCGCTGGCGGATCATCACGCGCGACGCGGCGGAGCGCATGCGGATGAAAGGCCGGGACGTCTGACACGCGCACTTTGCAGTCCGACCCAGCCACCAGGCTAGGCAGGAGCAGGACCGCCGTGCGTCGTATGGCGGTGCGTGTACTACTACGGTTTCAGTAGAGCGAGGGAGTTGCCGGTATAGCTAAAGACCTGAGTCTGCGAGCCCGATAAGCCTGACGTGAGTCAGCCCGATCCATTTGACAGGCAGCGGGTTCCCAACGATGCTGAGAACGACAGGGGAAGAACGGAACGTGGGGCTCGCAGCCGCACCGCATCGCGCACCGGCGTCTCGGGCACGGGACGGCGGGGCGGAGGGCAGTCGGGGCTGCCCAAAGGAGAGGTAATGGAGCTTCGTGACTATCTCGCGATCGTCGGGCGCCGTAAATGGCTGATCGCGCTGACCCTTGTCGTCGTCACGGTGATCGCAGCGACCGTCACCGCGTTCCGGGCCCCCACGTACACGGCGACGACGACCCTGAGGGTCGCCACGCCCGCGCTGGCCTCGAGCGCCAGCATCGTCGCCTCGACGGACTACATGGATCGCCTTCAGAACACGTACTCCAAGCTGGCAACGGGTCCCGATATCCGCGACACGATCAAGAAGCGGCTGAAACTGACCTCGCGGCCCGCGCTCCACGTGAAGCTCCGCCCCAACACCGAGTTGATGGACCTCGAGGCGGACGCGGCAAAGCCCGGCGTCGCGGCGGCCGTCGCGAACCTCGCCGCCAACCTCCTGATCACGCAGGTGCGCCAGCTCGGCGAGGCCAGCCTGAAGACGGCGGACTCGCAGTTCAGAGCGTCGCAGTCGACGCTGCAGAAGCAGATCGCCGCGGACCGGGCGCAGATCACCACGCTGCAGTCAGGGGTCGTGACGGCAGGGGACAAGGCGAAGATCGCGGACCTGCAGGCGGACATCTCGGTGAAGACGACGGTGGCGACGCAGCAGCAGTCGGCGTACGAGGCCAACCGGGCGTCGATCCTCGACCAGTCGAACCTGCTCTCGGTCGTCAACCCGGCGACTGCGCCCTCGAGTCCGTCCGGTCCGAACATGAAGCTCGCGATCGCGCTCGGGATCTTCGTCGGGCTGATCGGAGGTTTGGGACTTGCGTTCCTGTTCGAGAACCTGAGCACCCGTATGGAAGCGACCGACGAGATCGAGCGGGCCGCTGAGATGCCGGTACTCGGAGCGATTCCCGTCGGCGTTCCCACCGAGCGCGGGCTCTTCAACAGCGGCTCGCCGACCGAGGAGGCGTTCCGGCGGCTGCGGACGAACATCCTCGCGCTCGAGCGGGCGGGGACTCCGAACCTGCTGCTCGTGACGAGCGCCGAGCCGAACGAGGGCAAATCGACGATCGTCTCCAACCTCGCAGTCACGCTCGCGCAGACCGGTCTGCGGGTCGTCGTCGTGGACGGCGATCTCCGACTGCCGACGATCCACGCGATCTTCAACATCCCGAACACGGTCGGCTTCGGCGACGTCCTCAAGGGCTCGGCGCGGCTCGAGGATGCGATCGTCAAGTCCTGGAAGATCCAGGGTCTGTCGGTGCTGCCGAGCGGAGGGCCGTTCGAGCATCCCGCGGAGCTCCTGGCATCCACGACGACGGGTCCGGTGCTGGCCGATCTGGCACAGCGATTCGACGTCGTGCTCGTCGACAGCCCGGCGCTGCTCGCCCTCGCCGACGCGCTGTCACTCGCGACCGAGATCCCCGACGTCCTCGTCGTCGTGGGTCGCTCGCAGACGAAGAAAGAGGCGTTGATCAGCGTGAGGAAGCAGCTCACGGGTATCGGCGCGCACCCGCTCGGCATCGTCGTCAACCGGTCCGAAGAGGTGCCCAGCTACCACTACTACAACCGCCGTTAGCTGCACGTAGCCGACGGTATGTAACGGGGGGAAGGTGTCCACGCAGAGCACATTCGAGAAGGCTCCGGGCCGCTTGTCACGGGGGGAGCCGCGGGGCGAGCACGTCGAAGCGCCGCCTCGGTACCTCTCCCTGACGCGCGCGCGAGTGAAGGACGTTCAGGACATCGTGCTGGCGATTGTCCTGCTGACGCTCTCCGCGCCGCTGATGCTTCTCGTCGCTCTCGCGATCAAGCTCGATACGCGGGGTCCCATCTTCTTCGTCCAGGAGCGGGTCGGCGTGCGGCGGCGACGCGTGGGTCGGTGGATCGCGCACGAGCCGGCACGGTTCCGCTTCTACAAATTCCGCTCGATGGTCCGCGACGCCGATCCGGCGCTCCACGAGGCCCACATCGAGGAGTACCTGGCGGGGAACGGGGCGAACGGCTCGACGAAGTCGCGCTTCAAGCTCGACCAGGACCCCCGTATCACGGGGGTCGGCCGTCTGCTCCGGCGGACGAGCATCGACGAGCTGCCGCAGCTGTTCAACGTCCTCAAGCGCGAGATGAGCCTCGTCGGGCCGCGCCCGGTGCCGCCGTACGAGGGCGACCACTACGTTGCAACCTACCCTGATCGCTTCTCGATGCTCCCCGGCCTGACCGGGCTCTGGCAGGTCAACGGGCGCTGCGACGTTGGTGCGGAAGAGATGGCACGACTCGACCTCGAGTACGTCCAGAACCACTCGCTGCTGCTCGATCTCAAGATCCTGCTGCGGACCGTTCCTGCAGTGCTCGGCGGGCGAGGCGCCGGGTGAGCACCGCTGCCGGGCGAAACCCCGACCACCAGTCGCTGTCTGCGGCTGAGGAGCGCGAGCCCACTGGCATCGCGGTCATCGGCTGCGGCTACTGGGGCATCAACTACGTCCGCGTCTTCAACGAGATGCCGGACGCCAAGGTGCTCGTGGCCTGCGATCCGCGGCAGAGCCGTCTGGACGAGATCCGGCGGCGGTTCCCGGACATCGTCGTCACCACCGACTTCGACGAGGCACTGTCGATGGACGGCGTCGACGCGGTCGTCATCTCCACGAACGCCCGAACCCACTTCGACCTCTCGAAGCGCGCGCTCATCGCGGGCAAGCACGTTCTGGTCGAGAAGCCGCTGACGACGTCAGTCGAGGACGGCGAGAAGCTGCTTCGCCTCAGCGAGCGCGCCAACCTCCTGCTGCTCGTCGGGCACACGTTCCTCTACAACGCAGGCGTCCGCAAGGTGAAGGAGTACGTGGACGAGCAGCACGTCTACTACCTCTATGCGCGCCGGACAAGCCTCGGTCCGATCCGTCGGGACGTCAATGCGATCTGGGACCTCGCCCCGCACGACGTCGCGATCTTCAACTTCCTGCTCGGGCGCAAACCTGATCTCGTCAGCGCCGTCGGCGCCAAGGTCCTCCACAACCACCGGGAGGACGTGGGGTTCATCTCGCTCACGTATCCGGGCGGGATCGTCGGCCATATCCACGTCAGCTGGGCCGACCCGAACAAGACCCGCGAGGTCGTCGTCGTGTGCCGCGACCAGCGGATCGTCTTCAACGACCTCGATCCGCTCGAGCGGGTCCGGGTCTTCAACAAGGGCGTCAAGGTGGAGCCGCTCGAAGAGCCCGTCAGCTTCGGCGAGTACCATTTCCTGCTGCGGGACGGCGACATCACGAGCCCGGCGCTGCCTGTGAGCGAACCGTTGAAGAACCAGAGCGGCCACTTCCTGCACTGCATCCGGCGAGGCGAGATCGCCTTCACGGATGCCGGCCAGGGGCTCGCCGTCGTCCGCGTGATGGAGGCGATCGACGAGTCGGTTGCCAACGAGGGTGCTCCCGTCCACATCGACTGGAGCGAGGTCGACACGAGAGAGACGGGGCTTGCGAATTCCCTTCGTTGATCTCGCGGCCCAGCGGGCGAGGATCGCGGGCGAGATCGACGAGGCAATCCGTGGCTGTCTCGATCGGAACGACTGGATCCTCGGGCAGGACGTCGCAGCCTTCGAGGAGGAGCTCGCGGCCTACTGCGGGACGACCGGAGCGGTCGGCACCGACTCCGGCTTGTCGGCTCTCGACCTGACGCTCCGCGCATGTGGCATCGGCCCCGGTGACGAGGTGATCACGGCGGCCAACACGTTCGTGGCGACCGCGCTCGCGATCGTGAGTGCCGGAGCCACCCCGGTGCTCGTCGACGCGGATCCGGAGACCTTCAACCTCGACCCGGGCGCGCTGGAGGATGCGATCGGCGAGCGGACGAAAGCCGTCATGCCCGTGCACCTCTACGGCCAGCCGGCGGCCATGGACGAGATCACCGCCGTCGCCGACCGCCACGGCTTGCTCGTGCTCGAGGACGCCTGCCAGTCGCACGGTGCGCGCTACAAGGGGCGCCGCACGGGCTCGCTCGGCCATGCGGCCGCCTTCAGCTTCTATCCCAGCAAGAACCTCGGCGCGCTTGGCGATGCCGGCGCCGTGGTGACGAGCGACGAGCATCTCCTCGACCGACTCCGACTGGCCCGCAACTACGGGCAGCGCGAGAAGTACGTGCACGAGGTCAAGGGCTTCAACCGGCGTCTGGACACGCTGCAGGCGGCCGTCCTCCGTGTGAAGCTCCGCCACCTCGACAAGTGGAACGACGCGAGGCGTCGCTGCGCGGAGCTATACGGAGAGTTGCTCGCCCCTCGAGGGATCGCGACTCCGCTCTCACAGCCGTGGGCCGAGCATGTGTGGCATCTGTACGTGATCAGGGTCGCCCGCCGCGACGAGCTGCGCGCGTTTCTCGGCGAGCGCGGCATCGAGACGGGCATCCACTATCCACTGCCCATCCACCTCCAGCCTGCCTTCGAGGACCTGGGCTACCCGCGTGGCAGCTTTCCGGTGACCGAGCGCCTGGCGGCCGAGATACTGTCGCTACCGATGTTCCCGGAGCTGGACGAGGCTCAGATTCACGCGGTGGCCGACGCCGTCACGGACTTCGGCGCAGAGTCCTTGCGTCTCGCCCCGGATCCGACGGGGACGCTCGCGGCGCCGGCCGACAAGCCGTCGCGCGCCGCGTAGGCGATGGCCACGGAGAGCGTCAGGCGCTCCCGCGAGCTCGCCGCCGTCCCGCGCCCGGGCCGGGCGACTGGCAGCAGTCGCCACTCGCCTGAGATCGGCAAGTGGCTCGGCGTCGCCGCCGCGACGCTCGTCCTCGGCCTCGCCACCGCCCGCGTCGCCTCATCGCCTCGAAACGGCGCGCTGCTGCTGCTCGCGGCCCTCATCCCCTTCGTGCTCATGGTCGTCCGCGACGTGCGGCGGGCACTTCTGGTCGTCGTCGTGTTCGACACCGCGTTTCAGTGGGACAAAAACTTCCACTACCAGGACGCGGCCGCGAAGCTCGGGGCGCTGGGCGGGCTCAGCGTCTCGCTCACGACGATCGCCCTCTTCGGCCTGTATCTCATGTGGTTCGCCGAGATGGCCGCGCGGCGCACAGCGGTACCGCGCGGTGTGGCCCGCGCCGCGCTCCCGCTCGTCGTCTACACGGGCATCACCGCGCTCTCCACCGTCGTCGCGGGCGACAAGACGCTGTCCGAGTTCGAGGTGACACTCCTCGTCCAGACGCTCCTGCTGTTCGTCTACGTGGCGGGCTCGATCCGCACCCGCGAGGACATCCGGTTCGTCGTCGTCGCGATCATCGCCTGCCTGTTCTGCGAGAGCCTGATCACGCTCATGCTGCCGTACATCGGCAGTCACCGGATCATCGGCATCTCGACGTACGCGGACACCAGCGGCAACGGGACCGGAGGCGGCACCGATACGCGGTTCGGCGGGACGATCGGCTCGCCCAACACAGCCGCGAGCTTCTTCTCGCTGCTGATCGCGCCCTGCGTGGCGCTGATAGCCGCCCCCTTCTCGCGCGGGGTCAAGCAGCTCGCGGCGCTGGCAGTCGGTCTGGCGACGCTCGCCCTGATCCTCACGCTCTCGCGGGGTGGCTGGATCGCCCTCGCCGTCTCGCTGACCTTCCTGACCGTCGTCGGGCTCAAGCGCGGCTGGATCTCCCCGAGGATCCCGATCTTCGTCGCGATCGGGTTGACAGTGATCGTCCTGCCGTTCAGCGGCCGCCTGACTGCGCGCATCACGGGCAGCGACCAGGGGTCGGCCTCGTCACGCATTCCGCTCATCCACCTCGCCGAGAACGTGATCGAGGACCATCCCTATCTCGGCGTCGGCGCCAACAACCTCGGCCTCGTGTTTCCGACGTACGCCGGGCCGGCATACGACCGCGCCTGGATCTACACCGTTCACAACAAGTACCTGCTGGTCTGGTCCGAGGCGGGGATCGGCGCGCTGCTCGCCTTCCTGTGGTTCCTCGGGTCGACGCTGCGCCGCGGTTGGAGCCTGTGGCGCCGCGATGACCCGCTCCTCTCACCGCTTGCACTCGGCCTGACCGCCGGCATCATCGGGCAGACGGTCCACATGTCCGTCGACATCTTCCAGAGCCGGCCGCAGATCCAGCTTCTGTGGCTCGTGGCGGGACTTCTCGTCGCCATGCAGAACGTCGCACGCGAGACCTGAGATGGCGACTCACGCGGCGGCAGCGCACGGCGAGGATCACGGCATCTGTAGACGCACGACGACGGGTGCCCGGTGAAGGTCCTCGTCGCATCTGCGATGTACCCGTCGGAGGAGCGTCCGGCCTTCGGAACGTTCGTCCGTACGCAGGTCGAGTCGCTGCGGGGCATCGGAGTCGACGCAGAGCCTTTCGTCCTGACGGGACGAAGCCGCAAGCTCATGTACCTGCAGGCGGTGCCGCAACTGCGCCGGCGGCTGCGCAGGAACGGAGTCGACGTGGTTCATGCGCATTACAGCTACGTCGGACTCGTCGCCAGGACGCAGTTCTCGGTGCCTGTCGTTCTCACCTTCCACGGCGACGACCTCCTCGGCACCGTCGGCCCCGACGGCCGCACGACCGGCGTCAGCCGGCTCATCGTCGCTGCCGGCAAGCTGCTCGCGCGGCACGTCGACGCGGTGATCGTGCAGAACGAGCTGATGGCAGAGCGGCTGCACCACCACCCGCGGGTGCATGTGATCCCACACGAGGTGGATCTCGAGCTCTTCAAGCCGACCGACCGCGACGTCGCACGGCACGAGCTCGGCCTCGACCCCGATCGCCCGTACGTCCTCTTCGCGTCGCCGCCGCAGATCGCCGTCAAGCGGTTCCCCCTCGCCGAGGCCGCTGTGGCGCTGCTTCGCGAGCGAGATCCCTCCGTCGAGCTTCTCGTCGTGTTCCGTGAGGCGCAAGACCGGCTGGCGCTCTACATGAGCGCGTGCGACGCGCTCGTCTTCCCGTCGTTCCAGGAGGGATCGCCGAACATCGTCAAGCAGGCGATGGCATGCAACCTGCCGATCGTCGCGACGGATGTCGGTGACGTGGCGCAGGTCGTCGCGGGAACCGACGGCTGCTGCGTCGTCGAGCCGGAGCCGCAGGCGTTTGCCGACCGGCTCGAGGAGATCGTACGGCGCGGGGCCCGCACTGCCGGTCGCGAGCGCGTCCGGCATCTCGACAGCCCGGTCGTCGCGACTCGCGTGCTGTCCGTCTACGAGCAGGTGGTCGAGCAGGCGCGTGCGCCGCGGACACGCCTTCGTCGCGCCGAGGCGTAGGTCGGAGATGTGCGGGATCGCGGGCGTCTACGCCTACGGGAGCCGCGAGCCGGTCGACCCGGGTGCTCTCGGCCGCATGCTGGACGTGATCCGCCACCGTGGGCCTGACGACTCCGGCATGCACATCGATCGCGATCTCGGGATCGGCAGCCGCCGGCTGAGCATCATCGACATCGAGGGTGGTCACCAGCCGATGTCGAACGAGGACGGCTCGGTTGTCGTCGTCTCCAACGGCGAGATCTACAACTACCGCGAGCTGGCTCCCCTGCTGCGCGCGCGCGGCCATGTCGTGCAGACCGCCAGCGACACGGAGACGATCGTTCACCTCTACGAGGACCGGGGCGAAGGGCTTGTTCGCGATCTGCGCGGAATGTTCGGGCTCGCCGTGTGGGATGCGCGGCGCGAGCGACTGCTCCTGGCCCGCGACCGCCTCGGCGTGAAGCCCCTCTACTACACCGACGCCGGCGGCCGGCTGGTGTTCGGATCGGAGATCAAGGCGATCCTTCAGCATCCTGCCGTCGGCGTCGGCGTGAGCCTCGAGGCGCTCGGCCACTTCCTCGCTCTCAAGTACGTGCCGGCTCCCGAGACCATGTTCGACGGCATCCACGCCCTCCCGCCTGGGCATTTCCTCACATGCGATCGCGGCGGCGTCCGCGTCGAGCAGTACTGGGACGTCTCGTTCGCCCGTGACGGCCGCGACACCATCGGCGAGGAGGAGGCGGCCGAGCAGCTCGAGGAGCTTCTTCGCGACGCGGTTCGCAGTCATCTCGTCAGCGATGTGCCGTTCGGCGCCTTTCTGAGCGGCGGCATCGACTCGAGCACCGTGGTCGCCCTGATGAGCCAGATGCTCGATCACCCGGTCAAGACGTTCGCCGTCGGCTTCGACGGATCCGGCAGCGTCGTCAACGAGCTCCCGTACGCACGCCTGGTCGCCGATCGCTGGGCGACGGAGCACCACGAGGTGATCATCCGGCCCCGTGACTTCGTCGATCTCGCCGAAAAGGTCGTCTGGCACCTCGACCAGCCTGTCGGCGATCTCGCCAGCCTGCCCAACTACATGGTCAGCGAGCTCGCCGCGCGTCACGTGAAGATGATTCTGAGCGGAGAAGGCGGGGACGAGTTGTTCGCGGGCTACGCGCGCTATTCGTTCGAGCGGCTGTCGCCCGCGTTTCGGGCGGTGCCGGCGCCGGTGCGCTCGCTCGCGCTTGCCGCCGCCGGCCGTCTCCCGGGGTTGCGCCGGGCCAAGATCGCCCTCCGTGCTCTGTGCGAGCCGGACGAGGTTCGGCGTCTCACGGGCTGGTTCCCGCTCTTCAACCGGGAGAGCCTGTCCGAGCTCGTCACGCCCCGATTGCGGTCGATCGTCGACGCCTCTCCGGCGGATGCGGTGTTCGCCGCGCAGCTCGCGCGCACCGATGCTGCCGACGTCGTCAGCAGAATGCTCTACGTGGACACGAAGCTCTGGCTCCCCGATGACCTGCTCGCGCGAGGCGACAAGACGAGCATGGCCGTGTCGCTCGAGGCGCGGGTGCCGCTCCTCGATCATCACCTCGTCGAGTTCGCGGCGGCACTTCCCCCGCGCCTGAAGCTACGGCGCGCGACCAGGAAGTACCTGCTTCGGAAGGTCGCGTCGAAGTGGTTGCCCGAAGCCGTTCTGACGCGGAAGAAGCAAGGGTTCCCGACGCCGATCGGCATCTGGTTCCGCCACGAAGCCCGAGATTTCCTCCGCGATCACCTCTCGCCCGACGTGATCGAGAGCCGCGGTCTCTTCGACCGCGCCTTCGTCGCGCGGTTGCTGGACGAGCACGACCGCGGCTTCGCCGATCATTCGGCGCTCCTCTACGGCCTCCTCAACATCGAGCTGTGGCATCGGCTGTTCGTCGACTCGCCGGTTCGCGCGCTTGCCGAGCCTGCGCCGGCAGCCTGAGGCTCCGGGCGTCGCGGGACAATGGGCGAGGTGAGCGCGAGCCGGCACGTCGTCATGCTCCTGGCGAACAACTCCTACCCGCACGACAGCCGGGTGCCCAAGGAGGCGCAGGCGCTGATCGACGCCGGCTACCGCGTCTCGGTCATCTCGAAGCGCGCGCGCCGATCGCCAAGGCGGGAGACCATCGAGGGCGTTCGCGTCCATCGCTACCGTCTGCCGGGAGACGCGCAGACGCCGCTCGGCTACGTGTTCGAGTTCCTCTATGCCGCCCTCGCGTCCTTCGTGCTGTCGGTGCGGATTCTCGTCCGCGAGGGATTCGACGTGTTGCATCTTCACAACCCGCCGGACACTCTGGGACTCGTGGCAGTGGTGCACAAGAAGCTCTTTCGCAAGCGCGTCGTGTTCGATCACCACGACCTTGCGGCCGAGATGTACCACGTCCGGTTCGAGGGGAAGTCGAATCCGATCGTCCATCGCGCGCTCGTGGCCTTCGAACGGCTCTGTTGCCGTACCGCCGACCTCGTCATCGCCACGAACGAGTCCTACCGGGCGTACGACATCGAGCGCTACGGTGTCGATCCGGACCGGGTCGTGGTCGTGCGCAACGGACCGCCGCAGACGTTCCTCGGTCCAGTGCAGCCGGACCAGGCGCTCCGCGAGGGTGCCGACGCCGTCGTCGGCTACATCGGCGTGATCGGCTACCAGGACCGGCTCGACTATCTCCTCAGGGCCATGCGTCACCTTGTCTTCGAGCGTGGCCGTACGAATGTGCGCTGCGTGATCATGGGGCGCGGGGACGCGCTCGAGGACATGAAGCGACTCTCCCGCGAGCTCGGGCTCGACGGTCACGTTCGGTTCACCGGAGAGCTTCGCGGCGAGGCGCTGCGGTCGTCCCTCGCGGCGTCGGACGTCTGCGTCGTGCCGGATCCGTCGAACGCTTACAACGATCGCTCGACGATGATCAAGATCATGGAGTACATGGCGATCGGCAAGCCGATCGTCGCCTTCGACCTCCCCGAGAATCGCATCTCCGCACAGGACGCCGCCGTCTACGTACAGCCGAACGACGTGACCGCCTTCGGCGACGCGATCGCCGACCTGATCGACGATCCCGTCCGCCGGCGCGAGATGAGCGAATTCGGTCGTGACCGTGTCGCGCGTGAGCTCATGTGGGCCAACTCGGTCCCGCACCTGCTCGACGGGTACGCACGCCTCTTCGGCGATCGCGAGCGTTCCTGAGTGGGCCAGGCACGGGCGATCTTCCGGAACACGGCCGTGCTCGCGACCGCTCGGATCATCGAGCGCACGAGCGGGCTCGTCCTCACCGTGATCATCTCGCGCAACCTCGGGGCCTCGGGGCTCGGCGTCTACGCGACCGTGATCGCGTACTTCGGGCTCATCTCCCTGGCGGGCGAGTTCGGCGCGACGAACCTGATCGTGCGCGAGCTCTCGAAGGACAGGGAGCGCACGTCGTCCTACGTGAGCCACACGAGCCTGATGGCGCTCACCGCCTCGGGCGTCGTCATGGCCATCGCGTTGCTCGTCATCCCACACCTCGGCTACTCCGCGAACCTTCGGCACGGCCTCGAGCTGATCGTGCTCGCGGTCGCCCCCGGGACGCTGAACACCATCCAGGAGGGCGTCTTCGTCGCGCACCAGCGCGTCGAGTTCGAGGCCATGAGCACGTTCGTGCAAAACGTCGTGCTCGTGACGAC
>Ga0066710_100000459_pt1 | contig 24708 bp, 25 predicted proteins | sample GraSoiAngelo_159_FD_79666 | JGI IMG/M metagenome (GOLD analysis project Ga0066710, IMG submission 79666) | Grasslands soil microbial communities from the Angelo Coastal Reserve, California, USA - 14_1009_16_40cm | ecosystem: Environmental > Terrestrial > Soil > Grasslands | place: USA...
AAGCTCGGGAAACCCCGGCAACAGCGAGCTGCCGCCGGCCATGAGGATGCCCGTGTCCGCGACATCGCCCGCCAGCTCCGGCGGCGTGCGCTCGAGAGCACCCCGCACCGCGTCGACGATCGCATGCACGGCATCGGCCAGCGCCGCGCGGGCCTCGTCGCTGCCGATCGTCAACGCGCGCGGCAGCCCCGACACGGCATCGCGGCCGCGGACTTCGCCCTCCTGCGGCGGCGCCACCGCCGCGGCGGAGCCGATCTCGACCTTCAGCGCCTCGGCCGTGGGCTGGCCGACGATCAGGCCGTGATCGCGGCGCAGCCAGCCGATCAGCGCGTCGTCGAAGTCGTAGCCGGCGATTCGCAGGGAACGCTTGACGACCATCGCGCCCATCGAGATGATCGCCACCTCGCTCGTGCCGCCGCCCACGTCGACGACCATCCGGCCGGCCGGCTCGGAGATGTCCAGGCCCGCCCCGACCGCGGCGGCGATCGGCTCGTCGATCAGGTGCACCTCCAGCGCTCCTGCCGAAAGGCAGGCTTCCTCCATAGCGCTCAGCTCCACCCCGGTGAGACCCGACGGAACGCACATGATCACCCGCGGGTGCGTCAGCCGGCCCCGGTGCACGCGCCCGATGAACTGGCGAAGCATCTCCTCAGTGACGTCCAGATCGGCGATCACGCCGTGACGCAGGGGCCGGCTGGCCGTGATCGTGGCGGGCGTGCGGCCGATCATGCGCTTGGCTTCGTCACCCACCGCCAGCACCCGCCCGCTGCCCGTGTGCTGGGCGACGACCGACGGCTCGGAGACCATGATCCCGCGGCCGCGCACGTACACGAGCGTGTTCGCCGTACCGAGATCGATCGCGAGGTCGCTCCCCCCGCCGAGCCGCATCCGCCGAGCCCAGGCCATGTCGCCGACAAACGCTAACGGGCCGACCCCCGGCTCGCTGCGCTGGCGCGTTGACATGGCGACTAGCCTTGTCTGCTAGAGGATTGCCCGGGATCAGGGAAAGGGAGGAGCGACATCCACAGCCCGGCCACACAGGCTAAGGCGGCTCAGCCGCCGGCGGCAGCGGCGGCGACGCTGGCGGAGGCGTTTCGCCTCACCGCCGCCGAACGGGCCGATGAGGTAGCGATCCGCACCAAGGGCGATGAGTTCGCCATCAGCTGGGGCGAGCTGCGCGAGCGCGTAGACGCATTGGCCGGCGGCCTCGCGGGCCTGGGGCTGGCGCGCGGCGAGACGGTCGCGCTGATGCTCTCGAACCGGCCCGAGTTTCACCTCTGCGACCTCGCCGCGATGATGCTGGGAGCAGCCCCGTTCTCGATCTACACCACCTACACGCCCGAGCAGATCGCCTACATCGTCGGCGACGCCGGCGCGAGGATCCTGATCTGCGAGCAGCAGCACCTGCCGCGGGTGCTAGAAGCGCGCGAGCGCCTGCCCGAACTGGAGCACGTGATCGTCGTGGACGGCGATGCGCCCGAGCGTACGATCGCGCTTGCCGACCTCGAGGGCAGCAACCCCGCCTTCGACGTCGAGGCGTCGATCGCGCGCATCCAGCCGCGGGACCTGTTGACCCTGATCTACACGTCGGGCACGACGGGACCGCCCAAGGGCGTGCAGCTCGTGCACCGCAACCTGCTGGCGGCGGTGGAGGGCCTCGACGAGCTGATCAGCTTTCCGCGCGACGGTCGCGTGATCTCATGGCTGCCCGCGGCCCACGTGGCCGAGCGCAACGCGCACCACTACCTGCCGATCGTGTTCGGGCTGCAGATCACCTGCTGCGATGACCCGCGTCAGGTGCTGTCCTACCTGCCCGAAGTTCGCCCCAGCTGGTTCTTCGCCGTGCCCCGCATCTGGGAGAAGCTGAAGGCCGGGCTCGAGACGATGATCGCCGGTCAGCCGCTGGAGCAGCGCGAGAGGACGCACGCGGCACTCGAGGCGAGCTTGCGCAAGGTGCGCCTCGAGCAGCGAGGCGAGCAGGTGCCCGACGAGCTCGCGCGGACGGTGGCGGAGGCGGACTCGGAGATCTTCGCCGGATGGCGCGCGATGCTTGGGCTCGACCAGGTCGAGGCGATCAACGTCGGCGCCGCGCCCACGCCGGTCGAGGTGCTGGAGTTCTTCCACGCCATCGGCCTGCCTCTGGCCGAGCTGTGGGGGATGAGCGAGACATGCGGCGCCGGGACCGTCAACCCCGCCGCGAAGATCAAGATCGGCACGGTTGGTCCGCCGGCTCCGGGCGTGCAGGTCAAGCTCGGCGACGACGGCGAGGTGCTGGTCAAGTCCGAAGTGGTGACGCACGGCTACCGCAACCTGCCCGATAAGACAAAGGAAGCGTTCACCGACGACGGCTGGTTTCGCACCGGCGATGTGGGCACCTTCGACAAGGACGGCTACCTGCGGATCGTGGACCGCAAGAAGGAGCTGATCATCAGCGCCGCAGGCAAGAACATGTCGCCGGCGAACATCGAGGCGGCCGTCAAGAGTGCCTCGCCGCTGATCGCCCAGGCCTGCTGCATCGGCGACCGTCGCCCGTACAACACCGCCCTGATCGTGCTCGACGCGGACTTCGCCCCCGCCTGGGCGGCGCAGAACGGGGTCGCCTCCTCGTCGCTCGAGCAGCTCGCGCGCGATGACCGCGTGCGGACTGCGGTGCAGCAGGGCGTGGATGCCGCCAACGCGACCCTGGCGCGCGTCGAACAGATCAAGAAGTTCATGATCGTCGAGGGCGACTGGCTGCCGGGCGGCGACGAGCTGACGCCCACGATGAAGCTCAAGCGCAGGCCGATCGCCGAGAAGTACGCTGCGCAGATCGACGCGATGTACAGCTGATGGCACGAGAGGAGAGACATGCGGATCGAGTCTGAGATCACCCTCGATGCCCCGCGTGCGGCGGTGTTTGACTACCTCGCTCGCGGCGAGCACCTGCCCGAGTACGTGACCGACTTCGCGTGGGTGAGGCAGGCGTCGGACGGCCAGCCCGCGCAGGGCAGCAGCTATGACTACAAGATGGCGCGGGGCGCCGAGGGTACCTTCGAATGGACGGAGTTCGTGCCCCATTCGCGGCTCGCCTGGCACGGACCGCCGGCCAAAGCCGGCCCCGGCTCGATGGAGCCGTCGGGCTTCTGGGAGCTCTCCGACGCGGACGGCGGCACGCGCGTGAGGCTCGTGATGTCGCCACGGCCGGGCGGCCTGTTTCGGCTGATGGCGCCGTTCATCGCGAGCGGAATGCGCAAGGGCAACGCCGATGCGCTGAGCAGGCTCAAGCAGCGCGTGGAGAGCGGCCAGGGCTCGCAACCTGGCTGACGCGGCGCGGGCGCCAAGCCCCACCCCGCCGACGGGCGCTAGCGCTCAAGCGAAGTACAGATCGTCCTCGACAGGGCCCGTGGCCTCGACCACCGCCTGCTCGCATGCCGGGCAGTACCAGTGGAGCTCCAGCGGGGTTTCGCACGCCTCGTGACGGGGCGGCTCGGTGGCCGCGCCCAGGTGTCGCGCGCCCCAGTCGGCCAGCAAGCGCAACGGCGCCGCGAGCTCGGCGCCCGAGCTCGTGAGCTCATACATGTAGCGCTGCGGGCGCACGGAGTAGGGGGTGGCGGCCAGCAGGCCGCTCGCCTGCAGCGTGCGCAGCCGCTGGCTAAGAACGTTGGGCGAGATCGCCGGCAGCAGCTCCTGCAACGTGCCGAAGCGCATCGGTCCATCGAGCAGGTTGCCGACGATCGCCAGCGACCAGCGATCGCCGATCACGGCCAGGGCCTCGGCGAGTCCCTCCGCCGCCTCGATGCCGCGCTCCGCAAGCCGGGTGTCGAGGTGCGAAGAGCCTGCCACGGGGGTTGCGCTGCCAGGCATGGCTTGGATTCTAGTGTGCTAGCTTGTCACTTGCAAGTCAGGAGTAAGCTTTTATATGGCGCCGCAAAGCACCCTCCAACAGATCGCCGCCAGTGCCGGGCCGTCGGTCGTCGGCCTCGCCGAAGGCGCCCGCGGTGGCAGCGGCGTCGTGGTGGAGCCCGGCCGCGTGCTGACGCTCGCCCGCAACCTGCGGGGTGGGCAGTTATCGGTCGCGCTGTCCGGCGGGCGGCTCAAGACCGCCACGGTCGCCGGGACCGACGCCGATCGCGGCATCGCCGTGCTCGAGCTGGACACGGGTGAGACCCCCGCCGTAACGTGGGCGGACGGCGCCGAGGCCCCGGCGATCGGAGCACCGGTGTTCGCCCTGGCCGACCCGGCTGGACGCGGCCTGCGCGTGACCGCTGGTGCGGTCGCCAGTGCCCCGCAAGCGCTGCGCGGCCCGCGCGGACGCCTGCTCGAAGGCCTGATCGAGCACACCGCGCCGCTACCGCGCGGCTCGGGTGGCGGACCGCTGCTCGACGGTCAGGGCAGGCTGCTCGGCCTGAACGCGGTGCGCCTCGCGCATGGCCTGATCCTCGCGCTGCCGACCGCGGAGGTGCGCGAGCGCGTGGCCGACATCGCCGCCGGCAAGCCGGCGACGCAAAGGCGCCTCGGCGTGGCGATCGTGGCACCGCGCATCGCACGTCGTCTGCGCGGCGCCGTTGGGCTGCCCGAGCGCGAGGGCGTGCTGGTGCGCGCCGTGCAGCAGCAGTCGCCGGCGGCTCGCGCCGGTGTGGAGCGGGGTGATCTGATCGTCGCCATGGCCGGCCGCGAGGTCGACTCGCTGGACGCGCTGTTCGCTGCGCTCGACGCGGCGCCACTCGAGCAGCCGGTTCCGCTGCGCATCTTGCGCGGCGAGCAGGAGCGCCAGGTCGACGTCGTGCTGGGAGGGTCATGAGCTCTCCGACCGCGACCCCCGTGCCCGGAGCCGGGCTCGACACCGACGCTGCCTCCGCTGCGAGCTCGGCGGCGCAGGCCGGCACCGAGGCACTCGACACCGAGGCCCTGGACGCGTACTCGCTGACCGTCGCGGGCGTGGCCGAGCGCCTGGCGCCGAGCGTGGCCAACCTGCGCGTGCTGCGCTCCACCCGCCGCGGGCGCGTCCCCGCCGGGGCAGGAAGCGCGGTGGTGCTCACGCGGGACGGCTTCCTCATCACCTCCGCACACGTCGTCGCCGGGCGTCACCACGGCGGCCGCGCGGCGTTCGTCGACGGCCGCGAGATCGGGTTTCGCGTGGTGGGCGCCGATCCGCTGTCAGACCTCGCCCTGCTTCGCGCCGAGGCGGACGACCTCTCGCCGGCGACGCTGGGAGACGCGTCCCGTCTGCGGGTCGGGCAGCTGGTGGTCGCGATCGGCAACCCGCACGGCTTTGCGGGCTCGGTCACGGCCGGGGTGGTATCGGCGCTGGGCCGCTCGCTGCCCGCGCGCTCGGGCAGCACGCTGCGCATGATCGACAACGTCATCCAGACCGACGCCGCGCTCAATCCGGGCAACTCCGGAGGGGCTCTGGTGGATTCGTTCGGGCGCCTCGTGGGGGTCAACACGGCCGTCGCGGGCGTGGGCCTGGGACTCGCCGTGCCGATCAACGACACCACCCGCAAGCTGATCGGGTCGCTGATGACCCATGGCCGGGTCAGCCGCGCATACCTCGGCGTGGCCGGCGGGCCGCGGCCGCTGCCTGCGCGCGCGCGGCGCGAGCGCAGTCAGGAGACGGGCGTGGAGGTCATCGAGGTGGTGCCCGGCAGCCCGGCGGAGCTGGCCGGACTGCGCGTCGAGGATCTGATCGTCGAGCTGGCCGGCGAGCGCGTTGCGGGTGTCGAAGACATCCAGCGGCTGATGGTCGGCGAGCAGATCGGCGTGAGCCTGGACGTGGTCGTGCTGCGCGGCGCAGCCGAGCTGCGACTGAAGCTCGTGCCGCGCGAGCTCAGCGGCTGACCGCGAACCGCTGCTCGGCGCGGGCGCGCGCCTTGGCCGCCTCGGCCTCGCGGTTCCTCGGGCTGGCCGAGGTCACGAGCTGGTCCAGCAACTCCCCCGATGCGTGCGCGACCGCGTCGACCGCGCGCTCGAATGCGCTCGCGTTGGCCTGCGAAGGACGGCTGAAGCCGCTGATCTTGCGCACGTACTGCATCGCTGCGGCGCGAACCTCCTCATCGGTCGCGCGGGGATCGTAGTTGTACAGGGTGCGGATGTTTCGACACATGCGCCGATCGTAGCGCGCGTGATCGCGTGCGATGGGCGGCGCTCATGCGAGCGCGAACTCGCCACTCGCAACGATCACAGCCGAGCCGCTCACCTCCACCCGCTCGATGTGCTCGGCCGAGCCCTGCGCGCGCGCGAACAGGACCGATGGGCGACCGATCTCCGCGCCCTGGCTGATCTCGATCCGCTGTCCGAACGAGATCCGACCGTGGCGGCTGAGATGAACCGCGAGCGGCCCTGCCGCCGATCCCGTGGCCGGATCCTCAGGCACGCCCTCGCCGGGAGCGAACATGCGCGTCTTCCAATGCCCGCCGGACCCGGCAAAGCAGTTCGCGGCCGCCGGCGCGAGCGCAGCCAGCGCGCGCATGTCCGGGGCCAGCTCCGCCACAGCTCGCTCGCCGTCCAGCTCGACGTAGACGTGCAGCGGCCCGTTCTCGTATGCCTCGACGGGGAGCCCTGAGCGCGCCACGCCGAGCGCGCGCAGCAGCTCAGGCTCGCGCTCGTAAGGCTTCCAGGAGGGAATCGCCTGCCGCATCACGCCGGTGACGATGCGATCCCCGGAGCGCTGCAGCTCGAGCGCGATCGGTCCCAGCCCCGTCTCGAGCGTCAAGCTCGTGCGGGTCAGCGCGCTGCCGATCACGATCGCCGAGCCGAGCACCGGATGCCCGGCGAAGGGGAGCTCTCTGGTGGGAGTGAAGATGCGCAAGCGCGCATCGCCTCCCTGCACCGCGGGCAGGACAAACACGGTCTCGGAGAGGTTCAGCTCGCGCGCCAGCCGCTGCATCAGCGACGGCGGGATCTCGCGCCCATCGGTGAACACGCCCAGCGGGTTGCCCGCCAGAGCGGTGTCGCTGAAGACGTCCACCACCACGTAGCGCCTCGCCCTCGGGCGGCGGCGCTCGCGCGGTGAGCGCTCGAAAGGGCTGTAGGCGGCAATGAGGTCGATGTCGCGGGACATGGCAGGAGACTAGGGCCACGCCGCGTGCGCGATCGACCCGCGCTCAGCGCACGACCGCGCCGCGCGACAGCTCGATCCACACCAGCCGCGGCCGCGCCCGCGCGCGGTTGTCGCGACGGCGCGGATACACCAGTCGCCGCGTCGGCACGAGCATGCCATCGAAGGAGCGATGATCGAAGCAGTAGTGCGCCGCGCGCGCCCAGCCCCCGATCGGCTCGGCGGTGTAGTCGTGGCGGCGGATCAGCCCGCGGTCATCGAAGTAGAAGACCTGCTCGCGCGAGTGTGTGTGCACGCCGGCGGGAAAGCTCACCGCCAGTCGCCGCCAGCGCCCGGCCCCCTCATCCCAGGCGTCGAGCTCGCGCGCGGAGAAGCCCTCGCGCGCGAACACAAACGGCGCCGTGATGTACGTCCATATCGCGTACGTGCCGAAGTAGAGGATGTCCAGCCGATCCCACCACAGCTTGTGGCGCAGGTCCGCGAACGCGCTGCGCGCGTGCTCCCGGCGCTGCACGATCTCGCCGGCATCGGTCTCGATGCGCACCGATCCGTCCTGCTCGAGGACGCCGCGCTGGCCGGGGCGCGGGTAGGGCGTGAAGATCACGTGCTGGCCCCGCGTGGACACCCGCGCCTCCACGTCGCGCACGGCGGAGCCCTGCAGCTTGGAGGCAAACGCAAGCCCACCCGAGGACACGTGAACGCTGACCTCGCGCGCGCTCTCCCACAGCTGACGGCCACCATGAGCCGATATCGCGAGCTCGATCAGCTCGGCCGCCCGTTCCTCCATGGGCGCATGCTCGCAGCTGGCGCTCGCGGCGCGCTGCCCGCCTGACCCCTAACATGCCGCGCTCGTGCGTGAAATTGCGCCCGGACTGTGGCATTGGACGGCCCGCCACGAGCACATCGGCGGCGATGTCAGCTCCTACTACCTGGCGGCGGAGCACGTGGCCGTCGACGCGATGGTGCCCGCCGCGGGGCTCGCGTGGTTCGAGATGCACGGAGCCCCCGAGCACGTGCTGATGACAAACCGTCATCACGACCGCGACGCGTGGCGGTTGCGCGGGGCGTTCGGCTGCACAGTGCACTGCATCCGCAACGGACTGCACGAGCTGCGCGGCCGTGGCCCGGCGGAGCCGTTCGACTTCGGTGATCGGCTGCCGGGCGGCATCGTGGCGCACGAGGTCGATGCGATCTGCCCCGACGAGACGGCGCTGCACATTCCCGCGCACGGCGCGCTCGCGTGCGCGGACGGGGTCGTGCGCTGGGAGGGTCAGGAGGGGCTGTCGTTCGTCCCAGACCGCTTCATGGATGACCCGCACCAGACCAAGGCGGGTCTCAGACATGCCTATCGAGGCCTGCTCGAGCTCGACTTCGACCTGCTGCTGCTGGCCCATGGCGAGCCGCTCACCGGCGACGCCAAGCGCGCCCTGCGGGCGTTCGTGGACGAGGACGGCTAGGCGCGCGGGCGAGCCTAGGCGCGCCGGGCGATCGCCGACCACCCGTGGGTGCTCGGGCGGTCGGCGATACCCGCCAGCCCACCCCACGCCGCGACGCGCAGGGCTGGCCGGCCCCTCATCGGAGACCCTCTAGATGCAGACGCCAGATCGCCCGTTTCCTTCCGCTGGGCGGTCCGAGAAAGAGCGCAACTTGCGCAGTTCTCCTCGCTACGGCGCCGATGGGGCGCAGCGATGTTCGAGCTCCACCGCTGTCAAGGCGGGCGCCGGGGGCGGGGCCTGTTTCAGCCCGTCGCGCCCAGCCCGGCGAGCGCGGCCTGCGTGACGTCGAACACTTCGGCCTGCGGCGGCGGCGAAACCGACGGCGTGGGTCCGAATTCGAACAGGTCGATCGTCATCCCCAGCCGCGCCCGCTGCGCTCCCGTGGACAGCGACAGCGTGAGCGCCATGCGACGGACCAGGCGCTGGTGATCGACCCACACCTCCACCGGAATCTTGCTCGTACCCATCTGCGCGATGAGCTTGGCCAGCGAGGCTTGCAGCTGTCCCGCGTGGCCGGACGGGAGCACGTCTGCGACCTTGCGCAGATCGACTGTGGCGCGATAGTGGGTCGTCGGCACGCCACGCACGAGCTCGCTTCCTACACGTGCTGGCGCCCCGCTGGTGGCCCGCAGGAACTGCAGGAGCTGCGCCGGGTTCGACTGCCCGCCGGCAAGCTGCTGCAAGTTGAAGCCGATCGCCTGGGCGAAGCGGCCGAGGTCGAGCTTCAGCCAGCGCGCTCCATCCGGCAACCTGCCCGCGAGCAGCGGCGAGCCAATGTAGATCGTCGAGGACTTGAAGATCTCTTCGATGTGCAGCCCACCCGGCGGCAGGGCCGGGGCAGCCCCGGCGGGCACGCCGGTCGCGTCGAGCGTGAGCGTGCCTTCGTCGGTGTTGTAGTTGAAGAAACCCTGCCCAGCCATCGTGAACGGCTCGGCCAGCCCGTCGCCGGTCACCTGGATGTCCACCGCGATGTGCGCGCCGCCGACGTGCGAGGTGACCTGCGCCGCGCGTGCCACCGGGTCAATCGCGGAACCCGATGTGCCGCACCCGGTCGCGCTCAGCGCGAGCGCGACCGCGGCAGCGATCCCGGGCAAGAGCCTCCTCGGCAGGTCAAGGCGCATCTGTGCTTCCGAATCGGCGACGGCGCGGCGCACCTTTAGCGAACCGCCGCCATGCCCTGCGGTGCGCCGGGTGCTCAGCTGCGCTGCGCCATTGGTTGCCGTGACCGCGCCTCGCGCCACTGCGCCTTGTGCGCCCTCTTGGCCGCCTGGTAGTCAGAGAGCGCCTGCGGCGAGTCGACGTCCCCGAGCGTGGGGTGCGGCGGGACGAGCTCGCGAGCCGCGGGGACGCCGAAGCGCTTTGCAAGCACCGCGCCCAGCGCCTTGATCTTCATCTCGCCGAAGCCCGGCAGGGCCGCGAGGTTGGCGCGCAATGCGCGCGCGTCCGCGGCGTCGGTCCACACTCGCGCGGCGTCGCCGCCGTATTCGTCGCGCACGTGCAGCGCCAGCGCGCGCACGCGTTCAGCCATTTTCCCGGGAAAGCGATGGACGGCCGGTTTCTGGCGGAACGCTTGCTCCAGGTCGGCCGTGGCCAGCGTGGCTGCGTCGAGTGCGCCGAGCCGCTCCCGCAGCCGCAGCGGCCCGATGAAGGCCTGCTGGACTGTCACCTGCTGATCCAGGGCAAAGCCGATCAGCAGCGCCAGCGGGTCGGAGGCGATCAGCTCGTTGGCCTCGTCGCTGTCGGTGAAGTACAGGCGGTCGGGCACCACCGCCTGATCGTATCTCCTGCTCGCGAGCGGACCGCTGCGGCCAGGCGGCAGAGCCAACGGAAGGCGTGCGGTAGCGCCGCGATCGGGTTCGCTCAACCGGCCAGGCGCCGGCCCTGCTCAAGCCCTGCCGCGATGACGGCCGCCCGCGGCCGCGGGTCCAGCAGGTTGAGGCCCATCGCCCGACGGCTGCGCTCGTCCGGGTTGATGATCCTCACCGCAGCGCCGCGGCGCCTCAGCACGAGCGCCTCGGCGGCGGCGATCGAACGCGACACCGTGCCGAGCGCGCCGGCGGGGGCGCGCGGCGACGGGCGGATCGAGCCGGTCGGGTTCAGGCACAGCACGTGCGCACCGCGCGTGACCTTCGCGGCGTCCATGTTCGTCGGGCTCCACACGCCGCCATCGATGTAGGTGCGGTCGCCGGCACGAACCGGCCGGAACACGCCCGGGATCGCACACGACGCCTGCACCGCGCTCGACACCGGCACGCGCGGCGCACCAGCGGATCCAAACATCACACGCCGTCCGCTCTCCAGCTCGACCGCCGCGATTTGCAGGCGCCCGTCCCAATGCACTCCCAGGCGCTCCACCGCCACGCCAAGCTGGTCCAGCGAGCGTCGCCCGGTGGGGACCCGCGCCAGCAGCTCGCGCCGCAGCAGCGCTCCCGCCGCAGTCGTCGCGCGCGAGCCGAGCGCCGCCGACGCCAGCGGCGCGGCGGTGGTAGCCCCCAGCGTCAGCAGCGCGCGCAGCGTGCGCGTTAGCTGCGACGGCTCGCCCGCCAGTTCCGCCTGGGACGGCGCGCGTTCCTCCGCCAGGCGCCCCAGCCGCGCGCGCGGCCTCACGCCCGCGGCGAGCGCCGCGGCGACGATCGACCCGGCGGACGTTCCGATGAAGCTCGCGCACGCGCGCGAGTCGACCGCCGCCTCCTCCTCCAGACCGCTGAGCACGGCGCTCATCCATACCTCGCCGAGCAGGCCTCCCCCGCCGAGGACGAGGACCTCGGGCTGGGCAATGCGCTGGCGTGTGGAACGGCTGCCGGACACGCGTGCTCAGCCTGGCCTGCGCGTGGCCGCCAGCGCGGCCGAGCACAGCGCCGCGCCTGCCGCCACCATGAACACGGCTGGATATCCCGCGAGCGCCGCCGTCGCGCCCGCGATCGGACCGCCGAGCCCGACGCCGATGTCGAAGAAAGCCGTGAACGCGCCCAGCGCCGAGCCGCGCCGGTCGCCGCCCACGCGACCGACCACCATCAGCGCCAGCGACGGGAACAGCATCGAAAAGCCGACCCCGACGACGATCGCCCCGCACAGCGCGGCCAACAGCGAGTGCGCCAGCGCGATGACCGCCAGGCCCACCGCCTCCAGCAGGCCGGCCGTGGTCGCCGTGCGCCGGGCGCCCGCGCGGTCCGGCACCTGGCTGAGCACCAACCGGCTGGCGAACACCGCAACGGCGAACGCCGTGAACACGCCGGCGCCGCCGCCGATCCCGCGGGCGCGCAGGTGCAGCACGACGAATCCCGCGAGCGCCGCGTATCCCAGGTTCGCGAGCGCCAGCGCGAGCCCCGGCCCGTGGGCCGCGCGGGGAAAGAAGGCCAGCGGTCCGGGCTCGCCGGCGTGGTCGCGACTGGGCTCGGGCAGGCGCAGCGCGATCAGCGCGCCGGCGAGGGGCAGTAGCGCCGTCGCCGCCCACACGGCGTCGTAGCCGATGCCCGCGCGCAGCAGCTCTCCGGCCAGTGGGCCGAGCGAGAGCCCGCCCCACACGGCAAGGCCAAACAGCCCCAGTGCGAGTCCGCGGCGATCCTCCGGCGCGAGGTCTACGGCCCACGTCGCGCCGGCGGTGTACACGGCTCCCTCGCCCGCTCCGACCACCAGCCGCGCCGCCACCAGCCCGGCGACGCTGCTGGCGAGCAGGTACAGGGCGCCGCCGAGGGCCATCGCCGCGCAGCCCGCGACGAGCACCGCACGCCGCCCGCGCGTGTCGGCCTGGCGCCCCGCGAGCGGGCGGCACACCACGGCGGTGAGGGCGAACGCGCCGACGACGATGCCCACCGCCAGATCGCCCGAGTGAAGCGGGCCCCGCACGTACCCGGGCAGCACCGGCAGCGCGGCTCCGATCGCCAGGAAGGCAAGCAGCGCAGAGGCGAACACGCCCGCGGTCGCGGCGAGTCCCGGATGGCGCGCTGCGAGCGTCGCAGGGACCAGGCGGGGCGCGGACGCGCTTCGCGGCGGAGCGCTCAGCTGAACTTGGTCCTCGGGCGCTCCTGCAGCACGCCGCCGACGAACAGGTCCACCTTCTCGTTGTAGAAGGCGATCAGCCCGGCGATCTTCTGGCTCTCGGGCAGCGGCGAGGGGTAGGACCAGGCGACGTTGTCGTAGAAGTGCTCGCCCGCTTGCACCGACCACGACTCGGCCCGACCCTTGTACGGGCAATGGGTGACCGTCTCGCCGCGCTGCATAAGCTCCATGCGCACGTGCGTCTTGGGCACGTAGTAGCGCACAGGCAATCCGGTCTCGAACAGGAGTCTCGGGCTCGTCGACTCGGCCACCGTCACCCCCCCGAGCTCGACCCGAAGGTGACGCGAGCTCGCCAGGATGTCCACGCGCGTGTACGGATCGCGGGCGTGGGTGAACACCTCCTCGTCCTCCTCAAACCACGCGTCCATCGCCTGCCAGTGCAGCTTGATAGTCGAGCGCAGCTCCGCGATCGGCGACTGCTCGAGGCGCACGGCCGCGCCGGGCGCCTCGCGTCCGCCAGCCCTGACGGTGAACGTTTCGCCGTCGCCGCGGCTCGGAGAGTGATCGACTGCGCCGTCCGCGTGCAGCAGCTCGGCGCGCACGTCTGCGGCGGGGAAGTAATAGGTCGGGTAGTACGGAACCTCCCACACCATCAGCGGGCGGATCGTGTCCGCGATGAGCTGTCCGCCGAGGTAGACGCGGATGCGCTTCGCGCCGTGCTCGACCCGAACGGCACCTCGCGCGCTTGTGATCTCGGTAGCGCTCATCGCGGTGTGCGCCTCAGGCTACCCGACTGCTCGCCGCCGCAACCGCAGACCGAGCGCCCGGCCGAGATGCCCGCAGCGACACGAGCAGCGCGATCAGCAGGCCTCAGCCGGCTGCGAACCGCGCCGCCTCCTCCGATCCGCCGGTCGCATCACCGGGGCTGTAGGAGTGCGCTCCTGCGCCCGCCAGCTTGCCGCCGTCGACGATCAGGTATTCCTCGCGGATCGGGCGCTGATCGAACCAGCACTCGAGGATCTCGCGCACCCCGGCGGCGTAGCGGGCCTGCGCCGACAGGCTCGTGCCGGAGGTGTGCGGCGTCATCCCGTGGTGGGGCATCGAGCGCCAGGGATGGTCCTTCGGTGCCGGCTGCGGAAACCAAACGTCGCCGGCGTAGCCGGCGAGGCGGCCGCTCTCGCAGGCCCGCGCCACCGCGTCGCGATCGCAGATCTTGCCGCGCGCCGTGTTGACCAGGTAGGCCCCCCACTTCATCATGCCGATCAAGCGCTCGTCGAACATGTGCTCCGTCTCGGGGTGCAGCGGCGCGTTGATGGTCACCACGTCGCACACCTCCACGAGCGACTCGGGGGTCTCGTGGAAGGTGACGCCGAGATCGCGCTCCACTGCTGCCGGCAGCCGGTGACGGTCGGTGTAGTGCAGGCCGACCTCGAACGGCTTCAGCCGTCGCAGCACGGCGGAGCCGATGCGTCCGGCGGCGACCGTGCCCACCTGCATGCCCTCGACGTCATACGAGCGGCTCGCACAATCGGCGATGTTCCAGCCGCCGTCGAGGACCCACTGGTGGGAGGGCAGGTAGTTGCGCACCAGCGCCAGGATCATCATCACCACGTGCTCGGCCACGCTGATGCTGTTGCAATAGGTCACCTCAGCGACCGTGAGGCCGTGCTCCATCGCCGCCTGCAGGTCGACGTGATCGGAGCCGATGCCGGCGGTCAGCGCGAGCCTCAGCTCGGGCGCCTTGGCGATCCGCTCCGCCGTCAGGTAGGCCGGCCAGAACGGCTGTGAGATCACGACCTCCGCATCGGGAAGCTCGCGCTCGAACACCGAATTGGCACCGTCCTTGTCCGAGGTCACCACCAGCGTGTGCCCGCGCTGCTCGAGAAAGCTGCGCAGTCCGAGCTCGCCCGAGACGCTGCCCAGCAGCTCGCCTGGCGTGAAGTCGATCCGTTCCGGGGTGGGCGTGGTCTGACCGTCGTAGTAGCGCTCGATCCGGGGGATCTCATCGCGCGCGTAAGCGGGGGGATACCCGTCGACCGGATCGTCGTAGAGCACGCAAAGGACCTTCGGCATGGCCTCCTCCTCAGTGTTGGCTGTGCATCGTTTCCGTCGCCGCCGTCACGCCCCGGCCCGGCCGGTGCGGTAGCTGCGACGAAGCGATTATGAGCATCGCGTCCGTTTGCGCGTAACCCCGTAGCACCCCAAGCGTGAGAGCGCAGCCGCGGGCTGGCCCGGGGCGCGTGATCCGCGCGGGGATCACGCGCGTAAGAATCGATGCAGTGTTCAGAGCGCACCCTCTCATGCGGCGGGCCGATCTGCGCGACCTCGCCGACGAGGACCTGATGGCGCTCGTCCGCGACGGGCAGGCGCGCGCCTTCGAGGTCGTCTTCGACCGCCACTCCGGTCCCGCGTTCTCGCTCGCGTATCGCATGTGCGGTCGTCGCGGGCTGGCCGAAGAAGTCGTCCAGGAGGCCTTCATCTCGCTGTGGCGCAGCGGCGCGCGCTATGACCGCACGCGTGGCAGCGTGCGCGCGTGGGTTCTGGGTGTGGTCCACAACCGGGCGATCGACGCGCTGCGCCGCCACGTTGCGCGCGACAGTCGCGACGTGGCCGACGAGGGCATCGCCGAGCGCCTGCCCGCCCCCGAGCTGACCGACGTCGAGGCGGCGCGCCGTGAGCAGTCGACCGCCGTGCGCGGCGCCCTCGCAGCGCTGCCGCAAGAGCAGCGCCAGGTGATCGAGCTGGCTTACTTCGGCGGCTTCAGCCACTCGCAGATCGCGGACATGCTGGGCGCGCCGGTGGGCACGGTCAAGGGACGCATGCGCCTCGGCCTGGCCAAGCTGCGGCTGTCGCTGGGCGATCGCGCGGAGGTGGCGGTGTGAGCGCACGAGCGCCGAACGGCGAGCATGGCGATTGCGGGCGCGACCTTGGTGCATACGTCCTCGGCGCACTCGACGCCGGCGAGCTCGAGCGATTCCGGCGGCACCTCGCCGGCTGTGCGGTGTGCCGCGATGAGCTGGTTGCCCTGCAGTCGGTCGTTGACGTGCTGCCGATGGCCGCGCCCCAGCTCGCCGCGCCCCGTGCGCTCCGCCGCCGCGTGCTGGCCAGCGTTCGCGCGGCGCCACGCGCCGGGCCCACCGCAGGTGCCATGCGCCTTCCCTGGAGGCTGCGCCGGCCGTCCACGCGCCCGCTGGTCGCAGCCATGGCGCTCGCGGCCGCCGCCGCGATCGCGGCCGGTGTTGCGGTGGGGACGAGCGGTCCGGGACACGCTAGGCTCGTGACCGCGCAGGTGAGCTACCCGTCGGCGAGCGCAACCGTGCGCCTGCAAGCGGGACACGCCGAGCTGCTCATGCGGCGCATGCCCGCAGCGCCCGCGGGGAAGATCTACGAGGTGTGGCTGAAACGCGGGGCTCGCCCGCCCACGGCCACCAGCGCGCTGTTCGGGGTCACTGCCGCCGGAGCGGCGGCGGTCGATGTGCCCGGGAACCTCGCCGGCGTGAGCGAGGTGCTGGTGACGCCGGAGCGACTCGGCGGCAGCCCTCGCCCGACGCACGCGCCCGTGATCGTCGCGCGGATCGCCTGAAGCCCGGCGCGCGGGCGCGCAGCGCTGTGGCTACAGTGGCCCACGATGAGGGCTGCTGTCCTGCACGAGTACGGGGCCCCTCGCGCGGACGACTTTGGGGAGCCGGTGGCCGGACCCGGCCAAGCGGTGGCCGAGGTGCGCGCCGCCGGGGTGAACCCGGTCGACATCGCAATCAGCGCGGGACGCTTCTATGGCGGCAGGCCGGAGTTGCCCTGCGTCACCGGACGCGAGGGGGTCGGCCTGCTGCAGGGAAGGCGCGTGTATTTCGACGCGCCGCAGGCGCCGTTCGGCTCGATGGCCGAGCGCACCCTGATCGATCCGGGCTCGGTCTATCCCGTGCCCGACGGCGTCGATGACCGGCTCGCGGTCGCACTCGGGATCTCGGGCATTGCCGCATGGCTTGCGCTGAGCTGGCGCGCGCGGCTCCAGCGCGGGGAGCACGTGCTCGTGCTCGGCGCGAGCGGCGTGGTGGGCCAGATAGCCGTGCAGGCGGCAAGGCAGCTCGGCGCCGGTCGCGTCGTGGCCGCGGCGCGGTCGCCAGGCGCACTGGAGCGTGCGCGCGCGCTCGGGGCCGACGCGTGCGTTCGACTCGGCGCGTCCGACGACCTAGCGAGCGCGCTATCGGAGGCGGCCGAAGGCCGCATCGACGTCGTCGTCGATCCGCTGTTCGGCGAGCCGTTCGCCGCGGCGGTTCAGGCCGCGAGCTTCAAAGCGCGCCTCGTGCACCTGGGCACCTCGGCGGGCGCGCAGGCGACGCTGCCGTCTGCCCCAATCAGGGGGAAGATGCTCGTGATCATGGGGCACTCCAATTTCGGCGCACCGCCCGATGTCAGGCGAGAGGCGTACGCGCAGCTGCTCGACGCGGCCGCTCGCGACGAACTTGGAGTCGATGTGGAGGCGCTGCCGCTGGAGCGCGTCGCCGAGGCGTGGGCTCGCGTGCAGGCGGGGGCGCACCGCAAGGTCGTGCTGCTCCCGTCCGGACGCTCGCAGGGCCGGGACGCACCGTGAGCCCGCGCTGGACGGCGGAGGAGATTCCCGACCAGCGGGGACGCAAGGCGATCGTGACCGGAGCCAACAGCGGCCTCGGGCTGGAAACCGCGCGCGAGCTAGCCCGCCACGGTGCGACGGTCGTCCTCGCCTGTCGCGACACCGCCAAGGGGGCGCGCGCGCAGAGCGCGATCGAAGCCGAGTCGGCTAACGCGGAGCTCGAGCTCGCCGCCCTCGACCTGGCCGACCTCGCGTCAGTCGAGTCCTTCGCGGGGGCCTTTCGCTCTAGCCACGACGGCCTCGATCTGCTGATCAACAACGCCGGCGTGATGGCGCCGCCGCGGCGCGAGACGAAGGACGGCTTCGAGCTGCAACTCGGCACGAACCACCTTGGCCACTTCGCGCTCACGGCCCGCCTGCTCGACGCGATGGAGGGACGCGGCGACGCGCGCGTCGTCACTGTCTCGTCCAACGCCCACAAGATGGGCCGGATCAACTTCGACGACCTGCAGTCTGAGCGCAGCTACTTCCGCTGGACGGCGTACGCACAATCGAAGCTCGCCGATCTCTCCTTCGCCCTAGAGCTCGACCGCCGCCTGCGCGCCGCCGGCCGGCAGACCAAGAGCGTCGCCGCGCATCCGGGCTACGCCGCGACGAATCTCCAGACGGCGGCGCCGCCGACGCTCGATCGTCTGATCGGGCGCCTCGGCAACGTGCTGATGGCGCAGAGCGCCCGGATGGGGGCCCTGCCGATTCTGTATGCGGCCACCCACCCGGACATGGAGGGAGGGGCGTATGTCGGACCAGACGGCATCGGCGAATTCCGTGGCCATCCGCATGTCGCCTCGCCGAGCAGCGCCGCGCGCGATGAGGCGGTCGCCGCGCGCCTGTGGACGGGCTCGGAGGAGCTCACCGGCATGCCCTTCGAGCTCGCCACGGCCGCCGGCTAGCCCGGCCAGCCGTTGCGCTCACCGGCGTGCGCTTCGAGCCCGAATGTGATGTTGCCCGCCGGTGAGCAGCCCGGCTTGCTACTTGCGCTTGGCCTGCTGCTCGATCACCTTGCCGAACGCTCCCTCGAGCTGCACGGTCATCGACTGCTTGAACAGCGCGAGCAGCGCCTCGGAGGCGAGGGGGCGCAGCTCGCCCACGGCGGCGATCAGCTCATCCCAGCGCTCCTGCGGTTGACCGGCTTGCTCGAAGGGCTCCCACAACTCCTTGAGGAAGAGCCTCGTGAACCCGCGCGAGATCGAGTCGCAGTCGCGGCTCACGCGCTCGACCAGCGCCAGCGCAGCGTGCAGCGAGATGCCAAGCGCCATCACCTGCTCGGCCGCGCTCAGCAGTGCCGGGCTCGGTGCTTCGAAGCGCCCGTTGCCGAGCGGAACGAGCAGCTTGAGCTTGCGCACCCGGTCGGCGTCCTTCGCCGATACCGCCCCGAAGCGCGCTTCCAGTTCCTCGGCGGTGATCACCTCCGGAGTCTCGGGCTCGAACGGCGCGGTGACGGCATGACGTAGTCCGAGCAGGCGCTCGGCCAGCCCCTCGGAGCCGCTGAGCAGCCGCTCGATCGCCGCGAGATTGAAGCCGTCTGCCTGCAGGTCCTGGATCAGGCGAAGCCTCGCGACGTGATCGGCGTTGTAGTAGCCGACCCGCGCGCGCACCTCGGGCGCTGGCAGCAGGCCGCGGGTGTGGTGGTTGCGGATGTTGCGTACCGACATTCCGACCTCGGCGGCGAGCTGCTCGATCGTGAGCTCGTTGCGCGGCACACCAGCGTTGCCTGCAGGCGCGCCCGCCTCGGCTGCCGCAGCGACCCCGCCCGGGCCAGCCGCAGCGACCCCGCCCCGGCTGGCCGTGGTGACGCCGCCGCGCGTGGCGCCGCCGCCCCGGCCGGCCGCGCCCCGGCGGGCTAGCGGCCTGGTCGCAGTGTGCGATCGGTCACTTGCCATCCCAAATTTCAGGATACCATGAATCATGTTACCTTATTTGAGGTATCATGAACTCAAGTCATGATCACGAGCATCTCTCAGCGGTTCCGCGCCGCCGAGCCGGGTGGCGTCCGTGGCTGAACGCGGCGCAGTCCCCACCGTGCCCTCGGGCAGACGCAGGGCGCTGGGGCTCTTGCGGTCTTTCACCTCGCCGCTGCGCCCCGACGACTACCTCGAGCTGATCAACCCGTTGTGGTCTACGCGCGAGCTCCGCGGCCGCATCGAGCGCGTCGAGCGCCATACGGCGCCCGCAGTGACGTTGCTGATCAAACCGGGATGGCAGTGGCCGGGACACCGGCCCGGCCAGTACGTTCGCCTCGGCGTGGAAGTCGATGGCGTGCACCATTGGCGCGCCTACTCGCTGACCTCCGATCCCCGGCGCGCAGACGGATGCATCGCGATCACGCCCAAGCTCGTCGAGTCGGGCAAGGTCTCGCCGTTCATGTTCACGAGCGCACGGCGCGGAATGCTCGTGCGGCTGGGCGGCGTCGAAGGTTCCTTCGTGCTGCCCGATCCTCCTCCGCGGCGCCTGCTGTTCATCAGCGCCGGCAGCGGCATCACGCCGATCATGAGCATGCTGCGCAGCCTTTGCGCGTCGGACCGGCTCCAGGACGTCGTCCACCTCCACAGCGAGCGCACCGTCGAGGCCGTGATCTTCGCCGCCGAGCTGCACGCGCTCGATCGCCGGCACCGCGGCTACCGGCTGCACGAGCAGATCACACGCCGCGACGGGCGGATCACGCCGGCCGCCCTCGAGCAGCTGTGCCCCGACTGGCGCGAGCGTGAGACCTTCCTGTGCGGGCCTGCCGGGCTGCTAGCCGCGATGCGCGAACACTGGGGGCGCGACGGTGATCCCAAGCGGCTGCACAGCGAGCACTTCCAGCCCGACGCGCAGCTGGGCAGCGGCGAGCATGGCGCCGGGGGCATGATTCGTTTCTGCGCAAGCAACATCGAGGCCTCGAGCGACGGCACGCAGCCGATCCTCGTGGCGGGCGAGAGCGCGGGCGCGACGCTCGCGCACGGCTGCCGCATGGGCATCTGCCACAGCTGCGTTGGCACGCTGCGCTCCGGCCGCGTGCGCGACTTGCGCAACGGGCGCGTGCACGGTCAGCCGGGCGAGGTGCTTCGCATATGCATCAACGCCCCCGAGGGCCCCGTCGAGATCGACCTGTAACCCAGAAAGGAGCAAGTCCCCATGTCAGCGACCGCCACCAAGCCCCGCACGAGGCGCGAGCGCTCGCCCCAGCCGGCGCGTTCGAAGCCCGTCGCGTTGGACTCGCGCGAGCCCGGCAGCCCGCTGGCGCGCCTCACCGCCGAGCAGCTCGAGCAGCTCGGGCGCGAGTTCGACGCCATCCACGACGATGTGTTCGCGTCCCTCGGCGAGCCCGACGCCCGCTACATCCGCCGCATGATTCGCCTGCACCGGCAGCTGGTGCTCGCCGCGCGCGCCCTCTTGCTCGGGTCCCGCCGGCGCCCGTTTTGGCTGGCCGGCACCGCGGCCCTGTCGGTGGCGAAGATCCTCGAGAACATGGAGATCGGCCACAACGTGCTGCACGGGCAGTGGGACTGGATGAACGATCCTGACATCAACTCCCAGAGCTGGGACTGGGACACGGCCTCGCCTGCCCAGGCGTGGCGGCACTCGCACAACTACGAGCACCACACCTTCACCAACATCCGCGGCAAGGACCGCGATCTCGGTTACGAGATCATGCGGATCGACCCGCATCAGCGCTGGTATCCCATCTACCTGCTGCAGCCGCTCTACAACATCGTGCTGATGGCCTTCTTCGAGTGGGGGGTCGCGCTGCACGACCTCAACGCGGGCGCGATCCGCTCAGGCGAGAAGTCCCGGGCGCAGCTGATCGAGGAGCTGAAGGCGATCGGAGTCAAGGCGCGCCGGCAGGTCATCAAGGACTACATCGCGTTCCCGCTGCTGTCGGGACGAGCGTTCAAATCGACGCTGGCGGCGAACTTCACCGCCAACGTGATCCGCAACGTGTGGGCTCACTCGATCATCTTCTGCGGGCACTTCCCCGACCAGACCTACACGTTCAGCGAGGACGAGGTCGCGGCTGAGACGCGCGGGGGCTGGTACGTGCGCCAGCTGCTCGGCGCCGCCAACATCGACGGGCGCCCGCTCTTCCATGTCATGACGGGCAACCTGAGCTTCCAGGTCGAGCATCACCTGTACCCCGACATGCCCTCGAGCCGCTATGCCGAGATCGCCCCGCGCGTTCGCGACGTCTGCCGCCGCTACGGGCTGCCCTACAACACCGGCCCGCTGCGCAAGCAGCTCGGGACCGTGCACCGCACGATCTTGCGGCTCGCGCTTCCCGGCGGGCGGCCGAGGCCCAAGCCGGAGCGCACGATGGGGTGAGTCTCGCTCGACCAGTGCGATTCGCAGGCCCGCGGCGGACAGGCGTGACGGCGGCCTCGCCGGCGGGTCCCACCCCGATCACCACCGCGTCAACGTGGAAGACATCGCCGGCGGGTAGAAGTGAGATATGCAAACAGCCACCGATGCGGCTGTTGTTTACACGGTCGGACACTCGACCCGCTCGCTGGCCGAGCTCGTCGGCCTGCTCGAGCCCCCCGGCGTCCGCGAGCTCGCCGACGTGCGAAGCGTTCCTCGCTCGCGCCGCCATCCGCAGTTCGACGCCATGGCGCTGGCCCGCGCCCTGCCGGAGCGCGGGATCGCGTACACGCACGAGCGCTCGCTCGGCGGCTTTCGCCGTCCGCAGCGGGGATCGCGCCATCGAGGCTGGGAGCACGAGGGCTTCCGCGGCTACGCCGACCACATGGCAAGCGAGGAGTTCCGCAGCGCGCTCGGTCGCCTTCAGTTACGCGCCGGCGACCACACCGTCTGCGTCATGTGCGCCGAGGCGCAGTGGTGGCGCTGTCACCGGCGACTGCTCGCTGATGCGCTGCTCGTGGCCGGCTTCCAGGTGCTGCACCTCGGGCTCGCCGGCGAGCCCGTCGCGCACCAGCTCACCCCGTTTGCGCTCGTCGGCGCCGACGGCACGCTCACGTATCCGGCGCCGCAGGTCGAGCTGGAGCTCGAGGCATGAGCCGGGCGATCACGAGCTCGCAGCGCACGCGCCGCTCGGCTCGAGCCGCGCGGTTGCATCCGGCCTACGTCGGCTGCTCGGGCTGGAACTACCGCGCCTGGCGCGGCGAGCTGTATCCCGCCGGGCTGCCCGCACGTCGCTGGCTTGAGCACTACGCCGAGCGCTTCCCCACGGTTGAGGTCAACACGACCTTCTATCGGCTGATCGAGCGCAGCGCGGTCGAGCGCTGGATCGAGCAGACCCCGGCGGGCTTCGTGTTCGCGGTCAAGGGCAGCCGATATCTGACGCACGTCAAACGCCTGGCCGACATGCGCCGCGGAGTGGACAGGTTCTATGAGCGGATCGTTCCGCTGGCCCGAACCGGGCGGCTCGGCTGTGTGCTGTGGCAGCTGCCCGAGACCTTCCACCGCGACGAGGACCGCCTCGCCGCCGCGCTGGGCGCGCTCCCCGATGGCCGGCACGCGTTCGAGTTTCGCCATCGCAGCTGGTTCGTGCCCGAGGTCTACAGCCTGCTGCGCGAGCACGACGCCGCGCTCGTGATCGGCGATCACCCCGAACGCCATTTTCAGACCTTCGAGCGCACCGCGGCGTGGCGATACGTACGCTTCCACTTCGGCACGCGCGGGCGGGGCGGCAACTACTCCGAGAACGAGCTGCGCACGTGGGCCGAGCGTCTGCACGAGTGGCGGCGCGAAGGCGAGGTGTACGCGTACTTCAACAACGATTGGTTGTCAATCAAAAGCAGAAAACCGCTGGCCGTGGACAATGCGCTCCTTCTGAAAAGGCTCTTAGCCCGTCTAAAGGCGTCAGAATCCGGCGAGCGCTGATCGCGGTGATGTGGAGCGGTTAGGGACTCGAGCGCCGGCCCGGTAGTACTTCTTCCACCACGGCGAAGACCCTCAAAGCCATGGGTCTCATATGAAGGAGCGGCCGATTACTGCGCATTGACAAGCAAGACTGGAATGCCTTTGCCTCCCGCAACGCGAGCTGGCTGACCGACCGCCTGGCAGCTCTTGCAGCCGAGAGCAGCTGAGCAACGCCGGTTGACGACCCGAACGGTGCGCACCGCGATCGCGGGGTAGCATCGGCATGCGCGGCCCGCCGCCGCGCAAGACAGGAGCATGCCCAGGCTTCCCCTCATCGACCCGCAGCGGGCGCCCGACGCGGGCCAAGCTGGTGATCGACAGCTAGCCGCATGAGCTCTGTTCGCCGGGCGCCCACGATCGACGAGCTGCTGATCGCCGACGAGCCGCAGCGCTGGCGGGCGCTCGGCTTCGCGGTCGCAGACGGCTGCTGCCAGCTCGGCACCGTGCGCGTGCGCCTGGCCGGCCACGAGGCCGGGAAGGGGATCCTCGGCTGGTCGCTGCGCGAGATAGCTTCGTGCGAGCTGGACGGGCTGGCGACGACTCGCTCGGCGGCCGCGCTGCCGGCGCCGGCGCCCGAGCACCCCAACGGGGTGAACGCCATCGACCACGTGGTGGCGATGTCGCCGCAGCTCGACCGCTCGGTGGCGGCGCTGCGTGCGGCGGGTCTGCCGCTGCGCCGGATCCGCGAGGAGCCAACACCCGCGGGCGCGCCACGCCAGGCGTTCTTCCGGCTCGGCACGGAGATCCTCGAGGTGATCCAGGAACCCGAGGATGCCGTCGCGAGCGCGGGCGGTCGCGATCGCGCTGCGCGACTGTGGGGGCTTGCGCTGATCGCCTCAGATCTCGATCGGACCGTGGAGCGGCTCGCCCCGCACGCGAGCGCCCCGCGGGACGCGGTGCAGCCGGGGCGTCGAATCGCAACCCTGCGCCGCTCCGCCGGCCTGGCGGTTCCGCTCGCGCTGATGACGCGCCCGCCGCGGGCCGCGTGATCGGCGCCCGGGCGAGCTCCGCGCGCGCTCAGGACGTACGCTTGGCAGGAGCCCGACCGCTGCCGACGAGAAAGGACGCCCGATGAGCTGGGACTTCAGCACCGACCCCGATTTCCAGGAGCAGCTCGACTGGATGAGCGAGTTCGTTCGCCGCGAGATCTGGCCCCTGGAGACCATCTGGCGCGAGCTCGGGCTGGATGGGCTGCGTGACGCGATCGCGCCGCTGCAGCAGGAGGTCAAGAGCATGGGCCTGTGGGCGGCGCACCTGCCTCCGGAGCTCGGTGGTCAGGGGATGGGCCAGGTGCGGCTGGGTCTCATGCACGAGATCCTCGGCAGCTCGCCGATCGCGCCGCTGGCGTTCGGCAATGCGGCTCCGGACTCGGGCAACTCGGAGATCCTGGCGCTGGCCGGCACGCCGCAGCAGAAGGACCGCTGGCTGTATCCGCTGCTCGCCGGCGATCTGCGCAGCGCCTTCAGCATGACCGAGCCGGACACGCCCGGGTCGGACCCCACGCAGCTGCGCACGCGCGCCGTGCGCGATGGCGACGGCTGGGTGATCGACGGGCACAAGTGGTTCTCGTCGAACGGCTCGATCGCCGACTTTTTGATCGTGATGGCCGTAACCGATCCCGACGCACGCCCCGCGCAGCGCGCGTCCATGTTCATCGTCCCGCGCGACACGCCGGGCGTGGAGATCGTGCG
>Ga0066710_100000460_pt1 | contig 24684 bp, 23 predicted proteins | sample GraSoiAngelo_159_FD_79666 | JGI IMG/M metagenome (GOLD analysis project Ga0066710, IMG submission 79666) | Grasslands soil microbial communities from the Angelo Coastal Reserve, California, USA - 14_1009_16_40cm | ecosystem: Environmental > Terrestrial > Soil > Grasslands | place: USA...
CGGCGATTCGAAGGAGACGCTGAGGGCGCTGATCCCGCGCCTGCAGCGCAAGGAGGATCGCTCCTGGCGCGAGGAGATCGAGGACGGCATCAAGAAGTGGTGGAGGCTGATCGAGGAGCGGGCGCTGCAGGATGCGCACCCGATCAACCCGCAGCGCGTCTTCTTCGAGCTCTCGCCCCGGCTTCCAGACGACTGCATCCTCGCCGCCGACTCGGGCTCGGCTGCGAACTGGTTCGCCCGCGACATCAAGATCCGGAAGGGGATGATGGCGTCCCTTTCCGGGACGCTGGCGACGATGGGGCCCGGCGTCCCCTACGCGATCGCCGCGAAGTTCGCGTATCCCGATCGCGTCGCGATCGCGCTGATCGGTGACGGCGCGTTTCAGATGAACGGCATCAGCGAGCTGATCACGATCGCGAAGTACTGGGAGCGCTGGGCCGACCCGCGCCTCGTCGTCCTCGTGCTGCACAACAACGACCTCAACCAGGTGACGTGGGAGCAGCGGGCGATGGAGGGCGACCGGAAGTACGAGGCGTCGCAGACCCTGCCCGACTTCCCATACGCGCGTTACGCGCAGCTGATCGGGCTCGACGGGATCCGCGTCGACGACCCGGAGCAGATCGGCGACGCGTGGGACGACGCGCTGTCGGCCGACCGTCCCTGCGTGATCGAGGTGGTGACCGACCCGGAGGTGCCGCCGCTGCCGCCGCACATCACGCTCGAGCAGGCGCGCCACTTCACGGAGGCGGTCGCCGGCGATCGGAACGCGCTCGAGGTGATCCGGCACAGCTTCGCGCAGAAGCTCGTCGAGTTCCTGCCGGGCCGGTAATGGCCGTTCGCACGGAGGTCTCCGTCGAGCGGGTCGACGTCGCCGCTTACGAGATTCCCACGGACGAGCCGGAGACGGACGGCACCGCGGCGTGGGACGCCACGACGATCGTCCTCGTCGAGGCGCACGGGGGCGGCGAAACGGGCCTCGGCTACACATACGCACCCGCGGCGGCGGCGTCCGTCGTCGAGGCGCAGCTCGCCGGCCTCGCCGCAGGCGCGGACGCACTCGCCCCACAAGCGGCCTGGCGGGAGCTCGGCGCCGCGCTGCGGAACGCAGGCCGGCCGGGAATCGGCTTCTGCGCACTCTCCGCGGTCGACATCGCCCTCTGGGATCTGAAGGCGCGCCTGCTCGGCGTCGCGCTCGCGGACCTGATCGGCCGCGCCCACGACGCCGTACCGGTGTACGGCTCAGGCGGATTCTGCTCGTACTCGCTCGACCGGTTGCGCGAGCAGCTCGGCGGCTGGGTCGCCGACGGGATCCCGCGCGTGAAGATGAAGCTCGGCCGCGAGCCGGAGGCGGATCCGAAGCGGCTCGACGCCGCGCGCGACGCGATCGGCGACGACACGGAGCTCTTCGTCGACGCGAACGGCGCGTTTCAGGTCAAGGAGGCCCTCGCGTGGGCCGACCGCTACGCGTCGGAGTGGGGGGTGACCTGGTTCGAGGAGCCCGTGTCGTCCGCGGATCTCGACGGTCTGCGGCTCGTCCGCGAGCGCGCTCCGCTCGAGGTCGCGGCCGGTGAGTACGCCTACGTCGCGCGCGACTTCGTCAACCTGCTCGGCGCCGTCGACTGCCTGCAGGCCGACGTCACGCGCTGCGGCGGCATCACCGGAGTTCTCGCCGCCGGCGGGCTCGCGCAGGCGCACGCGCTCGATCTGTCCGCGCACTGCGCTCCGGCGATCTCTGCGCACGTCTTCTGCGGCGTCGCGCGGCTGCGGCACCTGGAGTACTTCCACGACCACGTCCGCGTCGAACGGCTGCTCTTCGACGGTGTCCTCGACCCGGACCAGGGTGCGCTCCGCCCCGACGCGTCCCGGCCCGGGCTCGGACTGGAACTGCGGCGGGCCGACGCGGAGCGGTGGGCGCTGTGAAGATCCAGCACGTTCCGGTCAAGTCCGTTCCGGGGGCGCGCACGCGGCCGGTCGGCGACCTGCCGCTCGACGTGCGAAGGCTCGCGGACGACCTCCGCTCCGTTGTCGCCGGCGAGGTCCGGTTCTCGAACGGGGACCGCGCCCTCTACGCCACCGGTGGCTCGAACTACCGCCTCCTGCCGATCGGCGTCGTGATCCCGCGGACGATCGACGACGTCGTCGCGACGGTCGAGGTCTGCCGCGGCTACGACGCGCCGCTGCTCTCCCGCGGCGGCGGCACGAGCCTCGCGGGGCAGGCGTCGAACGTCGCCGTCCTGATCGACTTCTCGAAGTACCTGACCGGGATCCTCGAGATCGACCCGGAGCGAAAGCTCGCACGCGTCGAGCCCGGCCTGATCCTCGACCACCTGCGCCACCGGGCCGAGCACGAGCACGGCGTCACCTTCGGCCCCGATCCCTCGACCCACAACCACTGCACGCTCGGCGGGATGATCGGCAACAACTCCTGCGGCGTGCACTCAGTCATGACCGAGTTCCACGGGCCCGGTCCGCGCGTCTCGGACAACGTGCACGAGCTCGAGATCCTCACGTACGGCGGCGAGCGCTACCGCATCGGGCCAAACGGCGAGGGGGTGCCAGCGGACCTCGCCGCGAGGCTGCGCGACCTGGCCGACCGCTACGGCGATCTGATCCGCGCGCGCTACCCGAAGATCCCGCGGCGCGTCTCGGGCTACAACCTCGACGACCTGCTGCCGGAGAACGGCTTCAACGTCGCCCGGGCGCTCGTCGGCACCGAGTCCACGTGCGTGACCGTCCTCGAGGCGACCGTGCACCTCGTCGAGAGCCCGCCGGTGCGCTCGCTGCTCGTCGTCGGCTACGAGGACGCGTACGCGGCGGCGGATCACGTGCCGCTCGTCCGCGAGCACGAGCCGCTCGGGATCGAGGGCGTCGACGAGACACTGATGCAGGACATGACGCTCGTCGGCATGCACAAGGAGGATCTGTCGCTCTTGCCCGAAGGACGCGGCTGGCTGCTCGTCGAGTTCGGAGGCGAGACGAAGGAGGAAGCCGACGCCCGCGCGCACGACCTGATGGCGGCCCTGCGCAAGCAGCGCGACGCGCCCTGCGACATGAAGCTGTACGAGGACGAGATGTCCGAGAAGCATGTCTGGGAGGTGCGCGAGGCGGGTCTCGGCGCGACGGCGTTCATCCCCGGCAAGCCGGACACATACGAGGGCTGGGAGGATTCGGCCGTCCCGCCCGAGCGGCTCGGCGAATACCTGCGGAGGCTGCACAAGCTCGCCGGCAAGTACGAATACGACAGCGCGCTGTACGGGCACTATGGACAGGGCTGCATCCACGCGCGCTGGAACTTCGACCTCGTGACGCGCGACGGGATCCGCACCTTCCGCCGCTTTCTCGACGAGGCGTCCGATCTCGTGCTGGAGCTCGGCGGGTCGATCTCCGGCGAGCACGGCGACGGCCAGTCCCGCGCGGAGCTCTTGCCGAAGCAGTACGGCGAGGAGCTCGTCGAGGGATTCCGCGAGTTCAAGTCGATCTGGGATCCCCGCTGGCGGATGAACCCGGGCAAGGTCGTCGACCCGTACAAGATCACCGACAACCTGCGGCTCGGCACCTCGTACAACCCGCCGAAGGTCAAGACGCACTTCCACTACCCGGACGACGGCGGCTCGTTCGCGCACGCGACGACGCGCTGCGTCGGGATCGGCAACTGCCGCCGCACCGACACCGAGGACGGGACCGTGATGTGCCCGAGCTACATGGTCACGCGCGAGGAGAAGCACACGACGCGCGGCCGGGCGCGGCTGCTCTGGGAAATGCTGAACGGCGGCGAGCTCGAGCTCTGGCGCGACGAGGAGGTCTTCGAGGCGCTCGACCTCTGCCTCTCGTGCAAGGGCTGCACGCACGACTGCCCGGTCTCGGTCGACATGCCGACGCTGAAGGCGGAGTTCCTCGCGCACTACTGGAAGGGCCGCCCCCGGCCGCGGCACGCCTACGCGTTCGGGCTGATCGACCAGGTCGCGCGCGTCGCGTCGCGCGCGCCGCGGCTCGTCAACCTCGTCACGCACGCTCCCGGTCTTTCGAATCTCGCGAAGCGCGCGGCCGGCATGGAGCCGCGCCGCGACTTCCCGCGCTTCGCGACGCAGACGCTGCGCGACTGGTTCTTCACGCGCGGCGAGCGCAATCCGGGCGGTCAGAAGGTGATCCTCTGGCCCGACACGTTCAACAACTACCTCCACGCGGGCACCGGCATGGCGGCGGTCGAGGCGCTCGAGGCGGCCGGCTTCCGCGTGACGATGCCGCACGTGCATCTCTGCTGCGGGCGGCCGCTCTACGACTACGGGATGCTCGCGCTCGCGCGGCGCTACCTCGAGAAGACCGTCGCGGCGCTGCGCGACGACATCCGCGCCGGCGTCCCGCTCGTCGGCGTCGAGCCGAGCTGCGTCGCCGTCTTCAAGCACGAGGCACGGAAGCTGATGCCGAATGACGAGGACGTCCACCGTCTCTGCATGCAGACGCACCACCTGGCCGAGTTCCTCTGCGCCGCCGACTGGGAGCCGCCGCGGCTCGCCCGGAAGGCACTCGTCCACGGCCACTGTCACCACAAGGCGACCGGCGGCATGGATCCCGAGCATGAGCTGCTCGAGCGGATGGGCATGGACGTCGAGCCGATCAAGTCCGGCTGCTGCGGGATGGCCGGCTCCTTCGGCTTCGAGCAGGGCCACTACGACGTCTCGACGGCATGCGGCGAGCTGGCGCTGCTGCCGCGCGTCCGGGAGGCCGAGGCGACGGACGTGATCGTCGCGGACGGGTTCTCGTGCAAGACGCAGATCGAGCAGGCGCGCACCGGCCGGCGGGCGGTGCACGTCGCCGAGGTCGTCAAGCTCGCGCTCGACTACGGCGCGGAGGGCCCGCGCGGGAAGCCGGAGCTCGCCGTCCGGCGATGAGAATCGCCGGGTTCGCGCCGATCGAGGACTACGCGGCGCTGGCGGACGGACGAGTCGTCGCGCTCATCGCGAAGGACGGCTCGGTCGACTGGTTGTCGATCCCGACGATGGACGGCACCTCCGTTTTCGGCGCGCTGCTCGACCCCGAGCGGGGCGGCCGCTTCGCGCTCCGGCCGGTCGACCGGTTCGAGGCCGAGCGCCGCTATCTCCCCGGCTCGAACGTCCTCGAGACCACGTTCGAGACTGCGAGCGGGCGGCTGCGCGTCACCGACGCGCTGACGCTGCAGGACGGCGGGCTTCTTCCCTGGATCGAGCTCGCTCGTCGAATCGAGTGCCTACGCGGCTCGGTGCGGATGCGCTGGAGCTGCGAGCCGCGCTTCGACTTCGGCCGAGTCGAGAGCCGGATCGCCCGGGTGCGCGGCGCCGCCGTCGCGCACGGCGGCGCCCGCGACCGGCTTGCGCTTCTCTCCTGGGGTGCCGGCGAGCCGGAGCTGACGACGACGGCCATCGCCGGCGAGTGCGAGCTCTCGCGCGGCGACTCGGCGCTGCTCGCGTGCATCTGCGTCGACAACGAACCGATCCCCCTCCCGACCCGCCCGGAAGTCGAGGGGCGCGTCGACGGGACGGTCGAGACCTGGCGGCGCTGGGTCGAAGGCATCGAGTACGACGGGCCGTGGCGGGAGGCGGTCGAACGCAGCGCGCTCGCACTCAAGTCGCTCACGTATGCGCCGTCGGGCGCGATGGCCGCGGCCGCCACGACGTCGCTCCCGGAGACGATCGGCGGCGATCGCAACTACGACTACCGCTTCGCATGGATCCGCGACTCGTCGTTCTCGATCGACGCGCTCGGCTTCCTCGGCCTGCGCGAGCAGGTGCACGAGTCGCTGTCGTGGCTGCTCTCCGCCACCGAGTCGACGCATCCGCGCATGGAGCCGCTGTACACGCTCGGCGGCGAGGTGCCGGCTGCCGAGACCGAGCTCCCGCTCGCCGGTTACCGCGGCACCGGACCGGTGCGGCAGGGCAACTCCGCGTCGGGGCAGCTCCAGCTCGGGACGTACGGCGACCTGCTCGAGACGGTTCGCCTCTACGCGTATCACGGCAACGCGATCGACGAGCTGACGGCAACTCGGATCGTCGAAATCTGCGACCTGCTCGCGCGAACCTGGCACAACGAGGACTCGGGCTTCTGGGAGCTCCCCGACCGCCGTCACTACACGATCTCGAAGCTGTCGGACTGGGGCGCGTTCGACCGCGCGCTCGCGCTCGCAAGGGACGGCCACCTGCGGATCGACGACGCGACGCGCGCGCGCTGGCAGCGTGCGCAGGAGGAGATCCGCGAGTTCGTCGAGACGCGGTGCTGGTCGGAGCGCAAGCGTGCGTACACGTTCCACGAGGACACCGACAAGCTCGACGCGGCCGTCCTCCTCAACGCGCGGATCGGCTACGTCTCGCCGGACGACGAACGGATGCTCTCCACGATCGACGCGGTTCGCGACGAGCTCGGCGCGGGCGGGCCGCTCCTCTACCGCTTCACCGACATGCGTGGACGCGAGGGCGCCTTTGTCGCCTGCTCCTTCTGGCTCGTGACCGCGCTCGTGCGCGCCGGCCGGCCCGACGAGGCGCGCAGGCAGATGGACGCGATGCTCGAGCTCGCGAACGACGTCGGCCTGTACGCCGAGGAGATCGATTCCGACACGCACGCGTTCCTGGGCAACTTCCCGCAGGCGCTCAGCCATCTCGCGCTGATCACCGCAGCGGTGACGTACAACCGCGTCTCCGAGTCCGGCAAGTTTCCGGCCAGTGCGGCCGAGGAAGTCTCCCGATGATGGCCGAGGTCGTCGTCGTCACGGGGGCAACGTCCGGGGTCGGTCGGGCGGTCGCGCGCCGCTTCGCCGACGAGGGCGCGAAGATCGCGCTCCTTGCGCGCGACCGCGCCGGGCTCGACGCGACCGCGAAGGAGGTCGAGCAACGCGGCGGCACGGCGCTTCCCGTGCCGACGGACGTCGCCGAGTTCGACGCCGTCGACGCGGCCGCCGCGGCGACCGAGGAGGCGCTCGGCCCGATCGACGTCTGGATCTCGAACGCGATGACGACCGTCTTCGCGTTCTTCGAGGACATCGAGCCGGCGGAGTTCCGCCGGGCGACGGAGGTCACGTACCTGGGCGCGGTGTGGAGCGCGAAGGCGGCGCTGAAGCGGATGTTGCCGCGCGACCGCGGCACGATCGTGCTCGTCGGGTCGGCGCTCGCGTACCGCGGCATCCCGCTCCAGACGGCGTACTGCGGCGCGAAGCACGCGGAGAAGGGCTTCTGGGAGTCGCTTCGCACCGAGCTCCGCCACAAGGGCGCGAACATCCACCTGCCGATGGTGCAGCTGCCGGGACTGAACACGCCGCAGTTCGACCACTGCCGCGCGAAGACGCCGCGCTACCCGATGCCGGTGCCGCCGATCTATCAGCCCGAGCTCGCCGCCGACGCGGTCTACGACGCGGCTCACTCGAGCCGGCGCGAGCTCTGGGTCGGAATGCCGACGGTGTACACGATCGTCGGCGAGCGGATCACGCCGGGCTTGCTCGACCGCTACCTCGCGCGGACGGGCGTCGACTCGCAGATGACCGACGAGCCGCTGGACGGCCCTCGCGAAGGCAACCTGTTCGAGCCGCCCGACGCCGACCGTGGCGCGCACGGCCGCTTCGACGAGCAGGCGCACCCGCGGTCGATCCAGTATCTGGTCGCGAAACATCGCCGCTCGGCCGGCGCGGTGGCTGGCGGCGCACTCGCGCTGACGTTGATGGCGCTGCGCCGGTGAGGGCGAGAGAGCTCGAGCGGGGAACCTGGGCCCTTGTCTTCGACACCGGCGAGGAGGCGTTCTCCCTCCTCTCCGGGTGGGTGCGCGACCAGGTCGTCACCGCCGCGCGGCTGACCGCGATCGGCGCCTTCGAGCGCGCCGTCGTCGGGTACTTCGACTGGGAACGGAAGGACTACCTACGGATTCCCGTCGACGAGCAGGTCGAGGTGCTCTCGCTCGTCGGCGATGTCGCCCTCGACCCGGACGGCGCGCCGGTCGTCCACGCGCACGCGGTGCTGGGCAAGCGCGACGGATCGACCGCCGGCGGCCACCTGCTCGAAGGGCACGTCCGGCCCACGCTCGAGGTCATGCTGATCGAGTCGCCCGCGCATCTACGCAAGCGGCACGACCCGGAGACCGGGCTCGCCCTGATCGAGTAGCGACCTAGCGGACGCGGACGGCGCGGCGCCGGATCGCGGCGAGCCAGCTCCTGCGGATCGCGCCGCTCGCGGGCCGGATCGCACGCCAGTAGCGCAGCAACGCCCGGGCGGCCTCAGGGCTCCTGCCCGCCAGGCGGGTCTCGGTGATGACGCGGCTGCCGCCGCGCTCGGGGCGGACGAGGAACGCAATCGCTGCTTTCGCGTCCTCCGGTCGGGCCGGCACCCAGATGTCGTGCACCTCACGGGCGTCGAAGCGCGGTAAGACCTCATCGAGCAGCGACCGCGGAGCGCTCATTCGTTCTGAGCCTGGGCCACCCGCCGCACTCATGCTCGTCAGCGCAGGCGTCAGTCGCGGCGACTCAGCGCCCGTCTCAGGAGATTGGGGCTGGCTGTGGGCGCGAGTGTTCTGCGAGTCGACCGTGTACGAACTGCACGGCCATCGCTCCCTCGCCGACAGCGGTCGCGCAGCGCTTGGTCGACCCGGAGCGCACGTCGCCCGCGGCGAAGACGCCGGGTAGACTGGTTTCGAGCATCGTGTCGGCACCTGCGGCGGCGCCCGTGAGGATGAAGCCCTTGTCGTCGCGTGCGACGGCGTCGCCGAGCCAGTCAGTGCACGGCGATGCGCCGAGGAAGAGGAACAGGAACGAGAACGGCAGGCGCTTGCCGCTCTTCAGCGTCACCGACTCGAGCTGACCGTCGGCGCCGTGCAGCGCGGCGATTTCGCTGCGATCACGGACAGCGACTCCGTAGCGCTCGAGCTCGCGCACGAGGTAGTCCGACATCGTCTCGCGCAGATTGGCACGGCGGTGAAGCAAGGTCACGAGCGCGCCGCCGCGGGCGAGCCAGACAGCAGCCTGCCCGGCCGAGTTCCCGCCGCCGACCACGCCCACGCGCGCGGCGCCGCAGAGCTGCGCCTCGGGAGGCCCGGCTGCGTAGAACACGCTCATGCCCTCGTAGTCCGAGAGCTGGTCGACGGGGAGGCGCCGGTACTGCGCACCCGTCGCGAGCAGCACGCTCCGTGCCGCGATCTCGTGGTCCTCTTCCAGGCGTACCACGTAGCGTCCGTCGACCGGCTCGAGCGACAGGGCGCGGTACGGCGTCGCCGTGCGGGCGCGAAACTTGCGGGCCTGCGTGACGGCGCGGCTCGTCAGCTCCGAACCGCTGATCCCCGCCGGGAATCCGAGGTAGTTCTCGATCCGACGCGACGTCCCCGCCTGGCCACCGAGTGCACTGCTCTCGACCACCAGCGTCTCCAGACCCTCGGACGCGCCGTAAACCGCGGCGGCCAACCCCGCGGGGCCTGCACCAACCACAACCAAGTCGACCTCCTCCCGCGCGGCGAGCTCACGGCCAATCCCAAGCGCGCGGGAGACCTGACCGGTCGACGGTCCGTGCAGCTCCACACCGCCCGGCAACCGCACGAGCGGTAGGGCCGCGACATCCAGCCCTGCGAGAAGCGCAGCTGCAGCCTCGTCGTCCGACCGCTCGGTATCGCGCCAGCTGAAGGGCAGGCGGTTGCTCCGGGCGAACTCGACCATCCGCATGGTGCCCGCCGACGAACGCGGCCCCACGATCTCGAGACCAATGCCCTGAACCCCCTGCAGCGCCTCGCGCCGGGCGATGAACGTCGACAGCAGCAGGTCGCTCAGGGGGCCGTCCTCGAAGAGCAGCGACCGCAGCACGTCACGGTCGACAGCGATGTAACGCAACCGCTGTGTCACGACTGCCGTCAGGAAGACGGTCTGCCCCGTCAGGAGGTTCATCTCGCCCAGGAAGCCTGACGTCCGATGCCGGATGATCTCGTGGCCGGCCCCGTCGAGGATCGCGACCTCGCCCTCGATGATCGCGATGAACGGGTACTGCTGGTCGCCGACCCGGAACAGCAGGTCGCCGACGTCCGCAGCCCGCTCCTCGCCGAGCTGGGCGAGGGTCGCCAGCTGCGCCGCAGACAACATCGGACTAGCGGGACCCGCCATCACGCGAGCTTACCCACAGGTGGAGAATCGCCTGATGACGCCTCGGTTCGTGCGCGTCCCGAGCTCGATGTCGATGAGAGCCACATCCGGTTGAAGGGTTGCAAACGTCGATCTCGCGCCCCTACATCGAGCACTTCAAGCGCTTCTAGGCCGACACGCCACGTTCGGCGTCGAGCCGCTGCTGCTCCAACAGGCGATCGCCTTCTTCGGCGTCGACCGCATCATGTTCGGCTCGGACACGCCGATGGACGACGGCGCCGGCGAGAGGTTCATCCCGAACACGCTCGCGAGCATCGACGAGCTTGGACTCGCAGACGAGCAGCGCCAGGCTGTCCTGTCGGGGACCGCGCAGCGCCTCTTCGGTGCGTGGCTACCGGCCTGAATCTCGATTCCTTGCGATTCACCGCGGCGGACCCTGCACGCGCGCGGCGTGGTCCCCGCGGTCGCCTCGGAAGTGCTGGATTGGGTAGATCGCCAGAGCGAGGATGACGCCGGCGAGGAGCGCGCCGACGAGCAAGGCGCGCCTGCTGCGCGCTCCCGCAACGACCACTTCTGCGTGTCGGCGCCAGTCGGCTGGACCAAGTCGCAGCGTGCGTCCGAGATATGCGACGAGGTGGACGATCATCAGCGGACCCCAGACGACGAAGCTGAGCGTGTGCACGGTGCGCAGCGCTCCGCCGCCGTGCCCGACGACGATGAGTGCGACTCCGCTTCCGAAGAGCGACAGCGTCGACGCGACGAGAAGGGGAGCGAGCAAGCGCAGCAGAGTTCTCGGTGGTCCCGCGAGCCTGTAGGCCTCGAGTCGGGTGTAGTAGCGCAGGAAGCGCCAGCAGATGCTCGCGAGCTTCAGGGCGACCGGTGGGATCAGCAGGAGCCCGAGAAAGATGTGGACGGGCAGGAACGACCGCAGAGCCAACGTCGTCAATGTCTCCACCGCGAGCAGGACGAGCAGGGCGAGCCCGGTCGACGTCGTGAGCCGCTCGTTCCCCGGTGGTCCCCACGCGCGGACAACTGCTCGCCAATCGCGCGACGGCGACTCTCGATGCCCGGTGGCGGGCATTTCGGTCAACCCGCTGCCCCTCCGAGCGCGGCGCTGACGGAGGCGATGATCGCGCCGCCGAGTGCAACCGACACGAACGAGCCGAGAAAACCGGTGCCGAAGAAGCGCGCGCGGATCCATGACAGTGTCAGGAGCTCGCAGGCGATCACGACGATCGCGACGATCAGCGCAGCGCGGTATTGCGGGATCAGGAACGGGAGCGTGTGCAGGATTCCGCCCAGGAACGTGCCGGCGCCGGTGATCGAGCCGCGCACGTAGGCGCTCCCGCGGCCGGTCAGCTCGCCGGTATCGGAGAGCCCCTCCGAGAAGGCCATGCTGACGCCGGCGCCGATTGCCGTCGCCAGTCCCGCGAAGAATGCGTACTGCGGCCGGTGGGTGGCGAGCGCGACGGCGAAGATCGGTGCCAGGGTCGAGAGCGACCCGTCGATCAGACCGGTCATCGCCGGCTGCACGCGCTGCAGCAGGAACGACTTCGCCGACTCGGAGCTCGCGCGAGTTGGAGTCGCGACGGACGACATCACCGCACGATCTCGAGTGCGAGATTCGGCGGACAGCCGCGTGCGACAAGGGCCGCGATCTCGTGCCAATCGATGAGACCGGCGAACGTCTCGGCGAGGATGCGCGACAGGCCGAGGCGGTGCAGCTGCTCGGCGCGCCAGGCGTGGATCAGTAGCTCCTCGTCGGTTGTGTCCCCGACGAGCTCGGCGTCTGAAATCAGGATCGGCTCCATCGTTCTCTCCCTCTCGAATCGAGGTTTGTTGGGCTCATGGAAGGATCGCGGCGATGAGCCTCTCCGGCATCGAAGCCAGCGGCGATCTTGGCGCACCGCTAGCGGGAACCTTGCGACTTCCTGCTAGCTGCAACGAGGCCCCGAATTCGCAGACGTGATCGCGAGCAATTTCGTCGGACAGTGCGCAAGCTGAGAACCGGTCGCTACCGGTCGCGACGACCTAGCGTCAGCGCGTCAGCCTCGAACGTGGCGTGGTCTGTGGGGGCGCTCTCCGCGAGGATTGACTATCGATACCGGTCGCGCGCAGCACGGAGGAGCTTGTCGACTGCGCGCGTGCTCCGGACGCGGGTCTCTTTGTTCACCGGCTGGTGGCTGTAACCGGCGCGTGTCTTTGCGCCGAGCAGGCTTCCGAGCGCGATCCCCAAATCGCTGCCGTCCGGGCGCACGCGCCGTAGTAGCTCGACTGCGTCCGTGTGGCTTTCACCGTGGGCGTGCTCGCCGAGCGCTTCGCAACAGATGACGTCGGCGGCGGCGATTCCCGCGTGGATCAGAAGCGTCACGTAGGCGTCGCCGATGTCGGCTTCGTGGTCAGCGAACTCGCGGATCGTTTCAGCGGCGTCGGCAAACTGCTCCGCCTTGCGCATCCGGCCCGCCTTGATCGCCTGCGTGCACGTCGTCGTTCTCGGTGTCACGCCCCCCTCCGTCGCGCCGTGCGAAGGAGCCTCCGCAGCGACCCATGGAGCTCGATACCTTCGGCGGCGGCGATATCGAGCACGGCCTCCTCCTTGGCGATTTCGTCGGCGGCGTACTCGAGCACGCGTGCGTCGTTCCCGGTCCACGTTGCTGCCGCGGACTCCAGCGCTCTCACCTGCTCGCGCCAGACGGGGTCGTCGTAGTCGACCGTAGCCGGCCTGATCAGGAGTAGGTCGATGTCGCTGCGCTGTCCTGCTTCATTGCGCGCGGCCGAACCGAAGAGGACGACTGCGTCCGCGGACACTTGCCAAGCCGCGACCGTTCCCCGCAGCCGGTCGATCAGCTCGAGCCGCAGCGACGCGAGGCCCTCGATCCAGCGCGCGGCGAGGTGACCGCGGTTGAGGCGATAGAGGAACGCCCGCCCTGCACGCTCACGCGTGACGATCCCCTCGCCGACGAGGTGCCCGAGCGCACGCTGAACGCCGCCATGCGACGCGCCGCTCTCACGCGCGATTGCGCGCCCCGTCAGGGGACGATCAGCGCGTGCGAGCAGCGTCAGCACGTCGCCGTCGAGTGTCGGTGCGACGACCTGGAACGGGCGCTGCAGATTCATCTCGCAAAGAGTAGCAGATATGGCCGAAATATCGGCCATATGGCCTAGATATCGGTCAATTGGCCGACATGTAGGCCATTGGGCAGGGCTTTTCGTCTCGCGGAACCGGTGCGACGAAAGAGATCATGGCTGAGCGGCCGTGGAGTCGTTGCGCACTGGTTGCCATCGCAGCGGCGCTCATCGTCGGAGGCACGGCTTGTGGCGGAGCTTCCCGGGACGCGCCGAGATTGCGGCGGTGATCGAGCAAGGACGTGTTCCTGGCGAACGTGGTGGCGATAACGCGCGTGCAGTCCGAGATGACGCGGGGCGGCCGGGCGTCCGGTTACCGCGTCCTGTCGCGCTCGGCCGGGAGCTTCCTCGCCGGCCGCGGCTGAACGCGGACGGTTACTCGTCTCTTCAGCGGACGTGCCCAAGCCGCCCGGCGAGAACGGTGCGGTTCAGCAGCGGAAACGGAGAGGTGAACGGAGGTCGTCGCGCGAAGCAGAAGCCGTCGATCCGCCCGGATGCGAGCTCTCCCGATTGCGGCTCGGCGCGGGCGCGAAATTCGAGCGGGAACACCTCGTCGGGCTCGCGCTCGAGCAGGCCGTAGTCCTCGCGCACCTGCGACCGGCTCGGCTCCTCGTCGAACCAGAGCGGCACCTGCCCTCGCTCGACCGCGATCGTCGGCTGCAGGAGGCCGAGACCACGGAACCAGCCGCGCGTGGTCGCGGCCGCGACGGGCGTCGGCGAGCAGTAGCCTGCCACACGGCTGCCGTCGGCAAGGGAGAAGTCCGTGGCGACGACAAACACGCCGGTCTCGCTCTCAGCGTCCGCGGCGACGATGAGATCCGGGCGCGCCCGGAGGCGAGCCTCGCGGAAGTCGCCGCTCTCCCTCGACACGTCCTCCCAGACCGCGCACTGCTCGAGGTCGGCAAGCGTGAGGTTGCGCGGCGTGGTCAGCTCGGTCCTTGCCTTCGGATGAATTACGAGATCAAGGCGAAAAAGCCCGATCCCCTGACAGCCGTGCAAGCACCTCGAAGAGTGCTGCAATGTCGCGATGCTCGTAGCCGGACGCCCGCGCGGCCGTCAGCACGGTGTCGGCTGCGGCCGCCGACGGCAGTGGGACGCGCAGCTCCCGCCCGGCTTCGAGCGCGAGTGCGACGTCCTTCTGCATCAGGCTGACGTCGAACCAGGCTTCGTCCGGTAGGTCGAGGACGAGGGGTTCGCGCGCCTTCAGCATCGGCGAGCCTATGGCGCTCTGCGTCATCACGTCGGCCGCGAGCTTCAGGTCGATGCCGTCGCGCTCCGCCAGGACAAGTCCTTCGGCGAACGCGAGCATCTGCACGGCGAGGCTGATGTTGATCGCGAGCTTGAGCACCAGTCCCTGCCCGTTCTCGCCGATGTGCGTCGGGTTGCCGAGCTCGCGGAGAATCGGCTCGACGCGCGCGTATGCCTGCTCGTCCCCGCCGACCATGATCGTCAGCGTGCCGGCCTGCACCTGGGGAACGCTTCCCGACACGGGCGCGTCGAGCATCGTCGCCCCCTGCGCGCGCACGCGCTCGGCGAGCGCGCGGCTCGCGCTTGGGCTCACCGTGCTCATGTCGACCCAGATCTTCGGAGCGGCGAGGCCGGCGAGGATTCCGTCGGGCCCGGACGCGACGCTCGCGAGGACGTCCTCGTCGGGAAGGGACGTGAAGACGACATCGGCGGCCTCGGCGACCTCGCGCGGCGTGTCGCACCACCGCAGCCCCTCGTGCACGAGGTCCTCGGCATGCCGCCGGTCACGAGATTGGCCGTAGACGGTGTAGCCGGCCGCGAGGAGCCTGGCGGCCATGTTTCCGCCCATGCGCCCGAGTCCGACGAAGCCGAGCACGTCCATCAGGCGAATGATGACGGCCGTAAGGCCCTTCGGCATCGAAGCCAGCGGCGATCTCGGCGCACCAACCAGCAGGAATCTTGCGGGTTGGTGCTAGCCCGAACGGCGGCCGGCACGAACGCGCGCGGATAGGCTTCGCCGAGTGGACGAGTAACGCTGACCGGTGGGCGGCCGGCAGGGAGGTCCTGCGCGCGGCGGACCCGCGGATGGCGGCGCTGGTGGAGGCTGACCCCGGGCTCGACCCCGATGGCCTGATGGACGGCTTGCCGAGCGACCTGTGGGGCGCGCTGGTGCTGCAGGTGATCGGGCAGCAACTCTCGCTGGCCGCCGCCGCCGCAATCCTGGCCCGGCTCGAGGCGCTGCACGGCGGCCGCCTGCCGACGCCGGCCGAGCTGCTCGCGACCGACAACGAGATGCTGCGCGGGATCGGCCTGTCGCGGGCGAAGTCGGTGTACCTGTACGACCTCGCCGCGCGGCTGGAGGACGGCCGGCTGGACCTCGAGCGGCTGCGGACCCTCGACGACGACGCCGCGCGGGAGGAGCTCACCCAGGTCAAGGGCGTGGGGCGGTTCACCGCCGACGGCGTGCTCATGCTCGCGCTGCGCCGGCCGGACGTCTGGCCGGCCGCCGACCTCGCGCTGCGCCGCGCGGTCGAGCGGGTCTGGGAGGTGGATCCTCCGGCATCGGTTGCAGAGGTTGACGCCGTCGGCGAGCGCTTCCGGCCGTGGCGGACCCTGGCGGCGGTGTACCTCTACCGAACCCGAACGCCTCAGCGGGCGAGATAGTACGCGGCGAAGGCGAGCCCGAGCATCAGCGTGAAGATGGGCAGGAGAAAGAGGACGACCCCGAGGATCGCGATGAACGGGGTTTCGGGGCTTTCGCCGACCGCTTCGACCTCGCGCAGGTGCTCCGCTTCGGCCTCGATTTTCCGCACAGGCGTCAGCACGACGTCGAACGTCTTGCGATAGAGATCGCCGGCGTGCTTCGCCGCTGCCGTTGCCATGCCCATCGGCCGATCTTAGTGGAGCGCCTTCCAGAAGACCGTCGTGTCGCATGGCCGCCCGTCGGGGTAGAGCGCGTAGCCGGGGATCACGCCGACCCTCGTCCACCCAAGTCGCGTGTACAGGCGCTCGGCGGCGTCGCCGGTCACCGTGTCGAGCACGAGCAGCGTCTTTCCTTCCGCCCGAGCTTCCGACTCGGCACGCTCCATGAGGAGTTGCGCAATGCCGCGCTTGCGTGCCGAGCGGTGGACGAGGAGCTTCGCGATCTCCGCACGGTGCGGCTGGTTCGGCGGCAGTGCGAGGATCACCTGCACGGTGCCGACCAGCCGGCCCTCGGCGAACGCACCGAGAAGCAGCCGGCGGCCCTGCTCGACCTCGACGGCAAAGCTTTCGAACGCGGCGCGCGCCTGTTCGTGCGAGAACGGTGCCATGTAGCTGACGGACGCACCTCCGGCCACGCAGTCGGCCAGGACGGCCGCGAGCCCGTCGAGGTGTGCGTGCACCTCCGTCGGACCGAGACGGCGGATCTCGATCTGCCCGGTCGTTGGCATCGGAGGCAAATATCGCATCGGCCCAGGCGTCTGGGCCCAGGGAGAGATCCGCCGGAGGCGCCGGACTCATCGCCTAGCATTGAGTCGTGGGAACCTCGGCACGCGAGTCGCTCGTGCTGCTCGGGATCCTCGGCGCGGGTGCGGGACTGCTCGTGCTCGCGCCGATCGTGCGGGTCCCGTATCCGATCCTGCTCGTCCTCGGCGGCCTCGCGCTCGGCTTCGTGCCGGGCATCCCGCACGTGGCGCTGCGGCCGGACGTCGTGCTCGTCGCGATCGTGCCGCCGCTTCTGTATTCCTCCGCGTTCTTCACGTCGCTCCGCGACCTGCGGCGAAACGCCCGCTCCCTCTCGATCCTGGCGATCGGCCTCGTGCTCGCGACCGTGGTCGTCGTCGCGGCAGTCGCCCATGCCACGATCTCGGGCCTCTCCTGGCCCGTCTGCTTCGTGCTCGGCGCGCTCGTCGCGCCGACCGATGCCGTTGCTGCGAGCGCGATCGCCGAGCGCCTCGGGATCCCGCACCGCCTCGCCGCGATCATCGAGGGTGAGAGCCTGGTCAACGACGCGACGGCTCTCGTCGCCTATCGCTTCGCCGTCGCGGCGGTTCTCACCGGCACCTTCTCGCTCTCGCATGCGACGTGGCGCTTCGTCGTCGACGTCCTGGGCGGGGTGGCGGTCGGCCTGGCCGTCGGGCTCGTCCTCCGCCAGATCCGGCGGCGGCTGAATCACTCGCCGACGGAGATCGCGATCGCGCTCCTGTCGGGATACTTCGCGTACCTGCCCGCCCAGGCGCTGGGCGTCTCCGCCTTCCTGGCCGTCGTCACGGTGGGCGTCTACGTCGGCTGGTACACGCCGGAGCTGACGACAGTGGAGACGCGGCTGCAAGGCGACGCCGTGTGGAGCATCCTCACGTTCCTGCTGAACGCGCTCCTGTTCGGTCTGGTCGGGCTCCAGCTGCGCCCGATTCTCGACTCGCTCTCCGGGCGCCCCGTGGGCACGCTGATCGCGGACGCGGCAATCGTGAGTGGGACCGTCATCGTCACCCGCCTCGCCCTCGCCTATCCGATCACGTACGTGCCGCGCATGATCCCGCGCATCCGCGCGGCCGATCCGCCGCCGCCCTGGCAGTGGCCGACGCTGGTCGGCTGGACGGGCTTGCGCGGCGCCATCACGCTCGCGGCGGCCCTCGCACTGCCCCTCACCACGCGTGCCGGCAACCCATTCCCGGAGCGCGACCTCCTCATCTACCTCGCGTTCTCTGTCATCGTCGCCACGCTCGTCCTGCAGGGGCTGAGCCTGCCGCTGGTGATCCGCCTCCTCCATCTGGAGGAGGACGGCACCTCCGCGAAGGAGGAGACGAAGGCACGGTGGCACGCCGCCGAGGCGGCGCTCGCCCGGCTCGAGGAGCTCTCAGGAGAGGACTGGGTGCGCGACGACACCGCCGAGCGGCTGCGCGGCCTGTACGGATTCCGCCAGAGACGTCTGTCGGCGCGTTTCGACGCGGCCGACGACGGCGCGATCGAGCAGCAGTCGCAGAGCTACCAGCGATTGCGCCGGGAGCTCCTCAACGCCGAGCGCGCGGCTGTCGTCGAGCTCCGGCGCCAGGGCAGGATCAACGACGACGTCATGAACCGCGTCCAGCGCGACCTCGATCTCGAGGACGCGCGCCTCGACGTCTAAGAACTCGTCCCGGCGACGCGGCGCCGGGATGCGCCGACGACCGCGCCGATGTGCGACTCGAGATTCCAGAGATTGTCGAGATGCTGGCTCGCCCACAGCAGGACGAGCGCCGAGCGGACGGTCGCCTCGTCGCGGCCGCGCGCGGCGTCGCGGACGCACGTGAGGAGACGGCGGCGACCGTCGGCGTCGCGGATGTGCGGCGGCGCGACCGGACGCTCGTTCACGAGCGCGTAGCCGAGCGAGACGTACCACGACTGCAAGGCGTGCAGCTCGCCGTCGAGGTTCTCTCCGCAGCGCTCGAGTCGCGTGCCGCCGTCCGCCATGCGTCCGAGCTTCGCGAGCGATTGCGCCGACCTTCGCACGCGCGCGGCGCCGCCGACCATCGCCCCGACGCTCTCCACGTTCACCTCCGTCGCCGAGCGCTCGGCGAGGTACTGCCGAAAGGCATCGTCGAGCCGGTGCAAGGCGGCGTCCGCGGCTCGGGCCGCACGATGCGCGTCGTCGACGTCCACCGCCTCGATCAGCTGCCGCGCCGTGGCGACGACGTAGTCGGCGCCGCGCGCATATGCGGCGGCCAGATCCTCACGGAGCAGCGCGGCCGCACCGCGGGGCCAGAACAGGAGGCCGACGCCGAGGCTGATCGCAAAGCCGATCGCGACGTCCTCGATGCGAATCAGTCCCACTCGCCAGCCCACCGGCTGGATGATGTTGAAGAGCACGAACAGCGTCACCGTGAAGCCCGCCTGTCCCGCCGCGAACGAGATCGCACGCGGCGCGTACGCGGCGAGCAGGATCGCGACGGGCAGCACTCCCCACAGCACCGCCTCGTGCGTGCCGATGCCGAGCACGAGCAGCGCACCGATGACGATCCCGACCGCGGTTCCGGCGAGGGCGCTGACGATGGACGACCCCGTGGCGAGCGCGTTCGACCGCAGCACCGACAGCGTCCCGAGCACGACCCAGAACGAGTGCTGGAGGCCCGTCCGCTGGGCGACGTAGACGGCGATCGCGAGCCCTGCGGCGCCGCGTACGCTGTTCCGGAACCACACCGAGCGGACGCTGGCGTGCTCGACCGCAATCTGCTCCGTCGCCTCGAGGGCCAGGCGCGCTGGCGACGGCTCCGCGGGGTCGGGGCGCTCCGGCTCATGTGCGTCCGCCCCCGTCGCGACGAGTGCATAGCGGGCGACCTGGCGGGCGGAGTAGGCAGCCTCCCGGATCCGGAACGGCGGGTCGAGCACCTCCGGGACCGCGTCGTCCCGCCCGCCTCCGGGCAGCTCGGGCAGCCGTCGCACGAGTGCGCGCGCGACGGCGTCTTGGCCGGCGTCGAGCCGAGCGAAGTCGGGCCGTCCGTCGCGGCCGTCGAGTCTCTCCGCGCTCGCCCGGAGCACGGCGGCGGTCGCAGCGATCGCTTCCCCCTCCTCCGTGCAGGCGAGCTCGAGCGGAGGAGCCTCGGGCGACGGCGCCAGAACGGAAAGGAGCCAGTCCAGCTCGTCGGGAAGCGAAGCCAGCGCGGCCATCGGCCCGGTCGGGCCGGTCGGGCGGTGCTGGGTTCCGAGGACGCGCCGGCCCAGGTCGTCGACCGCCTCGCGGGCGGCGCGCGCACGTTCGCCGAACCGCTCGCGCTCGGAATCGACCAGGTCCGCGACGGCACGCAACGCGCGGGCCGATCTCCGTTGGAGGTCGGCGCGCCGGCTCGGCGGCCAGAGGAGCATGGCCGCGGTGATCCCCGCGCCGGTTGCCAGGCCCCAGCCTTCGAGACGGTCGGGAATCGCCGAGTTCGGGGCCGGAATCGTCACCGGCAGGACGAACGTCAGGATTGCTCCGGTCGAGGCTGCGGCGAAGTAGCCGCCGAGGACGCCCGAGAAGAGGACGCCGAAGCCGACGATCGCCATCACGCCCGCGGCGAGCGACGGGTTCCGCGAGCAGAGCGTTCCGACCGTGATGAAGACGGCGCCGGCGCACGCAAGCCCCGCGTATGCCGCCAGGCGACTCCGCGCCGGGCCTGCGAAGTCGGTCAGCACGAGGATCGCGAACGATCCGAACGCCGCGAAGATGGACGTCTGCGGCTGTTGGATCACCTCGTCCGCGAGCGCGAAGACCGCCGGGATGACGATCGCGGCGCGTGCTGCGCTCTTCAGCGCTGCGACATCCATCGGTGCTGCCGATGATACGTCTGCGCTGGAATGCTCCGGCCGAACCGACCTCGCGAGAGTAGTCGCAGATAGCAGACCCGCGGGGTCGTCTCGCGAGACGAGTGGCTGGCCGCACGCAACGGGCTTCTCGCGCACGAGAAGGAGCTCACGCACCACCGCGACGAGGTGAACGCCGAGCGCAGCCGAGTGAAAGAAGCTCCTGCCGTCGTCCGTCTTGCGGTGGAGAACCCGACCCTCGAAGGAGGAGGAAATGTCCGCAATCACAGCATCAGCATCCGCGCAGCCGCTTCACACCGCGGCCTGGTGGCCGACGCCGAAGTGGTGGGCGGCGACCATCCTGGCGGCAAGCGGGATCCTGGCGACCTGGGGCGGCACCGGGTGGCACTGGAACAACACGCTCTCGGGCGCCCTCATCACGCTCCTGGGACAGCGGCTCGTCGCCTACCTCATACCGAACTGGGCGCCCGCCAAGGAGTGAGGCGAGGGCCGGCACACGTAGGCCGAGCTGCTGCTCGGCGCATGTGCTTTTCAAGTGATACCTTGCGCGCCCTTTCTCACGGTCAGAAGGAGGGGACTCTTGAAAAAGCTGCTTCGTGGCGCGCTGGTCGTGTGCGCGCTGTTCTTGCTTCAGGCGGCGCCGGCTCTCGCGGCCGCGCCGCCAAACGACGATTTCGACAGTGCCACGGTCGTGTCGGCACTGCCGTTCAGCGAGACGGAGGATGTCAGCGAGGCAACCCGCGCGCCTGACGATCCCTACACGTCGTCTTGGCCGAACGTCTGGTATCGCTTCAGCCCGGCGAAGGACACGAGCCTGGAGCTCGATACGACCGGGAGCAACACCAGCACCGACGTCTGCGTCTACACGGGAACCCGGGGGGCGTTGGGGCAGGTTGCTTGCAGCCCGGATGGGTTCGACTCGCACTTCTTCGCCGACCTGAAGGGCGGCCTCACCTACTACGTGATGGTCGACATCACATCGGGCTGCTGTGGCCAGACGCTGACGCTGGCTCTTCGTGACCGGACGGTCGCGAATGACGACTTCGACAGCGCTCAGACGATCGACTCGCTGCCGTATACCGATACGCGTGACGTTCTTCGCGCGACCGTGGCGCCCGACGATCCGTGGTGCCTGCAGAACTCCACCAACACGGTCTGGTACCGCTATACGCCGTCGGCCGACACGACGGTCGCGGCCGACACCGCCGGAAGCGACTACGACACGCGTCTCTGCGTCTACTTAGGCAACCGCGGCGCCCTGACGGAAGTCGCGTCGAACGACGACGCAAACGGCACCTTCTACGCGGCGCTGCAAGTCAATCTCCAGGCGGGCACGACGTACTGGTTCATGGTCGCGACCAACCAGCCGGGGGCCTCGAACCTGCACCTCTCATTGCAGGAGACGACTCCGCCACCGCCCGTTGCAAATGACGACTTCGACGCGGCGACGCCGATCAGCTCGACACCGTACGACGGGACCGTCGACGTCCGCGGGGCGACAGCCGCCGCCGACGACCCGACCGACTGCTACGGAAGCAAGGGCTCGGTCTGGTACGCCTATACCCCGACGGTATCCGGCACAGCCGACATCTCGACCGCCGGCAGCGATTACGACACCGCGCTCGGCGTCTACACCGGCTTCAGAGGCGGCCTCTCGCAGGTCGCCTGCAACAACGACGCCGACGCCGCGCTGACCTCGCACGTCACGTTCCAGGCATCTGCCGGGGTTACGTACTACATCCTCGTCACGGCATTCGGGAGTGCGTCACCCGGAACGCTGCAGCTGTCGGTTTCGTTCACACCGGCGCCGCCTCCGCTGACGCTCAAGCTCGGGTATGACCCGCAGGCAGTCGTCGACGAGCAAACCGGCATCGCGGTGATCAACGGGACGATCAGCTGCTCACGCAGCGTCAGAGCCACCATCACGATCAACGTCGGACAGCAACTCGGAAACAGCACGCCGCGAACAGGGTCCGGAAAGGACATGATCTCCTGTTCGACGAAGACGGCGAACCGGTTCGCGATCACGGTTGCTTCGACATCCTCACCAGGACTCTCCGAGGGACCCGCGACGATCAAGCTTCTCGCCACCGGATGCGATACGAAAGGTTGCGCGAAGACCACGACGAGCGGCGATCTCCAGCTCGTCAAGAAGCTGAAGTGACGCACCGTGGGAGCGGGAATGCGCGAAGGCGCGTTCCCGCTCCCACGCGGGCGGCTCAGGCCGGCTCGGTTGCCGGGCGCTCGCTCCCGCGGACGAACAACGCTCGGGCCGCCGGCCGCGGCAGCCACCAGTTCCAGCGGCCGAGCAGCCGCATCAGCGCGGGCACGAGCAGCGTACGGATCACCGTCGCGTCGAAGATGATCCCCGCCGCGAGGCCGATGCCGAACTGCTTGATGTCGACGCCCGGGCCCGTCGAGAGGACGAAGAAGGCGAACATCAGGACGAGCGCCGCGCTCGTCACCAGCTTCCCCGTCCGCGCCAGGCCGAGCGCGATCGCCCGCTTCGTGTCGCCGGTCTCGTCGTAGGCCTCACGCATGCGCGTCAGCATGAAGACCTCGTAGTCCATCGAGAGGCCGAAGAGGAAAGCGAAGATCATCAGCGGGATCCATGGGATGATCGACTGCGTCGCGTGCACGTTCCAGATCGCCTCCGAGCCGTGCCCCTGCTGGAAGATGAAGACGATGATCCCGTAGGCCGCCGCGAGCGACACGAGGTTCAGCACGACCGCTTTCAGCGGCAGCACGAGCGAGCGGAAGGCCCGCGCGAGCAGGATGAACGTGAGCAGCACGACGAACCCGAGCACGTACGGGAAGTTCGAGTAGACCGCCTTGACGAAGTCGCGCTCCTCGGCTGCGACGCCCCCGAGCGTGGCGCTCGTGCCGTCGAGTTCCGTCTGGACGCGCTTGCTCGTGCTCTTCGCCTGCTTCGACGAGCCGTCGGTCGCCGCGAAGGCCTCGACGAGGCCGCTCGAGCCCTTGCGCCAGTCGGGTGGGGCGACGGCCGCCGCGACGCCCGGCGTGCCGCGAAGCTTCGCGACGACCGGGCCGCGGTTCGCGCCATCCTCGACGAGCACGACGAACGGCTTCATCACGCCCGGCGAGATCCCGGCGTCGGCGAGCGCCGTGCGGCCCGCGATCGCGTCACCCTTGCCGGGGAAGTCCTTCGCCTGCGCCTCGCTCGGGTTCAGCTGCAGCCCGTAGTAGACGAGCACGCCGACGATCGCGAGACCGGCGACGGCGACCGGCACCGGCCTCCCCATGACGAGCCACGCCCAGCGTCCCCACCAGCCGTCCTCCGGATGCCCGGTGTCCACGAAGCGCTTCGGCAGGAGACGGACGCTGTTGATCCGCGTGCCGAGCGTCGCGAGCAGCGCCGGCAGGAGCGTGATCGCCGCGATCACGGACACCGCCGGGATCAGCATGCCGCCGATCCCGATCGAGCGGATGAACGGCAGCGGCAGGATCAACATCGAGAGCAGCCCGACGGCGACGGTCGAGCCGGACACGATCACCGAGCGGCCCGCGTGCGTCATCGTCTCGACCAGGGCCGTCTCGACGTCCTCGCCCTCGCGGAGCTCGTCGCGGAAGCGGAAGATCATCAGCAGCGCGTAGTCGATCGCCACGCCGAGGCCGACGAGCGCGATCAGGAACTGCACGATGATCGACACGTTCGTGACGTAAGTGAGCGCCCAGACGAGGCTGAACGTGTTCAGGATCGATGCGATCGCGATCGCGATCGGGATCAGCACGGCGGGCAGCGTCCCGAAGACGAAGAACAGGATCACGAGCGAGCCGACGCCGCCGATCAGCGCCTCCGTGAGGACGCTCGGCCCCGAGCCGCCGCCCGAGGACGATTCGTAGATCGGGTCGCGCCCGGTCAGGAACGCCTGGACGCCTGCCGGCGTCGCCGCCTTCAACCGCGCCCGCACCTCCTTGATGTGCACCGATGAGCTGAACTTCGGCGTGCCGGGCGGATAGATCTCCGCGAACGCGGTGTGCCCGTCCTTGGAGACGTACGCCCGGCTGCCGGTCGACCAGTACGAGGACATGCGGGAGCCCGGGTTCACCTTCGCCGCAGCGGCGATCGCCTTCTCGATCCCGGTCGCCTTCGTCACGTCGCCCGAGCTGTGGAACACGGCGACGAGCGGCGCCTGCTCGCCGGTGCCGAACGTCTTCAGCGTCCGCTGGTTCGCCTCGTACGCCGAGTAGCCCGGGATCGAGAAGCTCTCGAACCAGCGCTTCGAGACCTGGCCGGCGGAGAA
>Ga0066710_100000461_pt1 | contig 24673 bp, 22 predicted proteins | sample GraSoiAngelo_159_FD_79666 | JGI IMG/M metagenome (GOLD analysis project Ga0066710, IMG submission 79666) | Grasslands soil microbial communities from the Angelo Coastal Reserve, California, USA - 14_1009_16_40cm | ecosystem: Environmental > Terrestrial > Soil > Grasslands | place: USA...
GGGATTACGATTCTCATCTTCCAGCGGGCGGGTGAAGTCGCTAACAGGGAGGCCCGTGAGGGCGACAACCGGAGCGCCATCCGGGCGGATCGTCGCTGCTAGCGGATCGCCATCTCGGTCGGTTCGACGCCGCGTAACCCGTAGCGGCCCATGAAACGCAGGAGGCCACGGCTGTAGCCACGGAGCGTGCCCATCCCGGAGGCCTGTAGCGCGATGTGACGCTCGATGTGGTTCTGGGCTGCGCTCTTGATGGCGTTGGTCCCGACCGCCATCCAGTCGCGTCCGGCGCGGAAGAGCGCCGCCATCCGGCCGTCGTAGAAGGTCGCCACCAGATCGAGCCAGGCGGTGAGCATCGCCGTCTGCATCGTCGCGTACGGCCGAAGCGCCGCCTCGAGCTCCGCGAGCGAGGGAGGCTGCTCCGATTTCGCGAACGGCGCCAGCGCGTCGGCCACCAGCTCGGCCGAGCGAAGCGCCAGGAGCACGCCCGGCGAGAGCATCGGGTCGACGAAGCCGAAGGCGTCGCCGACCATCACCCAGCCGGGCCCGAGACCTCGGTGCGAGATCAGCTGGTAGTTGGCGTAGGTCGCGACCGAGGTGACGCGCTTGCTGCCGCCGCCGATCGTCGACAGCCACGCGTCGGTCGCGATGGCCCGCTCGAGCCGCTCGGCCGGGCTCGCGCCGAGCCGAGCGGCATCGTCGCGCCCCAGCACGATGCCGATCGAGAGCCGCTCGCGGAGCGGGATGCACCAGCTCCAGCCCGCGTCGAGACGCCTGATCAGCACCTGTCCGGGCTCGTCGTCCCAGGCGAAGTTCTCGAAGTGGGCGAAGTGCGCGACGTCCTTGCGCGGCCCGAAGCGGGCGCCGATGCTCAGGGCGCGCGCGCCGAGGCGGGCGCGCCCGGTGGCGTCCACGACGAGATCGGGTTGCCGGCCTTCGAGCGACGGCGCGGCGGCCAGGGTTTCGGGCGCCAGGCCGAGCTCGCGCCCACCTTCGCTGATCGGCTCCACGCGCGCGTGGGCCACCACGCGCGCGACCCCACACGCGACCGCGCGCGCGAGCACCGCATCGTCGAATCGCGGGCGCGGAATGTTGTAGGCGTATGGGAACACGCCCGGCGCGAAGCGCTCGAAGGAGAAGCTGAAGCGGTCGACCGGCGACCAGATGAAGGACACGCCCGGCTTCACACGGCTGAAGCTCGCGGTCTCCTCCTCGAGGCCGAGGCGCTGGAGGATCGGGACGACGGCGGGCACCAGGGATTCGCCGACGAGGAGCTCGGGACGACGGCCGTCGTCGAAGAGCGTGACCTTCGCACCCTGGCGCGCCAGCAGGATGGCCAGGGCGGCGCCGGAGGGTCCGGCGCCGACAATCGCGACTCTCATCGCCGAATCTTGCCGCTTGGCGTCCTGGGGACTGCATCCACGACGGTAAACTCGAGCGGCACCTTATACGAGGACAAAGCACGGGCGCAATGCGATCTTAGGGCATCGAGATCGCAGCCGGCCGGGTCTACGACGACCTCGGCGCAGGGCACCTCGCCCATGCGAGCGTGGGGGCGCCCGAAGACGCGAGATTCCTTGATCCCCGGGAACTGGTTGATGCAGTCCTCGACTTCCTCGGGGAAGAACTTCAAGCCGGCTACCAGGATGAGTGCCTTCTTTCTGCCTTTCAGGTGGAGGGCGCCTGACCGGTCCAGGAAGCCAAAGTCACCGGTGAGGAACCAGCCCTCGCTCGCGACCTGTTCGCGAAGCCGCCAGGGCGAGTAGTAGGCCGAGAAGAGCCCGTCACCCCTCACCCCGATTTCACCCAACGTCTCCGGAGGTAGAAGCTTTCCGTCGTCCGAGAAGATCGCCACGGCATAGCCGGGCACCGGACGACCGACCGAGGTTGCCGGCAGACCCTCGGTGCCCAGGTTGATACACGGCAGCCCGGCTTCGATGATGCCGTAGGCCTGACCGACCGGGACGCCGTAGACCGACTCGAAGCGCTCCATCACCACCGGCGCGATCGGCGCCGCGGTCGAGAGCGTCACGCGAATGCTCGAGAGCGGATCGCTCGGTCCAAGGTTGCCCATGCGCTCGAAGTGGAGCGGCGCCGCGTAGAGCACGCTCGCGCGGAGCCGGCGCGCGGCGTCGACGATCGCTTTCGGGAGCGTGTCCGGACACAGGAGGATGTGGGAGCCGGCGCGGACGTACGCCGTGATCGTGACCGCGAAGTGGTAGGCGAGGGGAAGCACCCACAGGATGCGATCCTCCTCGCTGAACTTGAGGACACGGTCGGAGGCCTCCACGCGCGCGGCGGTCGCCTCGTGGGACAGCACGACGCCCTTGCTCCGCGCGGTCGTTCCCGACGTGAATCGGATGAAGGCGGCGTTCAGCTTGGTGAACTCCACCGGGGCCTCGGCGCGGCGATCGATCCACTGGAACGCATAGCCCTCGCACTCGCCGCCCTTCACGACCGCGCGGCGTGCGGAGGCGTCGGCGTGGCCGGGCGCGCTCGGGAGCGGCGCGGCCTTCGGCCACGAGAGGCAGCCGTTCAGCTGCACCTCGCGGACGATCTCCGCGATCTCGGTCGGCGTGAGGTTGCTGGCGAGCGGCACGAAGCAGGCGCCCGCGGCGAGCAAGCCGAACGCGGCGGGCAGATACGTGAGATCGTTCGGGGCCAGGAGCCCGATACGCTGGCCGGGCTCGACGCCCTCGGCCTTGAGGAATGCGGCCAGCCGCTCGGCTTCGCTGGCGAGCTGGCCATAGCTCACGGACCGCCCCGACCGCACGTCGGTGACCGCGCGGCGCGGCGAATGGCGCTCGGCCGTCGCGAAGAGAATCTCGGCGAGGTTCATCGCCCCTCCGCGCAGCGCGCGGCCGCCCGGCCGACGGCCTCGCCGGCCGCCAGGCACGTACCGATCACGCGCGCCGAGCCCAGCGCCTCGTGTGTGGCGCTCATGCAGCGCCCGGCGACGAAGAGGTTCTCGACGTCGCGGGCCTGGAGGCAACGGAGCGGTATGTCGTAGTGAGCCCGGTCGTCGAGCCACTCGTAGGTGGCGCCGAGGCGGCCCTCTTCCCAGAGCTCGATGGGCCAGCTCGCCCGGGCTACGCCGTCGTCGAACTTGCGGCCGGTCAGCACGTCGTCGCGCGTGAGCTGATAGCGCCCGATCACGCGGCGGCTCTCGCGGACGCCGACCTGCGGCGCGGCGTGGGAGACGAACGCCCGGGAGAACGCCGGCAAGGTCTTCAGAAACTCCGTGACGGCAAGGGCGCGCTTGCGGCCTTCCTGCTCGGCCACCGTCAGGAAGTCGCGGCTCGGGGGCAGCTCCTCGGTGATTCCGCTCAAGGTGAGCTTGCAGACGATCTCGCCGGGCTGGGGCGACGGACCCAGCGCGAGGTTCGCCGCGCCCTTGGGCAGGCGGCCCTCTTGCTCGGCGGTCACGAGCGACCGCAAGAGCGCCACCCGCGGGCCCGATCCGAGCGCCGCGGTGTCGACGTGCTGCAGGACGAAGACGAGGGACGGCAGCTGGCGCTCGGCCAGCGGCGTCGTTGCCGTGGCGGTGCCGGCGAGATGCGCCAGGGCGGCGTCGCCGCTGGCGTCCACGACGGCGCGCGCTGCCAGCTCGACGACGCGCTCCCAGGTGGCGACGCGTACCGCTTCGACACGACCCGGGCGGCTCTCGAGCCCCGTGAGGATCGTGTGGAGATAGACGTCGAGCCCGGAGGCCGACATGGTGAGCTCGTCGGCGAGACAGGCGAACGCGAACGGAGTGTACGGCAGGACGTGCGTTCGCCCCCGGCGTATCGGCGCGCCGCAGCCGGGCATGGCCGCGAGGCGGCGGGCCACGTCGTTTGCGAAGCCCTCGTTGAGCGGCTCGGGCGGTCCGGCCGACGAGGTCAGATAGAGGCCGCAGACCGTGCTCACCATGCCCGCGGTCGCCATGCCGCCGAGAAAGCCATAACGCTCGACGAGCGCGGTGCGAGCGCCCATGCGCGCCGCCGTCACGGCGGCGGCCATTCCGGCGGCTCCGCCGCCCACCACGACGACGTCGTAGCTCAGTGAGCCGCTCGCCATCCCATCCCCTCGCGGATCGCCTCGATGATGCGCGCCACCTCCTGGGTTTCCATCGCGCCCTCGATCCAGGATACGACCAGGTTGTTCTTGATCCCGCAACGGTTGAAGAATACGCCGACCCCAGGCCGCGGCAGCACCGATGGAGCGTGATATGCGTTGGTGACCCGCCGTCCGAAGAGCTTCTCGAGCGCGGGTGGAAAATCCGCCAGATCCGCACAGTTGAAGGAAAACGTCTCGCGGGTCGCCGTGCCGGGCAGGTCGCGCAGCATCAGCGCGAGCGGCCGGTACTTCAGGAACTCCATCGCCACGGCGTTGGCGTCGATTTGCCCGTCGCGGAGCGCGTCCGTCATCTGCTGGCGCAGCGCCCGCGTGAGGCGGTCCACGTCGGCCGTCTCCGAGGGCTTGAACCGAGCGAAGTGGAATGCGAGCACGTTGCCGAACGTCGCGCCCGGCTCCCCCTTGGGTCGCAGGTCGATGGAGACCGGGACCAGAAACGGCAGGTCGGGGAGGCCGCGCCGTCGCCAGAGGTCGGCCATGGTGCTACCGACCAATGCGAGACGCCAGCAGATCTCGCGGGTCGAACGCACGCCGCCGAGGCCGTGATCGTCGCCGACGAAGCTCGCCTGCTCGAAACGGACCCGTCCCGGCGACGTCAACCCGGTGCCCGGCGACACCGGCGCCTCGGGAACCAGAGTCCGCATGTAGCGCTGACTGCTGCGCCCGAGTCGTCCGCGCTCCTTCAGCGGCCGCGGATCAGCCCCGGTGACGAACACCGACGGCGCGCCCCCCCACGGCGCGCGCCCGTCGCTCTCGTCGAGGTGCGCGAGGTGCGCGAGCAAGTTCTGTCCGCCGCGCGGGTCCATGAGCGGGTGAAACCAGGTCACGACGAGGGCGCTCTGCAGCCCCGCGGCTTCGGCCGCGCCGTCGAGGATCGCGAAGCGCAGCGGCGGCTCGCGGCGGGGATCGATCGCGGCGTTGAGCTCGGCCTCGAGCTCGGCGTGAAGCGCTCCAGGTGAGCTGAGACGCTTGTGCCGCACGGGCGGGGCGGCCAGCGCCGCGCGCGCCCCGGCGGCCCAGTGGAGCGGTCCCCACGGGAGCCGGCGGCGGAGGCGGGCTGACGGCCACGGGCAGAAGTCGAGAAATCGGTCGAGAGCCCGCCCAATGCGCGCGTGGTCGAGCGGCCCGTCGCAGTGGACGACCATGAGCGTGTTGTTGCTGATGCCCTCGCGCTTCCAGAGCGCCTGCATCGCTACTAGAACGAGATCGGCGCCGCGAAGGGGCAGCCGGCGGACGCGTGGTGTGCTCACGCGCTCCGTCGACAGATGTAAGCCGCGAAGGCGCGCGCGGTTCTGATGTTGTCGGTGACGAGGTCCTCGTCAGGCATCCAGAACCCGTAGTGAGCCTCGATGAACAGCAAGACTTTGAGGAGCGCCATCGAGTCGAGTCCGGCCAGCTCGAGATCGTCGTCGGGTCGCACCGGCCGGGTCCGCGCCATGATGGTCGTGTTGATGAAGTCCGTCACGGCTCTCGCGACCTCTTCGGGATCGAGCCGTGAGAGATTCCCGGTGGACATGATGGGGTTCAATATCCTTATGCGGCTCTTACTTTGCAAGTCTTACGAAATGCCGCCGAGCGCCGCTCCGTCTAACAGGCCAGGAGGTCACGGAAATGAGGCTCGGCAAAAGCAAGATCGTTCGGCTGTCGGTGCTGGGCTTGCTGTCGGGGCTGATGCTCGCCACCGCGGCTCAGGCCCAGTGGCGCGACGAGAGGCACGGGCCCGTCTGGCGTGACGAGCACCCCCGCTTCGACCACCGCGCATTCGTCCGGCACGATTGGCGCTTCGACAGGGGCCGGGGCTGGCGATTCGAGCATCGACCCGGATTCTGGTCCCCGTACTACGTCTGGTGGTGGACTGGCGGACGCGTGGTGATGCTCGCGGCGCCCACCGTCACCGTCGTCAACTATCCGACCGGCCAATATCAGCTCCGTGGTGACGGGATCACGGTCCCGTACTACTGGGCGTGGATGCCGGCCCAGGCATACATCGCGGCGCCGCCGCCGCCCGCGGTACCGGCCGCTCCGGACGTGCCGCCGGCCGGCTCGCCGCCTCCGCCGCCTCCAGCGGCCGGGTAGCCGTGCAGCGCGAACCAATTGAGGAGGCTTGAGACCATGACCAGAACGAGTGTGCTTCGACGATTGGGTGCGACGTTTCTGCTTGCGTGCGTCGTAGGGATCAGCACCGCGGGATGTCTTCTGGTGCCGGTGCCGGTGGGCCCGGGCCGTGGATACCATCGTCACGATCGCTGGTAGCAACACCTTCGCGCGCAGCCTCCTGGTTCGCCAGGGGGCTGCGCGTGCGTTCGGACACCGCGTACGACTTGACTCTGTTCACTCGTGGGCGCTAAGGAGAGGGTGCCGTGAAGCGACTACGATCGCGCGCCCCGAAGCCGAAAGCCGGTCCGTTCGACGGCTATCGGCGCCGCGAGGTCCCTCCGCCCGATCCCGAGCTGACCCAGGTCGGTCCCGGAACGCCGTGCGGTGAATATCTCCGCCGCTTCTGGCAGCCGGTCGCGTTCGCGCGCGATCTCACATCGGCGCCGCTGAGGATCCGGATCCTCGGTGAAGACCTGGTGGTCTTCCGCGACCGCGGCGGGCGCGTCGGCGTGCTGCACTTGCACTGCGCGCATCGCGGGACGTCGCTCGAGTTCGGGATCCCGCTCGAGCGCGGCCTTCGCTGCTGCTACCACGGCTGGGTCTACGACATCGATGGCCGGTGCCTGGAGACGCCGGGGGAACCCGCGGGTAGTCGTCTCAAAGAGCGCATCTGGCAGGGCGCCTATCCGACGCACGAGCTCGCGGGCCTCGTGTTCGCGTACCTGGGCCCGGCCGACCGGCGCCCCGCGTTCCCGATCTACGATAGCTTCGACGTGCCTGGCCATCAGCTGATGCCCGCCGCGAAGTTCATGCTGTCCTGCAACTGGCTCCAGGTGAAGGACAACAGCATGGACCCGGTGCACACCGCGTTCCTGCACGCGCTCAGCAGCGGCTACCAGTTCACGGAGGCGTTCGGCGCCGTCCCCGAGCTCGACTGGAAGCTGACCGACGCCGGCATGGTCTATCTCGCGACGCGGCGCGTGGGTGATCGCGTGTGGGTCCGCGTGTGCGACTTCATGCCGCCGAACGTGCATCAGTTCACGCGCGAGATCGAAGACGCGAGCGAGCCGAAGCCGGCGAGCCGTCCCGTGATCATTCGCTGGGCCGTGCCCAACGACGACACGCACACGACCAACTTCGAGCTGGCGCAGGTGGATCCGGCGTGGGGGCTCACGGCGGAGCAGGTGGGCCGGCCGGGCTTCGGCCAGTCCGACGACCGCCCCTACGCCGAGCGGCAGCGCTTTCCGGCCGACTTCGACGCGCAGTCGAGCCAGCGGACGATCGCCGTGCACGCGCTCGAGAACCTGGCGTCGACCGACCGCGGCGTGATCATGCTCCGCCGCATCGTGCGAGACGGCATCCGCGCGGTGGCGCGCGGCCGCGATCCGTACGGAACGCGGCGGCCCGAGGGCAAGGTGATCCCGACGTTCACGCAGGACGTCGTGCTGCGCGTGCCGCCGGCGTCGAGCGCGGAGGCGGACCGCAAGCTGCTGCGGGCGACCGGACGGTCAGTGCTCTCGAACGGGCGAAGCTAGAGAGCGGAGCCGGTCGAGCGGCCCGTCGCGGCTAGAGCCGCGCTTCGTCGATCTTCAGGCCGAGCCAGTAGCGGCCGATCAGCTCGTAGTGGGCGAGGCGTCCCTGCAGGTGCTGCGTGATCACGTGGATGTCCTGGAAGTGCCGCTGGATCAGGTTGTCTTCGTACGCGGCGGTCGCGCCCGCGGCGTTGTAGAGGCTGTCGATGATCTGGGCCGCCAGGCGAATGCCGTGCGTGGTGGCCAGCCGGAGATTCGCGCGGTGCTCGAGCGCGAGCACGTTGTTCACGCTCGCCGCCCACGCCTCGCGTACCGCCTCGTAGAGGAACGCGCGCCCCGAGCGCAGCGCCGCCTCCGCCTGGCCGACCGTCATCTGGACCATCGGCTGCTCGCGCAGCAAGGTCGGCATCGCGCGGGGCGTCTTGGCGCCGGCCAGCTCGCCGAACGTCTCCAGACACGTGCGCGACATGCCGAACGCGACCGCGGCGTCGCCGGAGGCGAACAGCAGGGTGCGGGGGATCCGGTAGAGCGGCGCGTCCTCGACGAGCGTTGCCGTCTGCGAGAGCACGGTGCGCTCGGTCGGCACGAAGACGTCCTTCACCGCGAAGTGGTGCGTGCCCGTGCCGCGCATGCCGCGGGTGTGCCAGGTGTCGAGCAGCTCCGCCTCGGCGACCGGCACGAACATGTAGCGCGCCTCGGGCGCGGCGCCCTCCATGCGAATCTGGCCGTTCTCGGTGATCTGCGCGTGCGCCGCGACCCACGATGCGTGCCGGCAGCCGGTGCTGAATCCCTGGCCGCCCGGGGGGCTGGTGACGCGATAGCCGCCCGGCACCACGATCGCCCTGGCGGTCGCCGCCGGGGTGTTCGCCACGACGGCGCGCGGTACGTCGGCCCAGATCGTGCGCGCGACCGCGCGCGGCATGCGCGCGGCGTACGTGCCGAAGATGGCGCCCTGGTTCAAGCACCAGCCCGTGCTCGCGTCGGCCTTGCCGATCTCCTCGATCACCTGGACGTACGTGGGCAGGTCGATCTCACCGCCGCCGATGGCCCGCGGGATCGCCATGTGGAACAGCCCGGCGTCGGCCATCGCCTCGAAGAGCGCGCGCGGCAGCTCGCGGTTTTGGTGGATCTCGTCCGCGGCGGCGCGGATCTGCGGGACGAGCTTGCGCGCGGCGTCGAGTCGCGAGCGGCCGTCGGTATCCAGGGCAGGAGCTCGCGGGCTAGGAGCCGGCCGAGACGAGCGCGGGCTCGGCGATATCGAGGGTGGTCACACGGCGAAGCTCGCGACGATATTTCGCGTCGTCGAACGGCGTCGCGCGGTGCATGGTCGCACGGTTGTCCCAGATCACGAGGTCGCCGACGCGCCAGGCGTGACGGTAGACGTTCTCGCGCTGGGTCGCGTGCTCCGTCAGGTCGCGCAGCAGGAGCCGGCCCTCCGCGATCGGCCAGTCGATGACGCGCGACTGGTGCGAGGCCAGGTAGAGCGAGCGCCGGCCGGAGCGCGGGATGATCCGCACGAGCGGATGGATCGCGCCCTTCAGCTGGTCCTGCTCGTCTTGCGAGTACTCGAAGCCGAGGATCTGACGTGAGTGCGTGATGGAGTGATGCGTGCGCAGGCCCTCGATCAGCGTCTTCGTCTCGGCGGGCAGCGAGTCGTACGCGGCGCGCATGTCGGCGTACTCGGTGTCGGCCGAGACCGGCGGCACGACCTTCGCGTGCAGCATCGAGTAGCGGCCCGCCGGATCGCGGAACGACGCGTCGGTATGCCACAACCGGTTGCCCAGGCCGTACTGCCGCCGGCGATCATCAGTCTGCATGATCTCGCCTTCCCTGTCGAGGTTCGAGATGTCGGCGAGGGCCTCGTTGCCGAGCCGATTCTTCGTGATCACGCGACTCCCGGTGCCCTCGTGGAGCTGCCCGTCCAGGCGCTGAGCGAACGCGAGCTGTTCCGCGTCGGCGAACGGCTGATCGCGGAAGACGAGCACGGCGGTATCGTCCAGGCCCGCGCGGATTTTCGCGAGCGTTGCTTCGTCACGGACGGTGCGGAGCTCGATCGGACTGGCTTCGCCGACGAAGACCGGGTGGAGCTTCCGGAATGAGACCGACATGGTCCCAAGAGGGTAGGACGGCGCAGGCGGTCCGTCAAGCGTTTGGCCGGCGAAATTCGCGGGGAACGCCGCGAGCTCGGGCACTCAATCCGGGTAAACGGAGAAGCCGCTGGCTCGCGCTGCTGCGGCCAGCCTGGTGTCGAAGGTCGCGAACGACGCCGCGCGCCCGGACGCTGCTAGCGCCAGATGGAGCGCGTCGGCGGCACGCAACGGAGCCGCCTGCAACGAGAGCAGGAAATGTTCCGCTCGGCGGTGGACGTCCTGTGTCAGCTCGACGCGGTGGTAGACCCCCTCGTCGAGGCGCGTGAGGATCGCGTGCTGAAGTCGCCGCGCCGTCTCCCGCGTGAGCGACTTCTGGTGAAGTCGCCGCGCAGCCGCCGAGCCGACTTCGGTTACGGCCAGATCGGATACGAGGACATCTTGTCGTCCCTCTAGCACTTCGTTGAGCTCGTCGCCTCCGGGTTCGGGCAGGTACAGCTTCAGCAGGGCGCTGGTGTCGCAATAGAGAGGTCCGGGCAGACTCGCCCGATAGGCGGCCTGTCGCTCAGCGAGCCGCGCTGGGGCACGCCTTCTAGAAGCGATCTTCGCGATCCCGGGCGACAGTCTCGGACAGGGGAGGATCGAGGACCGGCATCGCCTGCTCGAGCGTTCATGCGTCTTGACCTCGCCGTACGCCCGTCACATCATTGGCGCGGCATGACCCCCGACGCGTACCTGCAACGGGTTCGCTCGCTGCTCCCGGCGCTGCGCGAGCGCGCCGATCAGGCCGAGCGGCTCCGCCGGCTGCCCGACGAGACCTTCGCGGAGTTCCAGGACGCCGGGCTTTTTCGCTGCCTGCAGCCCAAGCGGTATGGCGGCTACGAGCTCGATCCGGGCACGCTCTATCAGGCCGTCATGGAAATCGGCACCGTGTGCGGCTCGAGCGCCTGGATCCTCGGCGTCATCGGCGTCCACAACTGGCACCTCGCGCTCTTCGCGCCCGAGGCGCAGGACGACGTCTGGGGCAAGGACACGAGCCTCCAGCTCTCGACGTCGCTGGCGCCCACTGGGTCGGTCGAGCGCGTCGACGGAGGATTCCGTCTGCGGGGCCGGTGGCCGTTCTCGAGCGGGTGCGACTTCTGCCACTGGGCCGTGCTCGGCGGCGTTGTCCCGCCGCTCGCCAAGGACGCGCCGCCGGACGTGCGGACCTTTCTGGTGCCGCGCTCCGATTACGTGATCGACGACACGTGGCACGCGGTCGGCCTCTGTGGCACCGGCAGCAAGGACCTCCTGGTGGACGGCGCCTTCGTGCCGGAGTATCGGACCCACTCGTACCGCGACGCGTTCTATCTGACGAATCCTGGCGCGGTGGTCAACGACGCGCCCCTCTACCGCTTGCCGTTTGGCCTGGTCTTTCCGGCGTGCATCGGCTCGCCGGCAATCGGCGTCGCTCTGGGGGCGGTCGCGGCGTTCCGCGAGCAGACGACCACGCGCATCTCGCCGCGTGACCAGAGCCGGGTCGCCGAGGATCCATTCGCACAGCTCGCGCTTGCGGAAGCGTCGGCCGAGGTGACCGCGGCGCGCGACCGGCTGCTCGGGAATTTCGCCGAGGCGATGCAGCTCGCGCGCGAGGGGTCGGAGATCCCGCTGGCCCAGCGGGCACGCTATCGGTGGGATACCGCGAAGGCCACGGATCGATCCGTCCGGGCCGTCGATCGCCTGTTCGAGGCCAGCGGCGGCCGCGCCGTCTATCTCAACAATCCGATACAGCGAGCCTGGCGCGACGTCCACGCGATCCGCGCGCACGCCGGCAACAATCTCGAGAAGGCGGCGGCCGTGTTCGGCCGCTCCGAGTTCGGCCTGCCGCCCGTCGATCTCCGGTTTTAGCCGCTCGCGGCGCGACGGTTCTCGATCTACATCGTCAGCACACCCGTATGAAGGGCGCGCACCTCGACCACGCCGCCGTCGCCCTCAACGAGCATGCGCAGCGCGATCGGCGCCAGCTCCGCCACCATGGAGCCGCCGGCACCACGTGCGGCGGAGACACCCGCGACCCACGCACGCAGCGGCGCCCCGCGCGGGTTCACGAATTCGACCACCGCGCCCGAACCCACGCCGAGCCGGGCTGCGGCTTCAGCGCTGAGCCGCACCGCACGTCCGTTCTGGGCATCGAGCCCGGCGCCCGCGACGGCGCGGAGGCGCACTCGCGCGGCGCGTAGCTCCGCGCGGCGCGCGGTCGTCGCCGCCTCGTCGGGCTGGCCCGCGCGCAGCACGACACCGTAGATCGCCTCCGCGGCCGCCGGCGTGACGTAGCCCTCGCCCACGTCGGCCACGACGCGCGCCGGATCGCGCGCGAGCGGATCGCCAAACCCGCCGCCGCCGCTCGACTCCATCAGCAGCACGTCACCGAGCTCGAGCGGGAACGCGCTCACCTTGCCCGGCAGGGGAGACGGCTGAATGCGGGCACCATCGCGCCGCACCCAGAAGCGATTCGTCGCGCCGGAGCCGCCGCCGCAGACGCCGAAGGGCGGCAGCACCGCCTTCTCCGCGAGCACCGAGAGCTGAGTGCCCGACGTGAGGATGCGCACCTCGCGCGTGAGACCGAGCCCGCCGCGCCAGCGCCCGGACCCGCCGGAATCCTCGCGCAGCGCCGTGCGCTCGATGCGCACGGGATAGAGCTGCTCGACCGCCTCGATCGGCTGGAGCGTCGTCATATCGCTCTCGGTCCACGCGCGCACAGTGTTGCTGCCGTCGCCGCCGTCGAAGCCGCCGGTGCCGCCGGCCGGATATTCGTAGAAGATGAACGTCTCGTTCGTCCGTGGGTGAGGCCCTCCGACGTAGCAGTGATTGCCGCCGCCCTTGAGGTCGCCGGCGATCTTGCCGTCGAGCGCCTGGGCGAGCGCGCCCATCACGGCCGACTCCACGCAGTACTTCACCTCGACCATGCCGCCGCACGGCGCGGGCGGGTTGGCGTTCACGATCGTGCCAGGCGGCGTGATCACGGTGAGCGGACGGAACGCGCCCGAGTTCACGTCGGCGCCCGGATCGAGGAACGACTTGATGATCGTGAAGGCACCGGTCGGCGCCATCGCCGGGCCGACGTTGGTCGGCCCGCGCGTCTGCGGCGAGGTGCCGGCCAGGTCCACCGTGATCGTGTCGCCGGCGACGGCGACCCTCGCGCGCACCGTGAGGGGCTCGAGCCGCTCGGTGCCTGCCTCGAGGTGCGCCTCGTATACGTATTCGCCCGGGCGCAGCGCGCGGATGGCGCGGCGCATCCGACCCTCGGCACGATCCATCAGCTCGGCGACGGCGTCGCGGATCGTCGCCGCGCCATAGCGCGCCACCAGCTCCTCGATCCGCTCGGCGGCCTTCCGGCAGGTGCCGAGCATCGCCTGGAAGTCACCGCGACGCTCGCGCGGGCCGCGCATGTTGCTGAAGATCAGATCGAGCGCGGCGTCGTTGGGCCGGCCGCGATCCACGATCCGGATCGGCGGGATGCGAACGCCCTCCTGGAAGATCTCGGTCGCCCGGCCCGAGAGGCTGCCCGGGCTCATCCCGCCCACGTCGCCCCAGTGCGCTCGCACGACGGGAAAGACGAACATGCCGCCGTCCGGCGCGAAGAGGGGATAGATCATCGCGACGTCGTTGAGGTGAGTCCCCCCGGTGTAGGGCTCGTTGTGCAGGAAGATGTCGCCGGGATGGATGTCGTCGCCGAATTTCTCCCGCACGGCCTTCATCGACCAGCCGACCGGCACGATGTGGAGCGGATGGTCCTGGCCCCTGGACATGGCGACGATCTGCGCCTGGCCGTCCATGAGCACGCAGGAGAAGTCTTCGCCTTCGTAGAGGATGGACGAGTACGCGGTGCGCACGAGGGTCACGCGCATCTCGCGCACGATCGACACGAATGCTTCGCGCAGCACCTCGAGGGTGATGGGATCGATCACGTCCTGGCCTCCCGCTCGAAGCGCAGGTTGCCGTGCTCGTCCACCACACCGCGCCAGCCCGGCGGCACGATCGTCGTCGCGCCGAACTCCTCGACGACGGCAGGACCACCAAGCGCCGCCCGCTCGGGCAGCCGCTCGCGCTCCCAGACCGGGCAGTCGTGCGGCGCGCCGTCGAACCATACGGCTCGGCGCTCGACCAGGGCGGCGTCGAGCGAGTCGGCCGCGCTTCGGTACGGCGCGCCGGAGGGCCTGGGGACCAGGCCGTAGGCTGCCAGCCGCGCGTTGACGAGCTCGATCGCTGCACCCGGGCTCGAGTGGCCGTAGGCGGCGAGGTGCTGGCGGTGGAACGCGTCCTCGATCGCGTTTAGTGCGAGCCCGTGCGCGCCCGCCTCGCCGACCGCCACGTTCAGCTCGAACGCCTGGCCGTGGTAGCGCAGATCGAGCGAGCGGACGAGCCGCTGCTCCTGGGCGGCGAAGCCTTCGAGCCCCAGCTGGTGGCGTGCCGCGTCCTGCATCTCGCCGAAGAGCTCGAGTGCCACGGCGAGGCGATCGCGCAGCGGGCCGACCCGCGTCCTGACGTCGTCGTGCTTGATCTGTGAGGCGAGGAGGCCGAGCGCCGAGAAGTTCCCGGGATGGCGGGGCACGAGCACACGCGGAATCCCGATCTCCTGGGCCAGCGCGAGGGCGTGCATCGGGCCAGCGCCCCCGAAGGCGATCAAGGTGAAGTCACGCGGGTCGTGGCCGCGCTGGATCGAGATCTCGCGGATCGCCGAATTCATCCGCGCCACGGCGATCGTGATGACACCCTCGGCGAGCGTCTCGACCGTCATTGGGTGTCCGATGCGCGCGCCGAGCTCTGCGAGGGCTCGGCGCGCGCTCGTCGCGTCGATCGCGATACTGCCGCCGAGGCGCTTCGTCGTCCCGATGCGGCCGAGCACCACGTTGGCGTCGGTCACCGTCGGCTCGGTCCCGCCGAGGCCATAGGCGACGGGGCCCGGCGAAGCGCCGGCGCTGCGCGGCCCCACCTGGAGGCTTCCATCGACGTCGAGCCACGCGATCGAGCCGCCGCCCGCGCCGACGCTGTGCATGTCGAGCTGCGGGACCTTGACGGGAAACGCGCCGAGCATGCCGTCGGACGTGGTCAGGGGCGCGAGATTGCGCACCAGGCAGACGTCGGTCGAGGTGCCGCCCATGTCGTACGTGATGAAGTCGCGCACGCCCGCGACCTCGCCCACGAAGCAGGCCTGGCTCACGCCGCCCGCCGGCCCCGAGAAGATCGTCTTGATCGGCAGGCGCCGCGCCGTGTCCGTCGTCATCATGCCGCCGCTCGAGGCCACGGTGAGGACCCCGTGCGCGTAGCCGGTAGCGCGCAAACGCTCCTCGAGCCCAGCCAGATAGCCGTCCATGATCGGCTGCAGATACGCATTGAGCACGGTGGTCGAGAAGCGCTCGAACTCGCGATACTCGGCGACGACGTCCGCAGAGCACGAGACGGGCAGCCGCGGATACCGACCCTTTGCCGCGTCGGCCACAGCGCGCTCGTGAGCCGGATTCAGGTACGCGTGGAGAAGACAGACGGCGAGCGCCTCGGCGCCCGAGGCCGCCGCGGCGTCGAGCGCCCGCTCGACGCTGGCCGGATCGAGCTCAACCAGGACGGCGCCGTCGGCCGCCAGCCGCTCGATGACCTCGAAGCGGTGCTTGCGCTCGACGACCGGTTTGGGACGCACGAAGGTCGGCACGAAGAGCGCCGGAATGTTGCGCTTGGTGCGGCCGATCTCGATCAGGTCGCGAAAGCCGGCCGTCGTGAGGATCGCCACGCGCGCGCCGCGTCTCTCGAGCACCGTGTTGGTCCCGACGGTGGTGCCGTGGACGAGGCGCCGTACGTCGCGGCCGGCGATGCCCAGGGCCTGAAGGCCGGCCAGGACCGCGGCAGCTTCGTTACGCGGCTGCGACGGGACCTTGGTGACGACGACCTTGCCGGTCGCGTCGTCGACCGCCGTCAGATCGGTGAAGGTGCCGCCGACGTCGATCCCGACGATGAACACGCGCGAGATGATAGCATCGGGCCAGAGAGGGGGGCCCCCCATGGCGACGAGCGGCGAGGCGATCAGGCACCTCTGGACCCACAAGACGCAGGATCATCCGTGGCTCGCCGACGAGGAACTCGTGATCGAGCGGGCCGAAGGCGTGCACGTTTGGACCGAGCGCGGCAAGAAGCTCATCGACGGCTTCGCGGGCCTCGCGGTCGTCAACGTGGGGCACGGCCGTCGGGAGATTGCCGAGGCGATCGCCGAGCAGACCGTACGCCTGGCCTACTATCCGACGACTCGCCAGTTCTCGAATCGACCCGCTGCGGAGCTGGCCGCGAAGCTCGCCTCCCTCACGCCGGGCGATCTCGACTATTCGTTCTTCGCCGTCAGCGGCGCCGAGGCCAACGAGCGCGCCATGCAGATGGCCCGCCACTATTGGCTCGCCTCCGGCAAGCCCGGAAAGCACAAGGTCATCTCGCTGCAGGGTGGCTACCACGGCGGGACGACGGGCACCTTCGCCGTCTGCGGGCTGCCGCATCTGACGGAGGCGTACGCCGATCTTCACGTGCCGGGCTTCGCGAAGGTCACGCCGCCGTACCCGTACCGCGACCGTGGTACCGGGACCGACGACGAGCTGGTCCGGCGCCGCGCGCGTGAGCTGCGCGAGGCGATCGTCAAGGAAGGGCCGGAGACCGTGTCCGCGGTGATCATGGAGCCGGTGATCTCGTCCGGCGGCTTCATCATGCCGCCGATCGGCTGGCTGCGCGCGGTCCGCGCCATCTGCGACGAGCTCGAGGTGCTGATGATCGCCGACGAGGTCATCACCGGGTTCGGTCGCACCGGGCGGTGGTTCGCGGTCGAGCACGACGGCGTCGTCCCCGACCTCATGACGGTCGCCAAAGGCATCACGTCGGGCTACATCCCGCTCTCGGCCGCCATCGCGCGGCGGCGGCTCGCGGACGCGTTCCCCGACGACGCCACGGAGGAGAACGTGCACCCCGGCACGTACGCGGCGCACCCGGTCGCGTGCGCGGCGGCGCTCGCCAACATCCAGATCATGGAGAAGGACAACCTGATCGCGAACGCCGAGGCGATGGGGGTGCGGCTCCGCGATGGGCTGCAGCAGGCGGTGGGCAAGAAGCGGATCGTCGGCGAGGTGCGCGGGCGCGGGCTCCTGGTGTGCGCCGAGCTCGTGGAGCCGGACGGCTCCGGCCGTCCGCTCGACAAGAGCAAGGTCGCCCGGCTCGATCGCAAAGCGTGGGATCGGGGCGCCATCGTCTACGCGCGCGGCCAGGTCGTGAGGCTCGCACCGCCGCTCTGCATCACGCGTGAAGAGGTCGACCAGCTCGTGGACGTCGTCGCGGCCAGTATCGGCGAGCTCGACGCCGAGCTCGTCTGACCCGGGACAGGAGCGGCGTGAGCGAGATCATGGATCAGGACCGGGACCGGATGCGTGCTCTCAGCAGCCGGCTGCTGAGACTTCACGGAGTTCTCCTCGACCGGGAGCGCCGCGCGTACGAGGACCGCCACGGGTCCGTCGCCTCGCGCGAGCTCCTCCACCTCTTGCTTCACGACCAGCAGTTCTCCTGGCTCCGCTCGCTCTCGAGCATGATCGCCAAGATCGACGAGGTGATCGATGCGGACGAGCCGCTCCCGCCGCAGAGCGTGCAGAGCGCGTTCCGCGAGGCGCACCAGCTCCTGAAGTCCGGAGCGGGCGGAGACTTTCAGGAGAAATACCATCTCGCGCTGCAAGACTCGCCGGACGTGATCATGGCGCACGCGGCGGTGAGTCGCGTCCTGTCCGACTCGGACTCCGGCCCGGGAACACGCTGACCGGCGTCCGGTAGCGCCGGACGCGGCACGGCCCTTGAGCCAGCTTGCGCGACGCGACTTCCTGAACGGCGTCGCGCTCACCGTGGGCGGCGCGCTGCTCTCACCGCGCGACGCGTTCGGGCTCGGCCTCGACGATCCCGCACGTGGCCGGGCGTCCTATCCTCCATCGCTCACCGGTCTCCGGGGCAGCCACGCCGGCTCCTTCGAGGTCGCGCACGCGCTGCGCGACGGCTCGTTCTGGGCCACGGCGGGCGCGCCGTCCGACACGGGCGAGAGTTACGATCTGGTCGTCGTTGGCGCCGGCATCAGCGGCCTGGCGGCGGCCTGGTACTTCCGCCAGGCCGCCGGCCCATCGGCGCGCATCCTCATCCTGGACAACCACGACGATTTCGGCGGCCACGCGCGCCGCAACGAGTTCCGGGTCGGCGGCCGCACGCTGATCAGCTACGGCGGCACGTTCGCCATCGACAGTCCGGCGCCGTACAGCGCGGCCGCGAGCGCCCTGGTCGCCGAGCTGGGCGTGGAGGTCTCACGCTGGCCGCGCATGTTCGAGCGCGGTCTCTACCGCGGGCTCGGCATGAGCGCCGCGATCTTCTTCGACCGCGAAACGTTCGGCGTCGATCGGCTGGTGCAGGCGCCTGCCGGAATCGCGGAGCCGGGCGGGGCGACGTCCGGGCCCGGCCAGCCCGATCCGCTCGCCGCGTTTCTGGCCGGTGCTCCGCTGTCGGAGTTGGCCGGGCGCGACATCGGTCGACTGTTCAAGTCACCGGTCGACTATCTTCCCGGACTCGATGACCGCACGAAGAAGGCGCGGCTCGCGCGGATGAGCTACGCCGACTTCTTGCTGATGAGCGCCGGCTGCCATCCCGATGTGCTCCCGCTCTTCCAGGCGCGTCCCCATTCACTCTACGGTCTGGGTATCGATGCGGTCTCTGGGCTCGATGCATGGGGCCTCGGTCTCCCCGGCTTCATCGGGATGAACCTCGAATCGACGGCCGGACCCGGCATGGGACTCGACGCGCGCCCGGGCCCGCGCTCGCCGTTCCTGCATTTCCCCGACGGCAACGCGACCATCGCCCGGCTTCTCGTCCAGCGACTCATCCCACGCGCCGTCCCGGGCCGCGGCGCCGACGACGTGGCGGTCGCGCGCGTCGACTACGCGCGGCTCGACCGGCCGGGTCCGGCGCGGCTGCGTCTGGAAAGCACGGTCGTGCGTGCCCGCCAGGCGAGCGAGGCGGCGCGAGTGGAAGTCGATTACGTCCGCTCCGGGCGGCTACAACGTGTGCGCGCCCGGAACTGTGTGCTGGCTTGCTGGAGCAGCGTGATCCCGTTGCTCTGTCCGGAGCTACCCGAGGCCCAGCGCGAAGCGCTGGCCTACGCGACGAAAGTCCCGATCGTCTACACGAACGTGGTGTTGCGGAGCTGGAGGAGCTTTCACGCGCTGCGGGTCAGCCAGGCTCACTGTCCGGGCAGCTTCCACACGTCGGTCGGCCTGGATCTTCCTGTGCGCGTGGGAAGCTATCGGCCGCCGCGCCGGCCCGAAGAGCCGATCGTCGTGCAGATGATGCGCACGCCGTGCCGGCCCGGACTCCCGGCGCGCGAGCAGCACCGAGCCGGCCGTCAGGAGCTGTTCACGACGACGTTCGACACCTTCGAGCACAACGTGCGCGGGCAGCTCACGCGCATGCTGGGGGCGGGGGGCTTCGACGCGACGCGGGACATCCTGGCCCTCACCGTGAACCGCTGGCCGCATGGCTACGCCTACCAGTACAGCTCGCTCTGGGATCCGTTCTGGATCGACGGCGGGCCGTTGCCGTGCGTGGCCGCGCGACAGCCGTTCGGCCGCATCGCCATCGCCAATGCGGATGCCGCGGCGTACGCCTACACGGACGCGGCGATCGATCAGGCCCACCGCGCGGTCGGCGAGCTGGTACGCCGCACGTGATCAGCGCTGGTGTCGGCTAGCTCGAGCTCCAGGCGAACGGCGCGAAGTGGCCGTTGTTGCGGCCCGAGGTGTCGTCCCAGTTGATGCCGAACCCGTGCATGTGGCCGCGGGAAGCCTTCGCGAGCGCGAGCCGACGCGCCGCCGGATGGCCCACGTTGTCGAAGTAGATCGGCTCGTCCGGCTTGGCGCCGGCGATGCCTTCGATCGCGATGTCGAGCGTGCCCGGGATCGTCACGGAGCGGCGCATGCCATTCATCTCGAACTTGATGGGCTTCGCCTCGGCGCCTGCGAATTTGCTGATCAGCGGCGCGACCGCCGCCATCGGACCACCACCCTGGCCGCTCGCGATCGTGGTGAGCGCGTCGCGCTGCTCCTTGGAAGCGCGCTCGTCCAGGATGAGTCCGACTATCCAGTTACCCTGAATCATCGGGCCCGGCGTATGGAGCAGGACGGCGAAGCTCAAGCCGTCGAGCCGGGTGGCTCCGTACTGACCTCGGTCGACGCGGAAGACGAGCCCCGCGTCGCAGTAACCCTTGGTCGGCCGCGCCGCGAGCCCGGACGTCGGGCACGGACACACGGAATCACAGCTGCAGGCTTCGCAGTATTCGCCGCTGATCTGCCACTGAACGTTCGCCATGTCACCCTCCAGCCGCAGGCTGCCCATAAGGGCCGTCTGCTTCGTTGACGCCCTCGGCTGCACGCTCAACGTACATCAAGTACGCCTCGCGTGCAGCCTTCGGGCGCCGCCTCGCATCTGGACCCTTCTGAGCGGCCTGCAGATCAAGCAGGCCTGCGCTACATCGAGTGGCCGCCGACTCTCAGAACCAGGGCGAGGCCTGGACGGACGGCGACGGCCACGCCGAGAAGCACGAGCGCGACGCCGATCGTTCGCGCGATCCACTCACCCCGCGGTAGAAGCTTTTCCGCCGCCACGACGGCGGCGATCAGCAGGACCCAGAGCAGACCCATGGCACCGGCCACGACCAGCACCAGCATGAGCGCCCAGCAGCAGCCCAGACAGTAGAGCGCGTGGGCCCGGCCCATCGCCAGACCGCCCTGCCAGCCCTCGCGCCAGTGGCCGAACAGGAATCCGAGGGGACTCCGGCAGTGACGCAGACACACCTGCTTGAGCGGCGAGAGCTGGAAGATCCCGGCCGACACGAGCACGCCGGCCACGACGTAGGCGAGCACGCCGGCGCCCACGGCGCTGAGGACGACGCTCGCGAAGTAGATCGGAACGCCCGTCAGGGCCCAGAGCCCGAGGTACATGAGGGCGAACAGCCCGACCCGGATCGCCTTCAACGGTGTGCTCCCCGCGTTCCGCTGGGTCGCGGCGTAGAGGTCGATCATGGGCAGAGCGCTCGGCAGCATCATCGCCGCCATCATGACGGCCCACGCCGCCACGTAGGCTACCGCGTCGGTCACCGACGGCGTCATCGCCATCTCCATGCCCGCCATGTCGGCGGCCCGCATCGGCGAAACCAGGACGTGGGCCCACGCGGCGACGGCAAGCAGGAACAGGAGCACCGTGGCGAGCATCGCGAAGGGCTCGCGGCCGGTTACTTGGGAAAGATCGGGCGGCGGCTCGCCGGAACCGCTGGCGCGCATCGCGGAAACTCCCTCGTCCGCGCCGCCGAGTCCGTCGCTCAGCCGATGCGTGCGCGCACGAAGTCGCCGATGCCCGCGATGGCCTTCTCGGCCTCGTCCAGCATCGGCAGGAACCAGTGCCAGACGTGGACCATCGCGGGCCATTCCTCGACCTTGACGTCCACACCGGCCGCGCGGGCCCGAGCGCCGAGACCGAGCGCGTCATCGAGCAGAACCTCGTCACTGCCCACCTGGACGAGCAGCGGCGAGAGACCTTTCAGATCGGCGTAGAGCGGAGAGACGAGCGCGGCCTTGCGGTCGCCGGTCCCGACGTACGCCTGCGCCATCGCCTCGACGCCGTCGCGCGTGACGATCGGATCTGCTGAAGCCTTGGTCGCGTAGCTGGCGCCACTGCACGTCAGGTCGACCCAGGGCGAGATGCAGATACCGCCGCCTGGTCGAGGGAGCCCCCGGTCGCGGAGCGCGATAAGCGTCGCGACGGTGAGGCCGCCTCCGGCGGAGTCGCCGCCGAGGACGATCCGCCCGGGCGCGAGGCCGCGAGCGAGCAGCCACTGGTAGGCCTCGACGGCATCGTCCAGCGCGGCCGGGAAGGGGTGTTCCGGCGCCAGCCGGTAGTCGAGGAGCAGCGCCCGGATGCCGGCCGCTCGCGCGATCGCGGCGGCGAGATGGCGGTGCGAGCGCGGCGAGCCGATTGCGTAGCCGCCGCCGTGGAAGTAGAGCACGACCGCGTCGGCTCTGGCTGCCGGCGGCGTGAGCCACTCGGCGGGCCGCTCCGGCGTCTCTACGATCTCCACCGCCACGTCGGCGGGTGTCGGGAAGACGCGCTCGGCGCGATCGTACTGGGCTCGGCGCTCCGCCAGGGTGAGCGAGCTCGACGGGGGAAGCTTCGCCAGGTGCTCCCGGACAGCTCGGATTCCACGCGCGGTCATGTTCCCTCCAGCCTGGCAATCGCCGGGAAGACCACGGAGTGCGCACGGTGTAGATCCTCGGCGAAATCGACCTCGGTCCACGGCAACCCGGTCACGCCCACGGCCTCGACCCGTTGCCGGCTCACCAGCAGATGCAGCGCGTCCTCGTACTCGCAGATCCCCTGGCTATCCTCGATGACCTGCTCGAGCAGCCCGATCAGCTCGCGGCCAGCGTCCGGCCCGCACGTGAAGAAACCGACGCCCTCGCCGACGCGGTCCCATGCAGGGGGCACGACCTTCTTACCCAGCGCGATGACCCGGCCGCCCTGTACGTAGATCTTCACTTCCTCGCCGGTGTCGGCAAAGCCTTCGTCGATCAGGAACGCCTGCGCTGCCGGCGAGGCGACGAGCCGTCGCAGGAACTCCCGCGGAAACACGACGTCGGCGTCCATGATGAGCGTGGGCCGGCGTCTGATCACGTCGCGCGCGCAGTAGAGGGACAGCGACGAGCCCTTCTGGTAGGCCGGGTTGTCGATGCACTCGATCGTCATCCCGAGGGGCGCCGTCGCCGCGAGCGCTCGGACCTGATCGGCGCAGTGTCCGACCACGATCACGACGTGCCGCACGCCGACCGCGTGGAGCGCGTCGAGCATCCGCGCGAGGATCGCTCGGCCGCCGACTGGAAGGAGCGACTTCTGGGTGTGGTCCGTCAGGGGCGCCAGCCGCCGGGCAACGCCGGCAGCCAGGATGATCGCCGTCAGCTCGCGCGCCGCCCCGGGGCCCGCCGCGTCTCGGCTCGCTGGTTCGTTCATGCGTTCACGGGGCCTATAGTATCCTGTGCGTAACCGAAATGGCGCAGGATCGGCACCAACGCGCGCTCTCGTGGCCCGCGGTCAATGACGGGAGGTTGACGCAGAATTGAGCAAGACGACGACCCGGCAGTCGGAGACGGCTCTGGCGCCCGATTCTGCGCCGTCTCAGCGGGACGTGTTCCAGCGTGATGGCTTCGTGGTGGTGCCGGGCCTCTTCGACAAACAGGAAATCGCGCGAATTTCGGCGTGGACCGACGAGCTCGAGCGTGCTGCCGAAGTGCCCGGCCGAGCCATGAAGTACTTCGAGCCGAGCCTCTTGCGTCCGGGCGAGCGGGTGCTCCAGAGGATCGAGAACTTCTGCCCGTTCCACGCCGGGTTCGCCGAGCTGTGCGACGGGGACAAGCTCCGCGGCTTGGTGTCGCGCCTCCTCGGCGAGCCCGCGGTCCTCTTCAAGGACAAGATCAACTTCAAGCTGCCCGGCGGCGACGGCTTCAAGCCACATCAGGATCAGCAGGCCGGCTGGAGCGCCTACGCCGACCTCTTCGTCACCGCGATGGTCAGCGTCGACTCCACGACGGCCGAGAACGGGTGCCTCGAGCTGTGCGCCGGACACCACACGCGCGGGCTCATCGGCGAGGAGTGGAAGCCGCTCACCGACGACGACATGCGTCGCCTCGGGGGCCGCGCGGTGCCGACGCAGCCGGGTGACGCCGTGTTCTTCGACTCCTACACGCCGCACGCTTCGGCCCCGAATCTCACCGCCGAGCGCCGGCGCGTGCTCTACATCACCTACAATCGCCGGTCGGCCGGCGACCACCGCGTGCGGTACTACGCCGACAAGCGGAAGAGCTTTCCGCCCGACATCGAGCGAGATCCCAACCGGACCTACACGTTTCGTGTCTGAGTCACGACGCGAGGAACCCACCGCATGATCGTGAGTCGAGCCCTTCACATCGCGCTCGTCCTGGTGGCCTGGTTGTCGATCGCCTCGCCGGCCTACGCCTATCTCGATCCGGGCACGGGCAGCATGCTCATCTCGGCGGTGCTCGGGGTGGCGGCGGCCGTCGCGCTCGCGGTCAAGATGTTCTGGTATCGCGTGGTCGGTTTTTTCCGCGGCAAGAGGCCCGCAGCGGACAAGTAGCGCGGACGAGCGCGAGCGCACGCACGCGACGGCGGGTGTCGCACCGAATGTCGCGCCGATCATGAGCATGTGGCAGGACTGGAAGAGCTTTCGCCGTTTCCACAAGCTTCCGCCCCGCGACCGCAGCATCGTCTTCTATTCCGAGACGCATCAAGATTGGCATCATCTGCAGCCGCTCATCGACTTCCTGATCGAGCGACTGTCGCGGACGGTGTGCCACGTCACCTCGGAGCGCACCGCGCCGCTACCGTCGGCGCCCGACGCGAGCCACACCTTCCGCATCCGGCCCGGCGCGCTCTGCACCTGGTTCTTCCAGACGATCAGGGCGGACGTGTTGGTGCTGACCATGCTCGATCTGCAGAATTTCCACCTCAAGCGCTCGGTCCATCCCGTTCACTATGCCTACGTGTTCCACAGCATGGGCAGCACGCACATGGTGGACCACGCGAGCTCGTACGATCACTACGACAGTCTTTTGTGCGTGGGCCCCCATCACGTCGCCGAGATCCGGCGGCGCGAGGAGCTGCACCGCTTGCCGCCCAAGCATCTCTTCGCTCACGGCTATCCGCGGCTCGAGCGTCTCGTCGCGCTGGCCGGCGATGGGGAGCCGGCCCCAGCCC
>Ga0066710_100000462_pt1 | contig 24665 bp, 13 predicted proteins | sample GraSoiAngelo_159_FD_79666 | JGI IMG/M metagenome (GOLD analysis project Ga0066710, IMG submission 79666) | Grasslands soil microbial communities from the Angelo Coastal Reserve, California, USA - 14_1009_16_40cm | ecosystem: Environmental > Terrestrial > Soil > Grasslands | place: USA...
TAATATCTACAGAACTTATAGAACGGCCTGAAATCGGGATGTCGTCGACAATCTGAAAGTTCTTGATCACAACCACAGCGTGACGCCAATAGTCGCTCACGTAAGTATAGACGTCGTAGCTTCCCTGACCTGAGGTCAAATGAAAAGGTATCAGAAGGACACCACTCATGAACGCAACAGTCTTGAGCCACTGAAAAATGGAGCGAGCTTTCTCGCGGCGCATGATCATTTCACCTTTTCTGAGAGGATTACAACCGGGTCAATGCTGGAAACTAATGACGCATTGAAGACAGAATTAACTATCTCAGGCTGGTATTGATTCCATGCCTTAATTTCCAGATCAGCCATTTTTTTTCTGCCCAGGGCTTCCACAAATCGCTGGGCAAGCTGAATGTTGGTGATTAGGGGGATACCAAAATCTACGGCTTGGCGACGGATGATGTAATCATTGGTCAGTTCTTCCTCTTGGTAGTTCTTGGGGACATTAATCACCAGATCGAGTGCCCCCTTCCTAAGGTACTCTCTGACATTGGGCCTTTCGTTCTCCAGGGGCCAATGCAAAACAGTTGTCTCAATGCCATCTGCTCGCAGGAAATCGGCAGTCCCCTTTGTGGCAAAAAGGTTTACGTTGAGTGCTGTCAGGATTTTGGCACATCTCAGAAAAGCCGCTTTGGCTTCCACTGGACCCGTTGAAAGAAGGATGTTTTGCACGGGCATTTGATAGCCCACCGATAACAAGGCCTTTAGAAAGGCTTCCTCGAAATCGTCCCCCAAGCACGCCACTTCTCCGGTTGAAGTCATTTCCACACCGAGGGTCGGGTCCGCGCCATCAAGCCGGGTAAAGGAGAAGTGCGGCGCTTTCACTCCTACGTAATCAATGCCGAACATCAGTTCATTGACCTTCGGAACCTCGTGTCCCATCATGACTCGGGTAGCTATCTCGATGAAGTTTACTTTCAGGATTTTCGACACAAAAGGAAAACTCCGAGAAGCTCGCAGGTTGCATTCAATTACTCTGGCCTCATTGCCTTTGGCTATGAACTGAATATTGAACGGGCCATTAATATCGAGAGAGCGGGCGATTCTTTCAGTGATCTTTCGGATCTGGCGCATTGTTTCAATGTAGGTGCGTTGGGCTGGGAAAACAAGGGTTGCGTCCCCAGAATGCACGCCTGCGTTCTCAACATGCTCGGAAATGGCTGAGACAATCAACTCGCCATGATGCGCGACGGCATCGATTTCCAGTTCCTTGGCGTTCTCGACAAATTTACTGATGACCACGGGGTGCTTTTGAGACACCTCAGTTGCCTTTTGCAAGAACTTGACCAATTCGCTATCGTTGGAGGCAACGCCCATCGCGGCGCCACTTAGCACATAGGAGGGCCGCACGATGACGGGGTATCCAATGCTGTGAGCGAAGCTCACAGTTTCCTGGAGAGTTACCAGCTCTCTCCATTCAGGTTGCCCAATAGCTAGCCGATCGAGAAGTTGAGAGAATTTGTGTCGATTTTCAGCGATATCGATGCTCAACGGAGAAGTGCCGAGAACCTTGAGTCCAGCTTCGTGAAGCAGAATCGCCAGATTGTTTGGAATTTGTCCTCCCATAGAGATGACGACGCCTATGGGGTCTTCCTTGCGATAAATTTCCATTACGGTTTCAAGACTCAACTCCTCGAAGTAGAGCTTGTCGCACTCGTTATAATCCGTACTCACGGTCTCGGGGTTATAATTGATGATAATCGTCTTGTAATTTAGTTTTCTCAGAGTCAAGACGGTATTCACGCTACACCAGTCGAATTCCACTGAACTGCCAATGCGGTAGGCTCCGGAACCCAGGACAATCACGGCGTCCTGAGGTTCTTGCGCTATGTCGTCCTCCTGACCGTTGTATGTCAGGTAGAGATAATTCGTTTGCGCTGGATACTCCGCTGCCAAGGTATCAATCTGCTTGACACAAGGAAGGATGCCCCAACCGTATCGCAGTTCTCTTACCCGAGATTCGGTTGAATCGATAAGATTGGCAATCTGGCGATCCGCAAAGCCGGCCTGCTTGGCTTCAAGAAGCAGTTCCCGAGAGCTGAATGATCCGGCCTGCTGGCGAATCATTTGTTCCACAGAGACGATATTCTGAATCTTATGCAGAAACCACTTATCAATATGACAAAGCCGGTGAATCCGCTCGATGGAGTAACCTTGCTTAATGGCTTCAGGGATCGCAAAGATTCGTTCAGGAGTGGGCTCGCCCAACTCCGTTTCCAGATCGGTAAACCGAAGATTTTCATTGCCAACAAGCCCACAAACTCCGATCTCCAGCATGCGGAGCGCCTTTTGAAGGGCTTCTTCAAACTTACGACCGATGGCCATGACTTCACCTACTGACTTCATTCCGGAACCAATCTTCTTGGAGACCCTGCGGAACTTTTGCAGATCCCAGCGCGGAATCTTAACAACAACGTAGTCGAGGGCTGGCTCGAAACAGGCCATGGTCACTCCCGTAATGGAGTTCCTCAGATTGGTCAGGCTATGACCTATTGCAAGCTTTGCGGCTATAAAAGCCAAGGGGTATCCAGTGGCTTTGGAAGCCAGGGCCGAGCTCCGCGAGAGACGTGCGTTAACCTCGATTACCCGATAGTCCTGCGAGTTCGGGTCTAAGGCGTACTGAATATTGCATTCGCCGACAATGCCGAGGTGTCGTATGACTTGGATGGCTATCTTTCGCAGCAGGTGATACTCACTATTGGTAAGAGTTTGGCTCGGAGCCACAACAATGCTTTCACCTGTGTGAATTCCCATCGGATCAAGGTTTTCCATGTTACAGACGGTCACGCAATTGTCGAAGCGGTCCCGCACAACCTCGTATTCTATTTCTTTCCAACCGGTCAAATATTCTTCGATAAGCAACTGCGGACTGTGGGCTAGAGCTTTAGTGGCTCTCTCCCGTACCTCATCTTCGGTGGCACATAGACCTGAACCAAGTCCTCCCAATGCAAAAGCGACGCGCAACATTACCGGGTAGCCGATTTCCCGGGCAACTGCGACGGCCTCCTCAACGCAAGTGGCGGCTGAACTGATGGGAACCTTAACCCCAATCTCCTTCAGTTTACGAACAAAAAGGTCTCTATCTTCTGTTTCGCGGATTGCTTGGATGCGCGTGCCGAGGACCTCGACATCGTACCGCTTTAAAACACATCTTTGCTCGAGTTCCAACCCACAGTTCAGCGCGGTTTGGCCCCCAAACCCAAGTAGAATGCCGTCGGGCCTTTCCTTCTCAATAATCTTCTCCACAAAAAATGGATTAACAGGAAGGAAATAGACCTGGTCGGCTAAAAAGTCGGAGGTTTGAATCGTGGCAATGTTCGGATTCACCAGAACTGACGAGATCCCTTCGTCTTTCAGTGCCTTGATGGCTTGACTGCCGGAATAATCAAATTCACCGGCTTCACCGATCTTTAAAGCGCCACTACCCAGAACAAGAACTTTTTTAAGTTGTCTGTCGCTCATACGTGAAATCAGCAGAAGTCCTAATCAGGCAAAATCCATTCGATCAGACCTCATCCTCGACTCATCATATCGAATGGTCGGAAAAGTAACGAATTTTTTCTGAGCCAGCGACGTAAGCATCAGCCGAGAAGTGCAGAAACGCCTCGAAACTGGGCCATTGACCGTTCATAACATCTGCACGAATTCATCGAAGAGGAGATTTGTATCCACCGGACCTGGCGCTGCTTCGGGATGAAACTGCACGCTCATAAAGGGTCTTGATTTATGTCGAATGCCCTCATTAGTCCCATCATTGGCATTAATGAACCACGGGCTCCATCCCTCGGGCAGGGTCTCGTGGCGAATCGCGTAACCATGGTTTTGGGAAGTGATATAACATCGCTTGCTTCCGACTTCAGTGCAGGGCTGGTTTTGACTCCGGTGCCCGAATTTCAGCTTATAGGAATCGGCTCCTGAAGCCAGGGCCAGAATCTGATGACCCAGGCAGATTCCGAAAATTGGGGAATTTCTTTCCATTACTTCTTTGACATGGGTAATCACAGCGGAGCACATTTTGGGATCGCCTGGTCCGTTGGAAATCACCACGCCATCATATTCTTCGTCGAGAAAGTTATAATCCCAGGGCACCCTTGTCACAGTACTGTCGCGGGCCAGTAGACTCCGAATAATGCTGTTCTTGCATCCGCAATCAACGAGCAGGACCTTTTTGCTCCCAGCAGAGTAAACTAAAGGGGCCTGCACACTCACCTGGCAAACTAAATTGTCCAGGTTGGGGTCGTGAAACTCCACGTCTTCGTCACCAATTAGTATTTTTCCCAGCATAGTTCCCTTCTCACGTATGTATTTGGTGAGGGCCCTGGTATCGATCCCTGTCAACGCAGGAACCTTTTCTTCCTGGAGCCATTGGGAAAGGCTTCGAGCAGCATTCCAGTGACTGTAGTTAAAGGAGGATTCCGAGACAATCAGTCCGGCAATTTGGATTCTATCGGATTCGAAGGCAACAGCCAGGTTATTTGAAAAATTCTGCCTCGGCACACCATAGTTTCCTATGAGGGGATAGGTGAGCACCAGGATCTGTCCTCTGTAAGAAGGGTCTGTGAGAGCCTCAGGATAACCCACCATGCCGGTATTGAACACAACCTCACCGGAAACGGATCGGAGAAAGCCAAAAGCCCCGCCTTCGAACACAGAGCCATCTCCAAGCACTAATTTCCCTTTGTTTATGGAGTCCTTCATTTTTTTGGAACTCAGATCTTCGCAGCAGAAATCAAGACCAGCAATGGTTTCACGCCAAGGATGGACAGATATCAGTGAACCAGCCAGACAGTCTGCACTGTCAAACAAGGAAAGCCTCTATCCTCGTACGGAATCAGAACAAAGTGTATATAAAGGGAGCCAAGGCTGATCCCTGGGTTAGAAAGAGCAGGGTTCCGAAAAGAACAAGGACAACAATGATCGGGAGCAGCCAAAATTTCTTACGCTCCCTCAGGAACGCCCAAAGTTCCACCACAAATTCAACCACCTGAGTTACCTCCCGATTTCAGAATTGTTGTTTTAAATGGGATCCGGGCCGTGGATGACGATTGACTCGATAAGTGTCGGCAGCCGGTTCAGAACCACGACGCATGGGATCCTTGCCAAACAGGCGCATAATCAGCCCCGAGGGCGTAAATACGATGTAGAAAACCACGCTCAGGATGATACGAGTGTTGATCCAACCTAAGACATGGCCAGCGGCCATCCAGACTCGATAGCTCGGTTTCAGAGTTTTCGGCAGCACCACTGCAGGTAAAACCAGCAGACCGGCCGCGAGGAGTGCCCAACCCCTGAGTGTCTGACCCCGAAACACGACAGGCCAAAGGCCTATGAGCACAAAGACCCCACCCACTAGTAGCCCGAAGGATCGCAACTGCTTTAACGTGACTCGATCTTGCATTGGTCTCCCCCTGCTAATCCAGCTCAAATTCCTTTCTCCAGTCGGTGTCCGCCTCCAACCGTTTTTGATCCGCCTTGTTGAGAACGCAGTTCTCCAACACAAGGACGTCCATTTCAGTGCGCATGAAGCACCGATAGGCGTCTTCCGGTGTGCATACGATAGGCTCTCCGCGAACATTAAACGAGGTGTTAACAATGACACCACAGCCGGTCTTCGCTTCAAAAGCCTTAATCAACCTATAGTAGCGCGGATTTGTCTCTTCGTGGACGGTTTGAATTCGAGCAGAGAAATCTACGTGCGTGATGGCGGGCACATCGGACTTCGGCACATTCAAGAGATTAATCCCCCACAGGGCTTCTTGTTCTTTGGTCATTTTAGTGCGACGTTTCTCCACCACGGGAGCTACCAGGAGCATGTAGGGACTATCCGTTTCCATTTGGAAGTACTCGGAAACGCGCTCTCGCAACACGGAAGGCGCGAAAGGCCGGAAGGACTCCCGGAACTTGATCTTAAGGTTCATAACCGATTGCATCTTGGGACTTCGAGCGTCCCCGAGGATGCTGCGTCCTCCCAGAGCCCGCGGTCCAAACTCCATTCTCCCCTGCAGCCATCCTATCACCTTCTCGGACGCCATTTCATCTGCAATACGTGCAAACAATTCTTCATCGCTTAGACGAACATATGGGGCATTCTTCTCCTTGAGAAACTGCTCGATCTCCTCATTGGAAAATGAAGGTCCCAAGTAACTGCCCCTCATATCATCGCCTGAGGTACAAACCTTCCGAGGTTTGTTCTCAAATAGGTGCCAACCAGCCAAAGCAGCCCCGAGGGCCCCTCCGGCATCTCCAGCCGCGGGTTGAATCCAAATCCTCTTGAATGGCCCTTCGCGAAGAATCCTGCCGTTCGCCACGCAATTCAACGCTACACCGCCGGCCAGGCAAAGGTTCTCAGCATTTGTCTCGCGATGAAGAGTTCTACCTAACCGTAACATCACTTCTTCGGTAACTTCCTGAATTGATCGGGCCAAATCCATTTCACGTTGTGTTAATGGGGATTCCGGTTTCCTCAACGGACCATCAAAAAGCGAATCGAACTTGCCATTCGTCATTGTCAGGCCGGTACAATAATTGAAGAATTCCATGTCAAGGCGGAACGTCCCGTCTGACTTGAGTTCTATCAGATTTTCAAAGATTGTCTTCACGTACTTGGGCCTCCCATAGGGTGCAAGACCCATCACCTTATATTCCCCCGAGTTGACCTTGAAGCCAGTGAAGTAGGTGAAGGCAGAATACAAGAGCCCTAACGAGTGAGGAAAGGTGATTTCCCAGAGGGGGGTGACACGATTCCCCTCGCCTAACCAGGCTGAAGTGGTCGCCCACTCTCCGACGCCGTCCACGCAGAGGACTGCGGCCCTTTCAAAGGGTGAAGGGTAAAAGGCTGATGCTGCGTGCGACTCATGGTGCTCGGTGAAAAGTAAAGGTGGAAGCTCAGATTTTTTGAACCCCTCATACAGCCCGACCAATTCCTTTTTCAGAAGATCCTTCAACAACAACTTTTCTTTAAGCCAGACCGGCATAGCGGCTAGGAAGGACGTAATTCCCCTAGGGGCAAAGGCAAGATAGGTTTCCAACAAACGCTCAAACTTGACGAGAGGTTTGTCATAAAAAACAATATATGAGAGGTCCGACAAAGACACCTTACCTTCTCGAAGACAGTATTGGACTGCATTTCGAGGAAACCCAGGGTCATGCTTCTTGCGGGTAAAACGTTCCTCTTGGGCGGCCGCTATGATGCGACCAGCTTGCAAGAGACAGGCAGCACTATCGTGATAGAAAGCGGAAATGCCTAGTATCCAATTTGAACTTCGTTTCTCTGTCATCATAAAGGACCCCTCCGGCCCCCAAGGGTTTTGCTAGCAGGTGCTAATGAAAAAGTAGGCTACTGGACCTCCAAAACTCAGCTCTGCTCTTTAGTTCAGAATCGTAAAAGGGTGACTAGCAGCCCGGGAGGTGTTGCGTCCGAAGGTGGAAAAGGCGGTATACGCCCACTTTTTGTGTGGACCGATCATCGCTGGGCTAGTTCTAAGCTGGCCGATGACAAAGGGAGGTAGTCTCACAGAACTTCCCGACCTCCAGGGCCAGGGATTATTCCCCTCTGCTTATACTCCCTCATGCGAGGCCTACGAGTATAACCCAACAGAGGTCTCCCTTCAAGACGGCCCCGCCGGAAGGTCGGACGGCACCGAGGTGGGTTAGCAGGAAAAAAAGTAGGAGAAGCGAGGATGGTCGTTCGCAGAAAGGCAGGGGAAAGCTTCCTCAGAGTACGGAAATCATGAACTCACCTGTTTTCGGTTTCATTTGCGCGTTGCCCTCCGCAGGGCAGCCGAGTAGCGTACAACTAATCATGAGACGGTACGCTACTTGGCTGTCAGGTTAGTTGGTGGCGCTGGAGGGTCTGTGTCGGATGGAGAGGCACTGGGGTTCTCAAAAAGAAGATAAGTATATTGAAGTTCGCCCTTGTTATAAGCCAGATATTTATTTCCCATGGAGGAGTCGAAGATGGTGTCCACGAAATGATGCACCACATTATCCGCTGCGACACGCTGGGTAGGCGAGCCATACACACCTTTTGTTCCTCGATTGAAAAAGTATTTCGCACGGTTGTAGAAGGAGATGTCTCCTGTGTGTTTGTACCCCCATACAAGCGTATTCACTAGATCGGTTGTGTACACAGGGTCCCAGAAAGTAACGGGCTGAGTTGCAGAATAGCTGTGCCATACTTTTCCGTTTACAACTCCAAAATAACTCGCAGTGTACTGGTAGGTAGGGTCGAGGCCATACTGATCTACAAAATGGGCTATAGCAATCATGCGATTTTTAATGTCCTGACGTCCAGTCGTGCGGTAGGCGTGGGCAAATGCTTCAGTGAGCACTCCAATGTGGAACGTAGATTGAATGCGCGCCCCGGCAGCATACGCGCCCACACCGATCTTTTCATCGGTCTGGGATCCACCTACAAAATACATCCCACGAGTTGCGTCCCAATTTGGGTTATTGATCAGAAGATTAATTATCTTGTCACGCAGTGTTATCCAACGACTTTTGCCCGTAATTTCGGCAAGACGCGTCATGAACAAAAGGTGTCGGCCAGGCAGGCGAAGTCCCCAACTAGTACAGGCTTCAGATGGCAGACAACTAAAAGAACTGTCCGGAGCCCAGAGATTTTCTATATCGGCCGCAATGTTCTCAGCTTCCGTCAGTGCTGCCGCATCGGCAGAATCCTCGTAACGAGCAATCAACCCCCAGCCATACACGTGATCCAATCCAAATCCTTTGTCAAAACAATAGTTCCTGCTGGAACTACCAGTGCAGTTGCTATAGCCATTCTTGAAGTAAGTCGCCCAAGCATTAGCACGATTTTGGTAGACGGTATTCCCACTCCGGTGGAACATCATCAGGTAGGTCCAGAGATCGTCACCCTCAGTGTCGTAGTGGATATCAGGATCATTGACCGTGTAGTTTGAGATTGGGTCGGTCACGGCAGAGGGCTCTTGGTTTGCTTTCCAAGTCCATCCCCAAGACGTGTAGGTATTCTTTTCATCCTGCACCGATGGCATGTGGTATCCTGCGACACTTCCGGGCGGGGGAGATCCGCTTCCGAGTGTCGTAAACATAAAATCAGCCGAGGTGGTCAGGTTGCCAGCTGCATCCTTGGATTTGATGCGGTAGTGGTAGAGGGTGAAAGCGGCCAGGCCTGCGATGTTCACCGAGTGACTGGTGATCAAGGACGTGTTCAGTGGGGATGAACTAGTGTAGCTGCTGGTGAGGGCGTAATCAACTTGGGAGTCTGCTGGCTCATTAGTGGTCCAGGTGATAGTGGCGCTACTGCTCGTGATGCTGGCAGCACTCATCCCCGACACAATGGGTGGGATGGTGTCAGAAGGGATTGGAGTACCGGAAACAAATTCGTACGCACCTACATCAAGCCCGCCACCGCTTATTACCCTGGCCTGTTTACCGGCTGGCTCAACATATTCCCACTGGGGAGTTAAACTGAAGGTTGCGGCACTTCCTGGGTCTATCCCAGCGTCAATGGCAGAAGAGCCGGCAATCAAATGAAAATTACCGGAAGACGCGCTGACAAAACTGGTAGAAGCCAGAGTCTTGTTGCTACTTAAATCGGTACTGCCGCCACTTAAAGTGGTACCGCCCCCGGAGAAAATATTATTCTTTAAAGTAAGTGTTGGCGAACCACTGACGGCAACGAACGTTCCCGAACCGAGCCAATTGTAGAAAGTATTATTGATCACATACAACGCCGGATTGGGATTGGAAGCTCCCTCTTCGCCGTAAGAAAGCATTGTTGGATTCCCAGTACCTGCACCCTGCTCAACTATATTGCCCACGAAATATAGTGTACCACCGTTTGGGAAGTCTGCTTCGTAACTGCCGTCACTGTTTTTCGTACTAAGGTAGTTGCTTATGATTTCATTTACGAGAGCACGGCTTTTTAATGGATGACCTTCTCTTGAATCGATGCTCTTGTTATGGCGAAAAATCAGTCTTCCCATGTTGCCAATGTAAAGATTGTGAGCGCACGATGTAGGACAATAACCATTGCGTTCGAAAATGGAATGTTCGATCAGAAGCGTATTACCTGCACCTCCCTGGCCCAGGATGCCATTCTCATTGTCGTGGAAATAGCTGCCCCGAACGGTCAGATCACCACCTTCATACCTAATTCCTGCCCCGTTTTCATCAACCACTTTAGCCCCAGAAAATTCAAGGTTTTCCAAAGTGATATTGCTACCACTAATCACGAAGATACCTTTCCCATTAGCAATGAGGCTCGTATTAGTCTGGTAGTTGCCAGTCCCCCATTTCAAGTGGGCATAACCGCCTACTCCGCGGAGCGTTAGGTTACTTTTGCTGATGGTTAGGGTTTCGTTTGGATAAACGCCAGCTCCAATTTCAATGATATTACCAGTTTGTGCGGCGGCGACTGCGGCGGAAATCGTTGGATACTGTTTGCCAGGGCCAACTTGCAAAGTGCCGCTAGGAGGTACGAGTGGGGGTGGGGTGACAGCTCCCCCTCCAGCGTGCTTGTAGAGCCGCACAACACAGCTACTTTGGGTTTGGCAATCTACAAAGAGATCGACTCCATAGGTGCTGATGGGACTGGCGACGAGCCCGTGAACAGGAGTCTCATTAACTGGAGGCTGAAAGATTGGAGGGGTTCCGGCTTGTTGAATCCAAGTGTCGGTCTGAACCTTGTAGACCCAAAAACTGCTATTGGTATTGGAGAAGACAAGGTAGTCGCCACTTGCGGGATCGACAGTAAATAAGGAGGACTGCACTCCTACATCTACTGGTGCGTCCTGCAGAGCTGTAATCATGCCATTGCTTGACATTTTGTAGAGCTTGCGACTGCCGTTTCCGCCGCCGAAAACAACAACCTTGTAAACTGGATTGTACTCGGCAAAGTTGTGATAATCTCCCATAACGTAGGTGCTTCCTATCCTCACCCAGTTGCTTGCCGAGTCTCCGAAAAAGGAAACTCCGTCACCTCCCTGTACCCAGACAACCCCGCCGCCATTGAGTTCAGGGAAATAATCGAGTCCACCACAACATCCAGCGTAGTTCCAAACATTATTCGTTGGCAAACTAGTCCAGGTCTTGGTATCTATTTGATATCGATAAGAAGCCCTACCGATGAACGGAGACCTGACATAGAAATAGCGGTTGACCGGATCAAGGGCCATGTGGTCATAACCGTGGCTGGGCGTGGCGCCAGTATGCATCCACGACGTTGAAGGCAAGATCTGCCAGGTATTATTACTATCACTGTAACTCACAAAGCGCTGTGTTTGCGACGGGTTGGCCTGGTTATGGTCCATACCCACATAGAATAACTGTCGTGTCACAGGATCCCATTTAATTGATTCGGTATATCCAAAAATGAATCCGCTAGCCCCTCCAGTATTGGTCAAGGTAGGATCGATATTATTGGTCGTAATGGTCGTCCATTGCCCGGGTTGAAGAGCGGCGGCTGCATCACTAAGAACTGTCGCTCTTGAGGGTCTGACCAAACCAATCAACATAAACAGGATTACCCATACCTTTTTCATAGACATAATTGCCTTTCTTTTCGCCAATCCCTTCTCATTGAGCTGTAGCCTTCAAAACTAGCGCTTGCGTAGCTCAAAGTAGGCCTGGCAGCAAGAGTCCTTCCAAACTAAATGCAATTTCTCGTGCGTTCTAAAGGTCAGTTTCTTCATCATACTTTGAAAAGGACAGACCTAAGAGTAGGGATGTAACTCACAAGAATTGGGATGCCAATTACAAAATCGTAACCTCACCGGTCGGGGCCATTCGGGATCATGCCACACTTCTGCCGGCCAACACGGAGTCGTAGACCGACAGGTAACCGTTAACCATCGCCTCTATAGCAAACTGAGCTTGGACCCTTCTACGACCCGATTGCCCATGACGCACTAGCTTCGCCTTATCGTTGAGGTAGGCTTCAATGGCTTCGGCCATCGCTGCCGGGCTGTCTGATGGAACAAGCGTACCGGTCTGTGCTTCTTCAACTAATTCCGGATTGCCGCCCACTCGTGTCGCAACTACTGGGAGTCCAGTGGCCATAGCCTCGAGAATGGTATTGGAGATTCCCTCTGCAATAGACGGCAATACAAACAAGTCCAGTGTCCGCATAATCCTGGGGATATCGGCACATTCGCCCGGAAGCCAGGCCAGAGATGTGGCACTGGCTTCACGTAATAGCTGGAGAGCCTCTTGTCGCAAGGGTCCATCACCAACCATAACCAGACGCAGACGCGATCGTGCATGCGGGATAGTGTTGAGTAGATGGAGAAAAGCTTGCACCAGGGTTAGAGAGACTTTGACCACTTGCATTCGGCCGACAGTCCCGATAACAAAAGTCCCGAGAGGGGCAAAGCCTTCTGGCCACAGAGGCGGTTCGTACCCGTTGCGAGGATAGAAACGATTCAGATCCACACCATTGTAGACTTGTGTAACGCGCTCCCTCGAAATGCCAACGGTTTCAGTCAGCCATTGAGCCAAGTCCGAGCTGACTGCGATATAGCGATGCACAAAGGGTTGCATGGCTTTGCGTAACAGGTTGTATTTGAAATTGGAACCGCCTAAATCGTAGATATCCCGCCCGTGCTCGCCATGAATTCGACCCGGCACTCCGGCCAGTGTTGCCGGAATTAAGTACTCCAAACCCGATAGATTCCGAGTGTGAACGATGGCAGGACGTAGTCTGCGGAGCACTTTCCATAAACGGCGGTAGATTCCCAGGTCATGGCCTTCGCGCTTGTATAGGGGTATTACGGGCACATCGGCTCGACGAATGCGATAGCGAAAATCGTTGTAGTGGGTTAGGCAAATAACCCCGTGGCGGTAACGTTCGGGCGGCGTATGGTTAATCAAATTCACTAGGCCATTCTCCAGGCCACCCACAATGAGGTGATTTATTACATGTAACACTATCGGTGGACCCGTTTCCACTTTCTCCTCAACAGGCATTTCTTTGAATTCCGTCCGTCAGGACGATCTGGAATTGGGCCAGAGCTTCTTCCATCCCATTTTGAGGGCGCCCAAGGAGAGGCCCTCAATCTCCATCAGCAAATCAAGTGGCCTGTGAACCTCACTCACCCCCATCCGACATAAGTTGAATGGGTCTGAGCTTCCCGTAACGTAGCCGCCGTGGGCTGAAAACATGGTTTGATAGCCGGCTTGTCTGACTAGCTCAGGGACCTTCTCACGGATATTGTTCTTCCTGCCGAAGGGGAAGGAGAACATCAGAACCGGTCTGGCCAATATCGTCTCTAGATCGTGCTTGCTTTGCACCAATTCTCTATAGGCTTCCTCGTCTCCACATTGTCCCAAGTCCACATGATTGACAGTGTGCGACCCAATTTCAAAACCACGCTTCGTCAAGCCAGACAAGTCCTCAGGCCGAAGGTTTTCCATTCGAATGGGATACTTGTCCGCGTCGTGCTGAAATATCCTTTCTGTCCCTACGAAGCCAGAAGAAACAAAGGCAGAGGCAGGAACCTTGAGTTGGACCAGGATGGGAGAGGCTTGTGTGTAAACATCTCGATAACAATCGTCAAAATGAATTGCGACTGAGTGATCCGGCAGCTTTTCCCCCAACCTCACCTTCTCAGCAATAACCGAACTCGGAATGACCGTATAGTATTTTTTTAGGGTTAGTAGATGTTCCGTAAAACGCTGGGGGCTCACTGTCAACACATCGTCAGCCAGGTCGTTGACGCGGTGATAGAGGAGTATACAGCCTCGACTCTTGGGTAAGATCTTGCGTAGCCCGCGTACCACGTGAAAGAAGCCTGTGTAGAAAATTGTCAAGTAAAAGAAGGTCTTCAGCATGCGAATCCATTGCTCTTGTGTCACGGACGAAAGACCCAATCCTTTCTCAAGTTCCTCTTGCTGGTGGCGAGTCGGAGAAGTTCTGGTCTTGTGGCTGGTTGCAGGTTGGGGCCTTCGCACTGCCTGTCCCTTCGCCAAATCGAGAACGCATCGCACCAACAACTCATTACCTTTCTGGTCAAGCTTTCTTCTTAACGTCCTAGGAGAGTCCTTGGGGCGAATCAGAACAGAGTCTTCGCCCACAATGTCGCCCGTGTCCAATCCATCATCCACAAAATGAACGGTAACCCCGGCGCTGCTCCGGCCATCGTACAGTTCCCAAAACCCAGGGGGCATACCCCTGTACTCAGGGACCTTCCCTTTATGCAGATTGATACAGCCCATTCGCGGTATCGAAAATGTGGATCGCTTCAGGATCCTTGTCCCCAAAACAATTCCCAAATCCACCTCAAGTTTCCGCAACGTTTCAGCGGCTAAAAGACCATTCAGGTTCCCGACTTCCAGAACCGGTATATGATTCAGCTTTTCAAATTGACCCAACGTAAACGCTCGACCCGGAAACGATTGGCGCAACGTCTCGAAGACATCGCCTCGAGAAATCTGGCGAGACGACAGACTTTCAAGAAAGTCCAAGAGAAACTCACGCAGCCAGAAATACAAATAAGACCAACCCTCCCGACGCACATTTTTCTTCAAATTGCGCAGCCGACGGGCAATAGACAGTCGCTCTGAATCAATTAGAATGGCAAGAATCTGGACTTGGGGTAACCCGGCAATCATCGAGATTGCCGAGCAGGTTGTAGGTGTGTCCCGTCCCACTAACATCGCTAGCTTTAGTTTGTCTGTCGACATGTTCAATGAGATTGCTCTAAACGTGGAGATAAGCCATTCTCTCACTCAAGAGAAGAAGCGCGGGGATTCACTAAGCCCTCATTTGGCTCACCTGGCCAAGGGTGTGAAGGTCTTTTCAACAAAGGATTTTCCGACTAACTCTCGAAGGACAATGTCAGCGGCGACAGAATGACCTTCCTCTGTCCAATGTCCATCGTGTTTTAGAACCAGCGGCCGCCTGTCATGGGCCTGAAATTCCCTGAATCCCGGAAGCAAATCAACTATCTCAATTCCTTCTGTCCTTCCAAACTCCCTCATAAGCTGCTGGGGTCTTTCGAGGCACACCGAACTCTTGGATAGGTGGTGATCCATATAAAACTTGTCGAGCTTTTCATCGTCTAGTTGAATGGACATCGGAATGAGAAAAATCAGTGTTTTGGCACCCATGTCGGTGCCACAGCACTTGACTTTCTTCAGTAGCTCGAACGTGAGACGCCACCCTCTGTTGATTCTTTCAGTCGGTTCTTTGCGAAGTTGGTCGGCCACATGAGCGCTCAATTGCTGCCCCCCCACCTCTATCTCCTTGGAATGCCAGCCCAGCCGAATCAATTGGTACAGATGCGAGTGTGACCCGAGAAATGCCTTGACTTGCCAAAACCTGTATTCGGTGGCGGAGAACTCATGCACCGGCTTCTCGTGCAATTGATTGTTGTTTAGAGTATGAAATGTCTCTGCCAAATTGTCGCTAACATCGTTGGTCAGGGTCATGGCGATCAAAATGAGGTCGGGTTTCAACCTAATTCCATATCGCGACAGATAAGTGAGCTGATCGTCCGTACCCCATCCGCTTACGCCGGCATTGATCACTTCAATGGGCCTCCCAGAGACGCCATTCAGTCTCCTTTCAAGGAGATGAGGAAAAGAACGCTCGAAAGGAACCTGGAGAGCTTCCATAAAGGAGTCCCCCAGAATTAAGAGTCGATAATTCCCTTCAGGCTTTTCTACCCGGTGCTCACGATCTCTCATTCCCAAGGAATTGATCTTATAGGGCTCGACCGTGTCGGCGCTTTTATAGATGCCACTGTGATTGGGCCTGAGAATTCGAAGACCGTCTCTGCTCTGGTAGGAGAGTGTGAGATTCTGCGGATGGAACATCCTCAATCCAAGCTCAATCAGCAAGAGACAGAGGGACACCGACACGGACAGGAGAACGAAATTGAGCGCAACTTTTTTCATTCTGGTCTCACCTGCAACCAAGAAATTGCTTATTTGCCGGCAGAAGCATACGCTGGTGGCATTACCAACGCTGCGCTTACCCTGATGGTATTGCAGACCAAAAGAGCTGTGGAGACGGCGCTGGTTACACTTCACATGTGAGGATCCACTTGGCTCAACTGCTGCCGTCCCTTTGCTCGATACCACGCCAGGAAGGTCTCGGCGGCTATCTCGTGGCCTAATGCGTTAGGGTGGGTGCTATCTTCCGACGTAATTTGCAGCTTGCGATATGGAAAGCTGGAGAATTTTGCTAACAAATCGATAGTCGAAAAATCTCTCTTTTGCGCTTGGTCCTTGACCCATTGGTGGATGGATTGGAACCTATAAGTATCGTAGCTGGTAAGGAGTGGCCAAATGATTACAAGAACATCAAAACCATTCTCTTTCTGCAGGGCGGCTAATTGATCAAACCCAGTTGTGATCTTTTTCCGGTTTTCTTGTTTCTCCCAAATCTCGCTGTAGTAGTCAGTCTTAGGAATTCCTCTGAACCTTCCAATAAGATCTTCCAAATTCTGTTTGACAAAATATAAGAAGGCAGATGACTTAAGAACGCGTTTGACTCCAGGATCCACTGACAGCCCTATCAGATCAATCCTCGAATCTTTCAGGGCCGCATATTTCTGTCCGCTCTTAAAGTTGGAATAGAAATCACAATCATTGAGAACAAAGTTTAGAACTAACAATTCCGGCCGGTATTGAAGTCCCGTCTGAGAGAAAAGATGAATCTCCTGCGGGGTATTTAATCCACTCGCCGCGATATTGATGACTTCAAAACCATCGCCCAGCCGAGATTGAATATAAGGAGCAAAAACTGACCGCCACTCCACTCCGTACCCTTCTGTGATAGAATCGCCCAATACAACAATCCTTTGTTTATGCGTGGGCGTGAGGAATGTATGGTCTATGTCACGAAATCCGAAGGTATTGTATTTGTAATCAATTGGCCCCTCAGTGTATTCAGAATTCGGTAACCTTCGCCAATCAAGAATAGGGTCATCGACGAAGTATACATTACGAATGAGCGACTGGGGAGAGCCACGATAGCCTAGCAATCTTAATATACCCTCGCATACGACAAAGGAAAACAGCAGGGATAAGGCAAGCAATATTGTGGAATAGAGAAACCTCCTGGCTCTGGGTGGAATGAGCAGAGTCATGCGATAGCCTTCTCGGTGGCATTACCAGCATATGCCATGGTAATTAGCAGGTTGTGCAGAGTTATGGATGATCCTTGCCAAGTCAATGACGGTGAACTGGTCGCTAGTATACCTCTGCAAAGCTTCTGCAAACTCCGGGGCCCTGTTTCCGACGACGATCACTTCCGTTCTTTGAAACAGTTCTTCAAGCGAACTGACCATCAAGCGCGACAAGTGAGGGATTTCATGTTCGATATAACGTTTGTTGGCGCCTATGAGTTTCGCCAACGACACATTGCTGTCGTAAATCTTTAGCTCAAGCCCCTTTCCCAACAATCGCTCGGCCAGCACAACCAGCGGGCTTTCCCGCAGATCGTCGGTGCCGGGCTTAAAGCTTAAGCCCATCATCCCCACCCTACGCTTGCCCGTATCCAGGACCATCTCAACTGCCCTTTCGATCTGCAACGCATTGCTCGGTAGTATGGCTCGAATCACCGGCAGTGCCTGGGCGAGCATCGTGGCCTGGTATTCCAGGGCCCGTAGATCCTTGGGCAAACAAGAGCCACCAAAGGCAAAACCAGGCTTCAAATAGGTCGGAGAGATGTTCAGTTTGCTATCCGAGCAGAAGATTCTCATGACCTCGTGACTATCGATATTCATTGCTTTGCAGAGGTTGCCGATCTCGTTGGCAAAGGCAATCTTGAGAGCATGGAATGTATTGCAGGTACATTTAATCATCTCGGCCGTTTCTACAGTGGTCGTGAGAAATGGCGCCTGAACCCGCTGGTAGAGGGGTTGTACTCTCGATGCGACTTGCGGCTGGCGAGCGCCCACCACTGTGAACGGTGGATTGTAAAAGTCCTTCAGTGATGTCCCCTCCCGCAGAAATTCAGGATTGAAGCAGACATCAAAATCCGCATCCACGTGTTTGCCAGACGCGCCGTGTAACAAGGGGACAATTGTATTATTGACAGTGCCGGGCAACATGGTGCTGCGGACAATGACCAGGTGGGGAGTCTTTTTTTCTTTCAAAGCAGAGCCAATCTGTGTGGCCACCTGGCAAACCACCGAAGTGTCAAGGCTGCCATTCCGCCGGCTGGGGGTGCCCACACAGACCAGCGAGGCTTCAGTTTCGTGAACGGCCGTGGTGCCATCCTGAGTAACACGCAACCGCCCACTTTGAACCGCTTGGACGATGAGTTCAGAAAGACCATCCTCAATAATGGGGCTCTGCCCTGCTTTCAGCATGGCCAGTTTGGACGGATCAATATCGATACCTACTACCTGGTGACCATCCTGGGCGAAGCAAGCGGCCGTTACGGCTCCTACATATCCCATCCCGAAAATGCTAATTCTCACGGACAGAATCCTTCCTTGACCTCAGTTGTTTCGTCTTGCTTCCGGGCCGACAATCGCGACTGATATGTCCGGAATAGTTTGATGGACCTCGGCAATATCTCTCGCGTGAACCCCGACCATGGTGTCTTCATGGCCAACCGATGCATCGATCCGTTGAAAACCAGTTGATCGAGAAGCAGCTAAGATCGGCTCCAGTTCGACGGGTTCAACGGGGTGGGCAGCTCTCGCGGTGAACCTAAGAGCATACCGAGACGGAACTTCCTGCTTTCCCTTGTCCCATCGCTCTTAGAGTCAGGGGTTCCAATAGACTATCCAAAACTTGCAAGCAGGCTTCCCAACTGTAACACGATTCAATCCGCTTTCGGCCCGCTTCTGCTATTTGCTGACGCAGGGACGGGTTCTTCATCAGAGAAAGAACTTTGGTTGCAAATCCGTCGGCTGAATCGTCTACCAATAAATGCTCTCCTTCCAAGGCATTGACACCTTGAAACGCTGGAGAGGAAGCAACCACCGGAACCTTCATCGCCATAGATTCCAGCACTTTGTTTTGAATGCCGCTGGCAACTCGCAATGGGACTACACTGACAGCAGCCCTTTGCAAATAAGGACGCACATCCGGCACTGCGCCTGTGACGGTCACGCCAGGCAGCCGGGTTAAATTGCGAACGCGGCGAACCGGATTGCTCCCAAGGATTACGAGTTGGGCCTCTGGAATTTCACGTTGGATCCGTGGCAGGACATGTCGACAAAAATAACTGACCGCGTCAATATTCGGATAGTAATTCATCCGACCGAGAAAAATCAGAGATCTGGAATCATACCCCTCCCGGGTGTTGGTAAAGAAGTCCAGATCAACGCCGTTGGGGACGACCGTCACGGGAACCTGTAGCCCATAAGACTCCAGTGTTTTCCTCTCACCAGGAGATATCACTGTGCATTCATTGAAGGCGATTGCGAGTTTCTTCTCATAGCGCCGCAGCTTCAAGGCCTCGAGGAGATAAAGTAACGAGATGGGAAATGTGCGGTGTCGAGCATATTGGAACCACTTTTCAGAGTCCATATCCGTGAAATCCATTACCCGAGGGCAATCTGCAAAGTCGAAAACGTACTGGGCTACAGAAGAGCAATGGACCCAGATTAGATCGAACTGCTCGTTCTTCAGAAGACCCTGAATTTTTTTGTGAAGTTGGGGCACGTAGAAATAACCTAATGAAGATGGTTTGCTGCTTAAGGTGCAGCCGAGGGCTTGCAGCCATGCTCTTATGGGCGATATCAATTCAACTTCATACCCCTGGCAAAATTGGCTAATGCCTTTCCCTTTAGCAAGTTCCTGCGGTGATCGGGCAACCGAGGCGACAGTAACCTGATGCTTAGTGCTGAGCCACCGGATCATATTGAAGGGACGGATCCTTGCACCGCATTCGGGCGGATAGGGGAAACGATGACAGATGAATAAAATTTTCATAGTTGCGACCTTTGCCTAAAGAAGCTTTGAGACGAGTGGAGCACCATAGTCTTCGTAGAGGTAAACAACTCTTTCGGTGTCACTTGCAGCTCTTGAGGGGGCTGCACCTCCGCAACTCGCACAGCAGTGCAGCACCTGATGGTTGTGAATCTCTCTCCGCTCACAAACCACCTGGAGAGTGTCCTATTGATCGGTTGAAGCCCGCCGGACAAATCGGCAATGCTCAACCGTTACATTTCGCTGGACGTCGTCTAATCCAGGCCGCCATCGTCCAGTGGAATTGAGATTGATCCATCCGTAGATGCCGTACACCCTTTGGAACTCCGTTTTTTGCTCCCGATTCGCCCGGTCGGAGTGACTTCAGGTTTGCTCGCCGGGTAAACGTCCTGTACCTGCACTTTTGGCCGCTGCGGGAGTAGCCCTTCCAGAGATGCCGCGAGTTGCTGCGCCTGCTTACGCCGGTCATAACGCTGGACTTTCTCAGGGTCCGGCAAGGGATGCTGGCCTTGGCGCACGCATTCCAGAAAGCCCGGTAATCTCTGAACAATGGCCTCGACGTTTGACAGGTCGATGATCGTTCCGCCACCTACCTCTTGCAGCAGGCCGGCGGTATCCCCTTCCTGGGGTGTAAGCGCCAGAATCGGCCTCCCGACGCGAAGGTATTCGTAAGCCTTGGCGGGGATCTGATGGTTGCACCAGGCTGCCTGCAGAAGAAGCAGGCCATCGGCTGCAGCGTCGTCTTGCAGAGATTGACTGTAAGGAAGCGGCGGCAACAGGCGCACCAGATCCTCGATGTCGAAATCCTTCAAGAGCTGGGAATGGTAGGACTCGGAGCCAGGTGCCCGCAAATCAATCTGGAGAGTTGCAGCGCTGATGCTTCCTGCACTCTTCAATTGTGAGAGCGCACTGAAGAAGGCGCGAGGATCCCGTTCTTCTGGGTAAACCAGCCCGGAGTGCACTAGCCGCAAGGGACGGCTTTCTGGAACCGCAGTGGGCTGCGACCGCATTAGGTGCTGGAAGTCAGGCTCATCATAACCGTTCGGAATGACCAGGCATCGCTGGGGTTCGAGCCTCGGATAGCGGTTCAAGTACATCTGACGGGCTGCCGGCGCCGTAAAAATGAAAAGGGAAGCATGCTCAATCGCCTGCCGCTCGATCCAGCGCCAGACTCGCCAGGTCAGGCGGTCTCGGGGATACCCCTCCTCGGTCATCGAATCGCGAAAGTCCACGACCCAGGGCTTGCCCGTCAAACGATGGAGAACCCATCCGATCAACACGGCAGTTGCGATCGGAAAGGTGGTGAAGATAACGCTGATACGGTGCCGTCGGATTTCTCGCAGCGCCACCGGAATTGCACCCAGGCACCAGCTCGCCCACCGGTCTGGAAGCGTCAGGCAACGCAGGTAGCGTCCGCGCCACGCAAGATGACGTTGGGTATCGAGTGCGAAGGCTCTAATTACTCTGACTTCCGGCAGCACCTCCCCCAACTGGCGCTCGTCAAGACGCTCATAGGCTCTTGGATTCACTGTAAGAACGAACGATTGCCAGCCAAAATCAAGAAGATGCCTCGAAAATTTCAGAGAGCGCAGCAGGCCGCTGCTGCCGCTTTGCGGCGGAAAGTGGTAGGCAACAATGAGTAGTCTTTCACTTTTCAGACAGCAGGTCTCCTAAGTCGCCTCCCGAAGGGTTGCGGTCTGGACTTGGCGGGCTCTCTCACAACCCCACGATGATTCGGATTCCTTGACGTCCCGTGCCAATGTCCTCGGTATTTCCGGACACCCTGTATCTCTTCGTGGCTTCCTCGCTTCCGAATCAGGAAGTCCTTACTGGCTTCGACCGGCTCAGGCAACCCACCCAAGGGGCTGGCAGCGTGGTCGTTTATAAATCCTGCAGGTGAGTGGCTCCCACTCTTGAAGGGCAGGAAGCAAGCCAATCACTTCATTCCTTTCGACCTGGACGAACTGCCGCAAAGGCTGAGGCTGGTATAGAGAGATAGAATCATTCGACCGCCATAAACGCGAGGAGGAAAGACTCTAAGCTCGGTCAAGAGAGAGCTGAACCAGGTCTTGCAAGTAATCTTCATAGCATCCACGGCGACGGATCAGATAATCCTGTCCCGCTTCAACCCAGACTTCTGGGGGTAACGGATGGCTCAAGAAGCCCAGGGGGCTTGCCGAGCGGGCGTAGGCTCCGGACTGAAAGACTCCGATCAAATCTCCCACTTCCGCCTTTGGCAAATGCACCGATCTGGCCAACACATCGAGCGGCGTACAGAGAGGCCCGGCGACGTCCACGGTCTCTGCTGGCTCAGAGTCCAGCCGGCACAGCAGAGCAACTGGATAGTTTCGCTTGATAGTCTGCCCGAGGTTTCCCGAAGCGGCCAGGTGGTGATGCATGCCCCCATCGGTGATAAGGAACTTCCTGCCTCGCGAGACCTTGATGTCATTGACTCGGGCGATGTAGACGCCAGCTTCACCCACCAGGAAACGGCCTGGCTCCACCATCGGCTGAGTTCCCTTCAAGAGCGGCTCGCTCCTGAGCTCCTCCATTAGCTCGATTAGGCCCTGTCGCAGACCCGCCATGTCAAGCGGTTGATCATTGCTGAAGTAGGGGATGCCCAGCCCTCCCCCAAAGTCGAGCGTGTAGAGCGGCCGCTTCAGCCGTCCAGCGACCTTACGGGCAATCTCCAGACCTTTGCGGTACTGGTCGAGCAGAAGGGTGTAGTCGAGAATTTGCGTGCCGGCGAAAAGATGAATGCCGCGGAAATCCAACCAGGACGAAGAAAGCAGTCGGTCCAATACCGCTTCTAGAATTTCCTCATCAATACCAAAGGGGACCGGTTTACCTCCCATCCGCATGGCCCCACCTTGGGCTTCTCCACTCGGGTTGACCCGAAGGGCAACTCTGGCGCGTACGCCCAGCTTTTCGGAAATGTTCGCAACTCGGTCTGCCTCCAGCAACGATTCCAAATGGATCTCGCCGATTCCTTCTTTGAGCACATATTCCAGCTCAGGCTCAGTCTTGCCAGGTCCGGCAAAGATGATTTTCCGGGGAGAACAGCCTGCCGCCAAGGCTTGATAAAATTCTCCGCCGGAGGCTACTTCCAGTCCGCAGCCTTTGGAGAGGAAATAACGCAGCAAGGTTCCGTTTGGGTTGGCTTTGACTGAATAGCTGATGGCAAATTCGGTCGGCAGGGCACCCCGTAAGGCAGACCACTTGTGATCCAAAACCTGTCGGTCATAGACGAAAAACGGCGTCCCGTATCGTGCAGCCAGAATGCTCACTGGCATTCCACCAATACGAAGTTCTCCTCCCGTCGCGCTGAAATAACGTTCAACCAGAGCAAGAGCGGAATTCATGATTAGGTTAGAGCCTTTCTCGGCGCCTCAATGCCGGATAGTCCACTTTTCCGCTACTGGTTTTCGGCAGTTCGGCAAGAACTTCCACTGTCCTGGGCACCATGTAGCGAGGCATTTTTTCAGCACAGAAGGTAACTATGGCCTCGGGCGATAAAGGAGCTCCATCCTTGGGCACCACAAAGGCCTTAATGTGCTGACCCAGCACTTCGTCAGGAATACCAATAACCGCAGCTCCACGGACTTTGCCACTTTGGAAAATTGTTTCTTCGACTTCGGTGGGACTGATCCGGAATCCGGAGGACTTAATCATGGTGTCGCGTCTGCCAACGAAATAGAGGAAGCCGTCTTCATCCATTTTCACCAGATCGCCCGAATAGCATACTTTCTCCCCGTCCCGCAATTCGGGCGGCAGCAGCGGGTGAGGCCGCAACACTTTGTCGGTCAGCTCAGGTTGTCCCCAATATCCCAGCGAGACGGTAGGGCCGCGATGAACGAGTTCCCCTACTTCGCCCGGCCCGCAGAGTTGGCCGCGTTCGTTGATGACCAGGATTTCCGTGTTGGGGATGGCCCTCCCCATCGACGTGGGCCGACGGTCCAACTCCTCGGGAGGCAAGTAGGTAGAGCGGAACGCCTCCGTCAGCCCATACATCAGGAAGACTTTGGTCGTCGGCAGAGCTTGGCGAAGGGTGGCCAGGACGGTCTGCGGCATGGCACCTCCGGTGTTGGTGATGTAGCGCAGGTGGGGGAACTGGTTCTTTTGCAAAGTTGAGCTAGGCTGAGCGATCAGGCTCCAGAGAGTTGGGACCCCCGCCAGTCCTGTAATTCGCTCCTTCAGCAACATCTGAACAATTTCCTTGGCAAAGACAAAGGTCATGAGGACCAACGTACTGCCCTGCTGAAAAGCGGTCATGAGCTGGTTCATTCCTGCGTCGAAGCTGAAGGGCAGAATCGCCAGGATCCGCTCTGCTTCTGTAATCTCAAGGTAGGTTGACACGATCGACGCGCCAGCCATGATCTGTTCGTGGGTGAGCATGACTCCCTTAGGTTTCCCCGTTGAACCCGAGGTGTACAAGATGGCCGCCAGATCTTTTTCGATGGACAGCTCACGCCATTTCGGGGGCTGGGGGATGTCACCGAGCGCCTCAAGACTATGCGTAGGCAGAGAAATAGCAGTTATGTCGCCCTCCCCAGTGAGTACCACAAATTCCAAGGAAGACATTTCATGGATGGCAGGAGCCAAGGTAGCCAGCTTGGATTTCGTCGTAATCAAACCCTTCATCCGGCAGTCGTTCGCGATATGAACGACCTGTTCCGGAAACAGAAGATTATTTATGGGGACGAAGGCCCCTCCCGCTTGAGCGACCCCAAATATAGAGAGCACTTGGGGAA